>ERZ894232.979-NODE-979-length-31388-cov-14.168640_pt1 | contig 31388 bp, 26 predicted proteins | sample MGYA00380296_ERZ894232 | MGnify/ENA primary metagenome ERZ894232 (study PRJEB32331, sample SAMN06328433) | human gut metagenome | biome: human gut microbiome; feature: stool | host: Homo sapiens | collected 2014-08-14 ...
TCCGGATCAGGACCCCGCGGACCCTCCGCCCCTGCTGGCGGCCAGCGTGCCTCTGGGCCCCGCCCTGGAGGGCGTGGGCCTGCGCTGCGGCGGCCCCGCCGGGCCGGGCGGCGTCACCGCGTTCAGGGCCGGGCCGGAAGGTCTGACGGCCGTTGTCTCCGGCGGCAAAGACGGCGACGCCCCCCGTCATATATGCGGCACCGGCTATCTCAGCCTTATCCGCCTGCTGCTTCAGTCGGGCCTGCTCGACGCCGACGGCCGCTTTCGACCCGACGCCCCGGCCGAGCCCGGCCCCCTGGAATTTCTGCGCGCCCGCCTGGCGGCCTCGCTGCGTCCGGACACGGCTCCCGGTTCCACAGGAGAACTCCTGCTGCCCCTGCCGGGCAAGCTGTTCCTGAGCGCCGGAGACGTGGAGGCCGTACTTCAGGTCAAAGCCGCTTTTTCCCTGGCTGTGGAGCGCTTGCTGGCCGAAGCCGGACTGGCTCCGACCGATCTTCGCCGCATCTGCCTGGCCGGGGCCCTGGGGCGGCACGCTCCCCTGGACGCCTTGGAGGATCTGGGGTTTCTGCCCTCGGGCACTTCGTCCCGCGCCCGCGCGGCGGGCAATACTTCCCTGGAGGGCGCGGCGCTGCTGCTGCGCGAGCCGGGGCGCGACGCTCTGCGCCGCCGCCTGGCCCGGACCGTCGCCGCCCGCCGGGTGTTGGACCTGGCCTCCGACCCCGGCTTTCATCAGGATTTCATCCGTCACATGCGCTTCGGCGACACGCAAAGGATTGTATGAGTTTTCCCCAAGCCCTGTTTTCGACGCCCACGCCCTTTGTCCGACGCGGGCTGGACGCGTTGGCCCGAGCCGTGGACCTGGTCATGCCCCTGAATGCCGCCCGGCGACGCGAGCTGCCCGACGCCTGCCGTGATCTGTCGGCTCTGCTGACCACCGAACGCGACGGCCTGGAACGTCCCTACTGGACCTCGCCCCGCCTGACTTCGGCCTATCTGCGCTATTTTCTGCCCTGGAATCTGGTGCGCCTGACCGCGCTTCTGCCCGGCCTGCCTCTGACCGCTCCCGCCACGCGCCCTTCCGGAGCGGAAGAAAACGGAACGGCGACGGCAGGCGCGAACGACGAATTTCTGATCTTCGACCTGGGCAGCGGCCCCTGTACCTTTCCTCTGGCTCTGTGGCTGGCCCGGCCCGACCTGCGCCGTCTGCCCGTGACCGTGGTGGCCTCGGACAGCGCGCCCCATCCTCTGGACCTGGGACGCCGTATCTTCGACGCCCTGCGGGCCGAGCTCGACCCCGCCTCGCCCTGGACCCTGCGCACGCTGCGCGCGCCGCTGCACGCCGCCCCCCGCCTGTTGCGCGGGCGTCCCCGTCTGATTACCCTGGGCAACGTGCTCAATGAACTGGAAGAACGGGGCCGCCGCGGCGGCTCCGTGCGGGGCCGACTGGCCGCCCTGCTGGACGACGCGGCCCGCCTGCTGGCTCCGGGCGGTCGTCTGCTGGCCGTGGAACCCGGCACTCGCCAGGGGGGACGGCTGACCGCGACCTTGCGCGACATGGCGCTCGGATGTGCCCTCCGAAACGACGAGGACGACGAAGACAGAGACGGGGCTGAGAACGACTGGTTCGAGCCCGCCGGAGGAAGCGGCGCGCTCCGCTTCCGCCCCCTGGCCCCCTGCTCGCACTCCGGCCCCTGTCCCATGTCGGCCAGGGGCGTCACGGCCTGGTGCCATGTCAACGCCCCGGCCGAAGCCGCGCCGACCGCGCTGACGGAACTGTCGCGCGCGGCCGGTCTGGCCAAGGAATCCGTCAGCCTGGCCTTCCTGCTGCTGGAACGACTGAACGACAACGCGCCCCTCTCCGCGCGTCCCGCCGACGCCCCCTTCCGAACGGGCGCCCCGGCGCGCCTGACCGCCCGCCTGATCTCCGACGCCTTCGTGCTGCCCGGCGCGCCGGGACGCGCCCGCTACGCCTGCACCGAACAAGGACTGGCCCTGATACCGGACGCGGCCTTTCTCCCCCCCGGCGCGTTGTGCGAAGCAACGTCCACGCCCCGCGTCGACGCCAAATCCGGCGCGCGGATCATGACTTTGCCCGGACGCGAGGCGGCCGCGCCCGCCCGAACGCCGAGCCGGGACGGCGCAAGCCCCCGGCCTGCGGGACAAGGCCGCGCCTCCGGACGCCCCGGAGAACGCCTCCGGGCCGCCCCCGCCGGACGCGCGGACAAAAAACGCTCCACCTCAAAACGGACGCGCAAACGCTGAAGGCTCTTCCCTCAGCGCTTCAGGCCTCAGCGGCGGTCCCGCCTCCGGCCCACAAGGAACAGCCCCACGGCCAGCAGCAGCGTCAGCGCCTCGGACACCGTGGTGGCATAAAAAATGCCGATGTCGCCCAAGCGACGCGGCAACAGCATCAGCATGCTCACGGGCAGCGCAAAGCTGCGGCCGGCCGCCACCAACATGGAGCTGGCGGCCCACTGCATGCCGGTAAAAGTCGAGGCAAGCACCATGTTCACGCCGCTGAACAAAAAAGCCCAGCGGCAGGCATGCAGAAAATTCAGAGTCAGGGCCGAGGCGGCCGGAGCATCGGGCAGAAAAAGCGCGGTGAGCAGGTGCGGCCCCAGGGACAGAAAGACGAAAAAGCCCACGCCCAGCGTCACAACCGCCACCAGCGCCGTACGCAGGAAGGCGGACACCCGGGCGCGGTCCCGCGCGCCCCGGTTGACGCTGATGATGGGCGCCAGGGAATCGCCTATGCCGTAAAACATGGTAAGACCCAGCAAAGTGGCGTAATTGACCACGGTAAAGGCCGCCACCCCGTCGGGCCCCAGGCGACTGATGAGAATGCGGTTGAAAAGCAGAATGACGATGCCCGCCGAAATTTCGTTGATAAATTCGGAAGCGCCGTTCCAAGCCGTGAACAGCACCTCGCTCCAGCGCCCCCAGGCCCGGGGAGGCAACAGTCGATACGATGAGCGACGCGAAAAAAAGTGCGAGGCCAAAATCAAACAGGGCAGGGCGTAGGCCAGCCCCGTGGCCAAAGCCGCGCCCCGGACGCCCATGCCCCATGCGCCCACCAACAGGGCGTCCAACGCCACGTTGAGAGCCGCGCAAAGTCCCATGCCCACGCCGGCCAGCACCGGCCGCCCGTCCACCCGGATGAAATAGCTCAGCGCGTAGCAGAGCGGAAATACCGGCCCGAACAGGAGCAGCACGGTCAAGTAGTCGGAACTGTAGGGCCGCAAAGCTTCGTCCGCGCCCAGAAAATCCAGAAACGGCCCTCGCAGGATGAAGGCCGCGCCGCAAATGAGCACGGTGAGGACCATGAGCGCCAGCATGGTTTTGATCAACACGGCCGACGCCCTCTCCCGATTGCCCTCGCCCATGTGACGTCCGGCGCGCACCGAACCGCCCGTGGCCAGCATGATCCCCAGGCCCGAAACAAAACTCCAGGCGGGCACCACCAGATTGACGCCCGCCAGAGACATGGCCCCGGCGTAACGCCCCACGAAAATGCCGTCCACAATGGTCGCGGACCCCGTGGCCACCATAGACAGGACCCAGGGCAGACTGTAGCGCGCAAAGGTGCGCGCCACCGGGCCGGACAGCATGTCGTGCTCGGTCCCGTTCTTTTTGATGTCCGTTTCGTTCATCGGCCGGCCTCCGCGCCCGCTCCCAGGCCCCCGCGCACGGCCCGCAGCACCAGGGCGGGCGCGTCGTTGAGCGCCACTTCTCCCGCGTCCACACCGGCCCACGCCGAGCATATCAGCATATCGATACAGCGCGCGGCCCAGGCCAGGGGTATGCCGTCGCCCATGCCGCCCTCGGCCCGCCAGGCCGTCAGCAGTTCCTCCCAGGCTCGACGGTAGGCGGCGTCGGCCCGGGCCAGCTCCGGATCGTCCTCGCGCCAGGCTTCGTTGAGGAGAAAGCCGAAGGGCAGTCCCGCCGGCACCAGACCGGCCACGGCCAGGGCCAGCCGCTCCTCGGCCGGGGCCCGCATGGTCAGCAGCGGTTCCATAATTTCCCGCCCGATGGCGTACGATTCCAGCATGAGCGCGCGGATCAGCCCGTCGCGCGAGCCGAAACGGCGAAACAGCGTGGCCCGCCCCAGGTGAACGGCGTCGGCTATTTCATCCATAGACGCCGCGGGCTTTTTGCTCAGTACGGGCAACACGGCCCGCAGCAGATCGCGGGTGGCGCATTTGGTCATGGCTTCCTTACGGGCAACACGGCCCGCCTTTGTTTGACGGGATTACCCGGGTCGGCCCGGTTCCTTCCGGGAAATGATACTTTTTCAACTCATTTGATACGCAAAAGTATCATTCACAAGACTCCAAAAAGTCAAGCTCCAAGGGATAGAAACGGCTCCCGCCCCTGGCCGCCAAAAACGGCAAAAATACAAAGAGACAAATAGCTTATCATTGAAGCAAAGCCCCGGATTCAAGCTATGGTGGAAGGCGATGCCGCCGGAAAACCGGCGTGAACAGGAGTGGTTCATGAAACTCGGCTTCAAGCAAAAACTGGCTTTGGGCGCGCTGGACAAGGCCGTGGATTTCGTACGCCGCGACCCGGAACGCTATCTGCCCGCCGTACTGCGTATTGTGGAACGACTGGACGGCGATCACATGTATCAGGATGTCTACGATTATTTGCGACGTATGCTGGACGACAAGGACAACAACGCCCGCGCCTTCGCCATGCGTATGCTGCGCGAGGCCGATCCGTTGTTTCTGCGCCGCTTCGTAAGCAATTTTCTGGTTCGGAGCGGCATTATCGGGTATGCCCGTCAAAAGGCTCTCAGCGCCGAGTTGGACTGCAACATCCCCTGGGCCATTCTCATGGACCCCACCAGCGCCTGCAACCTGCACTGCACGGGCTGTTGGGCCGCCGACTACGATCACGGCTCGCACCTGCCGTACGAGGTGCTGGACCGCATCGTGCGCGAGGGAACCGAACTCGGCACCCATTTCTACCTCTTTTCCGGCGGCGAACCGCTGGTGCGCAAAAACGTGGCGTTGCGTCTGTGCCGAGAGCATCCGGACTGCTTCTTCCTGGCCTTCACCAACGGCACCCTGGTGGACGAGGAGTTTGCCGACGCCCTGCGCGAGGTGGGCAACTTCACCCTGGCTTTCTCCATCGAAGGCTTTGAAGAAGAAACCGATATGCGCCGGGGCAAGGGCACATACCGGAAAGTCATCCGGGCCATGAATTTATTGCGCAAAGCCCGCGTACCCTTCGGCTTTTCCACTTGCTACCACGCCAAGAACACTCATGTGGTGGGCTCGGACGCCTATATGGACTTCCTGATCGACAAAGGCGCCATTTTCGCCTGGTATTTCACATACATGCCAGTGGGCAACGACGCCGTGCCCGAGCTTCTGGCCAGCGCCGAGCAACGGGCCTTCATGTACAGGCAGGTACGCCGCTTCCGCTCCACCAAGCCCATTTTCGCCCTCGATTTCTGGAACGACGGCGAATACGTGGGCGGCTGCATCGCCGGCGGCCGCCGCTATCTGCACATCAACGCCAACGGCGACGCCGAGCCCTGCGCCTTTATCCACTACGCCGACACCAACATCAAAGACGGCACGCTGCTCGACGTGCTGCAATCGCCTCTGTTCCGGCAATATCGTCGCCATCAACCCTTCAACCGCAATCACTTGCGCCCCTGTCCCCTGCTCGACAATCCGGGCGCTCTGGCTCACATGGTGCGCGCCTCCGGGGCCCGGTCCACGGATATGGCCAGCCCCGAACCGGTGACCTCCCTGACGGCCAAATGCCGCGACGCGGCCCGCCGCTGGTCCCCGGCAGCCGAAGCCCTGTGGGCGCAAAAGGACGACAGCCATGCCTCTGACCCGGTCCCGGCCCTATACCCCTCCTTTCTGGCTGCACAATCGCCATGCCCTGACCATCTGGCCTGCGGTATTCCGAAAGCCGAACCCCTTGCCCGCGTCGCGCACACGTCTGGCAACCGCTGACGGCGACTTTGTGGACGTGGACTTCATGCCCGTGACCCCCGGCGAGCGCAGCCGCCGGGCGGTCATTCTTTCGCACGGGCTGGAAGGACACAGCCGCCGCCCTTACATGTTGGGCATGGCCCACGCTCTGCACAGCGCGGGATGGGACGTCTTGTCCCGCAACCTGCGCCACTGCTCGGGCGAGGTGTCCTGTTCGCCGTATCTGTACCACGACGGCGAGGTGGCCGACATCGACATGCTCATCCGCCTGTGCGAGGAAAAGGGCTATGACCGGGTGGCCCTGGTGGGCTTCAGCATGGGCGGCAATCAGACCCTGAAATATCTGGGCGAAGAAAAAGACGACGTGCCCGGCTCCGTGGTGGGGGCGGTGGTCTTTTCCGTACCCTGCGATCTGGCGGGCAGCGCGGCCCTGCTGTGCCAGCCGGGGTACCGCCCGTATCGCCTGTACTTCATGACCACCCTCCAGGCCAAAATCGACTCCATCATCAAACAGTGCGACGCCGTCAACGGCAAGGACCTGGAACGTCTGTGGGATTACGCCGTATTCGACGAGCCCTTCGACACGCCCCTGAACGGCTGCTCCACTCCGCGCGCCTATTGGGAACAGGCATCCTGTCTCCCTGTGTTGGATCGCATCCGCGTCCCCACTCTGCTGGTCAACGCCTGGGACGACCCCTTCCTGTCCACGTCCTGCTATCCCCTTCGGGCGGCCGAACAGTGTCCCGATTTCTTTCTGGAAATCCCCGAACACGGCGGCCACACCGGCTTCGTCAGTTTCAATCCCGAAAACCGTTACTGGTCCGAGCAAAGGGCCCTGGACTTTCTGGCCGACATCGCCTGACTTTTCCGCTTCCGCATGGTTGGCGGCGCGGGGTCCCCGGTCTGGAGCAGATTAACTTAATGTACAATTTTATTTGAGACACGCCCGCTTCGGCATCTAGAGCATTTTGCTTTTGAAATTGTCCCATTTCAAAAGCGGCGCTGCCGTCATTTCGCCTGAAAAGCGTGGTTTTCAGGCTCATTCGGCGCGGGCGGCCGCTTCCGCGGCCGCCGGAGCGGTTGCCGTTTTCAACAGCAAACCGCTCTAACAGCGCCAATGAATTGCGCTTATGCCTTCGCGGCGACCGCCTGCTCCGCAGCCGGAAGAGTATTTTCAAGCCGAAACAGCTCTAAAAGACTGGCCTTTTCCTCCGCACGGGGGTATAAACGCCGTAGGCGTTTCCTCGTGTCCGTTCGCCGCCGGTCCTGTCCGCCGGCCCCTGTTTTTTCGCACCGCGTCAGGAGTTAATCCGTGAACATCATTCTTATCGCAGCGGCGCTGATCGTACTGGCGATTCTGGTGGGGTGGCGCATGCGTCCTTCCGCCTCGTCCCCCAAGACACCCCCCGACGCCTCCTCAAAAACGACCAGCCTGACCCCCGAACAAAGCGCTCTGCTCGAGCTGGGATTGCATCCCGGCGAAGACGGCATCCCGCTTATGTATGCGCTGGAAACCTGCCGTCATTGTCGCAAAACGCGCGAATTTCTGGAAGAAAACAAGGTGCAATACCACCTTGTCTACGTGGATCGGTTTTCGGGCGAGGCCCGGTCCAACCTGATGGACAAAGTGCGGGCCTTCAACCCCCGCGGCTCGTTCCCTACCATCGTGATGCCCGGCGGCAAGACCGTGGTGGGTTTTCGCGAACAACTTTTGAGGGAGGCCCTGCTCCATGACTCCGGAAGCGCTGCTTGAGGCCCTGCGCGCCTCGGAAGAACCCAAAGGCTACTATCTGCACGCCGACGTCGGCCACTGTCTGGAAACGGCGGAAAGCCTGTTGGACAACAAGGCGCGGTACGGTTATCTGTGCTGCCCCTGCCGTCTGCCCTGCGAAAACGAAACCAAAGATGCGGACATTGTCTGCCCCTGCGAATACCGCGACGCCGACGTGGCGGAATACGGAGCCTGTTACTGCACGCTGTTCGTCTCGGCCGAGCACCGGGACGATCCCGACTTCTACCCCGAGGTGGACGAGCGGCGGCCTCCGGAAAAAACGGTCTGAGCCCCGGTTCCCCGCTCCGGTCGCTCGCGCCGAAGGTTCCCCTTTTCCCCCCCTCCGCCGGGGGCTTTTTCCGTTTCCTTCCCCCAGGAGTCCCGTCATGAACAAGTGCAAAATCACCGTGCTCAAGAAAACGTTTCAGCCCGACCTGGCCGAAGAATACGGCGCGCGAGGTCTGGGCCCCTGCCCCATGCTGAGGGAAGGCCAGGAATTTCTGGCCGATTATTCCTGTCCCGCCGGTTTCTGCGCCGAGGCGTGGAAAGCCGTTTACCAGTATGTGTTCGCCCTGGCCCACGGCATGGGCCAAAACGGCGAACTGTTCTACTACGGCGACTGGATACGCAAGCCGGGCGTGGCCATTTGCAGCTGTAACGACGGCCTGCGGCCGGTCCTTTTCAAAATCGAGCGCACGGAGCTGAAATCCGATTTGGACTATACGCCGGTCCCGTAGCGGCATTCGGATCGGGCGCGAACCCCGTTTGCCATCCGCGCCATGTTTGGTGTAATGGAAACAGGGCCAATCCCGGAAGTCGACCGGATATTCGGCCGCCGGTTTTCGCCGCGCGGAAAGACGAGGCCGTTTCCGAAACGGAGCGGGATGAACGAGCCCACCCTCTACCCGACCGAGCTTCCTTCCGGGGAAGCCGTCTCACAGGCGATCCGCGTATGAGGCAACACGCTTTGAGCGTCCTGCGCCCGGCCCGCGACAAATTCTTTGCCTCCCTTGTTTTCATCCGCGAATGGGCCCGTTCGCCCCGCGCCATGGGGCAGGTCTGTCCCAGCGGAACGCCCCTGGCCCGCAGTATGGCCGCCTGCGTGCCGCTTCCCGCGCCCGTCGGGCCGGACGGTCTGTCCGAGCTGGTGGTGGAACTGGGCGCGGGCACCGGCACGGTGACGCAAGAGCTTCTGCGCCGGGGCGTTCATCCTCACCGCCTGCTGGTGCTGGAGCGTTCCGAGGGCATGGTGGAGCTGTTGCGGCAGCGCTTTCCCGGCCTGCGGGTCGTGCACGGCGACGCCGCCGGACTGGCCCGCTACATCCCGCCCCGGGTTCGGGTGACGGCCATCGTTTCCTCCCTGCCTCTGGTCTCCCTGCCGCCCCCCACGCGTCGGGCCGTCATCGCCGAGTTCCACGCCGTGCTCGGCGACGGGCTGCTGATCCAGTATACCTATTCCTGGGCGCGCGGTTTCATCCTCATGCGCGAGGGTTTTCGCTGCGAAGCCAGCCACCGGGTATGGCTCAACCTGCCTCCGGCTCGGGTCATGCTGCTGCGCGACGCCGACTCGTCCCATCCCGCCCGAAAAGACTGAACCGGTTTTTCGGTCCGCGCGCCGCGCCTGTCCCAAAGGCCCGTCCCGACTTGGGATTGCGCGGACGTCCGGCTTCGTTTCGTAAAATACTTGTTCTCTCAGCCTGCGGCCGTCATGGTAGCCTCCTATCCCTTTTCCGGAGGTCGTCATGTCCCGGTCCGTATTGTTTCGTCCGATCGCCTGCGCCGTTCTGGCCGTGGCGCTCCTTCCTTTTTCCGCCGCTTCGGCCGCCCCCGCGGGCAACGGCGGCAAACTGCTTAAAATGGTGGCACTGGTCCGGCACGGCGTGCGCGCCCCGGTTCAATCGCCCGAGACGCTGGCTCAATGGTCCCTGAAGCCCTGGCCCCGATGGCCCGTGGGGCGGGGCGAACTGACCCCGCGCGGGGCGCGGCTGGTGAGCGCCCAGTGGCGGGAAATGCGGGAAAGTCTGGCCTGGAACGGTCTGTTTCCCGGCGAAGGCTGTCCCGGCCCCGGCGATGTATACGTATACGCCGACAGCGAGCAGCGTACCCGGGCCACGGCCGCCGCACTGCTGGAGGGCCTGGCCCCGGGCTGCGGACTGGGCTATCTGACCCGCTCGCCGGACCTGAAAGGGCCCGATCCCTTGTTCCATCCCGTGGCCGGAGGCTTGTGCCGTCCGGAGCAAAATTCTTCGACGGCCGAAGTCGCGCCGGAAACTCTGGAAGCCTCTCTGCGTCCCGAGCTGGATATCATGGGCCGCCTCGCCGGTCCGGCCGCGCCCGCCCTGTGCCGGGCCTACGGTCTGCCCGAAGGATGCACCTTCGCCGCCCTGCCCAGCCGCCTGACAAGCGACGGTCCGGGCGGACTCCCGCAGATGAAAGGAGCTTTGTCCATCGGTTCCAGTCTGGCGGAAATCTGGCTGCTGGAAGCGGCTCAATGGCCGGAACGTCAGCCCGCCTGGGGCGGACTGACTCCGGACGAGCTACTTGAAATCATGCCGGTGCACACCCGCGAATTCAACGCCGTCCAGCGCGCTCCCTCGGTGGCCGGTCCCGAAGGTTCGGCCCTGCTGGCCGCCATGAGCGCCGCCCTTACCGGCTCCCATCCGGACCCGGCGGTCAACGCCGCGTCTCTGGTCGTCTTCGTGGGACACGACACCTCCATCGCCCATGTGGCCGCCCTGCTCGGCCTGCGCTGGAAAACAGGCTCCTGGCCGGCCGACGCCGTGCCCCCCGGCGCGGCCCTGCTTCTGGAACTGTGGAGGACAGACGAGGGAAATACCCTGGTTCGGGCGGGGTTTGCGGCTCAGGATTTGGGCGTCATGCGCTCCGACGACGCGCAGACCCTGCGTCAGGCGGCCCTGGGCCGGGCCGAACCCGAATTCGCTTTGCCCACCGCCGCGGGCGCTCGGGCAGGTTTGCCGCCGGACGAATTCGCGCGGGCCGTGGACGCCCTCCTGGTTCGGGCCTGCCTGCCCCGCTAGAACTAGAACAGATCAACTTCAACATTATGTAATGTTAAAATTTAAGACACGCCCGCTTCGCCATCCGACAGCACCGATGAATGGCGCTTATGCCTTCGCGGCCGCCGCCTGATCTGTCGGAAGAGCATGTTCAAGCCGAAAACGTCCTAATGCTTTTTTTCTCAACATCCCCCTTTTGCCGCCGGAGGCGCGGGCACATCTGCCCGAAGGGCGCCCGCGCGGGCATAGCCGTAGCCGAGCTTGCGAGGCGTACGGATACAGACGGCAGCGATGCCGACTTTGAGCGCCCCTCACGCCTCCGGCGGCTGGAATGAACATTGCGCCAGACACGCCGACGCGCGTTGCCCCGCAGATTTAATCTCTGTCAATTCAGGCGAAAGGCGTTGTCCGGCGGCCGGCTTTATCTCGATTGCCTCTCTGTTTTTTGTGCGGACTTCAGCCATAATGTGCGGAACTTCGCACACGATCTTTTTTTCCCGTCTTCGGCTTGTTCCGGCCCGAACAAGCCCCATTCCTCATTCGCCACCGCTTAGACGGCTTAGGAACAATTCTTGCTTAACAACCGGCACCTAAACTCTTTGTCGCAAGGAAGCCGGTATGAGACAACAGCATCGATGGAAGCTTTCCACTGTCGTCAGTGCGTTCCTGTGTGCCGCCTGCCTGGGCTTTAGCCCGGCCGGAGCCGCGGAACGCCCCCACGGACTGGAACCAGCGGACGACATGCCCTATATGCCCGATTTGGGGGGGCTGCGCGTCAAAACCTTTAAGAACCAGTACGGGCAGGTCCGCCATCTGGCCGAAGGCGTGGTCATGCGTCACAGCGCCGTCGCGGACGGCAAGGCCACCGTGCCCGCAGGCGGTTTTTACTACATTTCCGAAACCCAGGAAGACGCCGCGCCCTTCATGCGCGATCCCTTCCTCATCCTGGGCGAGCACGCCTACCTGGTGGACCTCACCACCGAGCAGCGCGAAGTCCGCAACGTAAGCATCGAACGCCGCGAGAAAAAGCTGGTGGACGAAGACGGTTATCGTCTGTGGTTCGACTTCTCCACCGACCACTACGACCTGCCCTACATCCAGCTTGCGCTGATTTCCCCGTCCGGGCACTGGCCGCTGGAATTCACGGTGTCCAACCGCTTTACCCACATCGACAAAATTTTTGAGCTTTCCCTGAAGGAAGGCCTCAATCCGCAGCTTGACGACTACTACACCGACCCCGACTACTGGTACGGGGCCAGCAAGTTCGTGGTCAAAGAAAACGATTTCGACAACGCCACGTTCGAATCCCTGAGCTACCCCGTCATCAAGGAAGCCACCTTCTCCCTGAGCCGCCCCTGGGTCATGGATCTGCGTCAGGAAGACTACCGCTGGTACGGCACCAAGCGCATTTACGCTTTCCGCCGTCCCGAAGGCTTCCTGGTGCGCGTGACCGACTGGACCGGCAACACGGTGTTGGGCGAAAAGCTGGTGCGTCCGCTGACGCCCCAGGGCTACAAGGACCGCCCCGACCAGAAGGACGACTACGCGCTGACCCTGCCCGATCATGACATGCGGGTGGAAATCATGCTCCAGCCCGAATACCTGAAGAATTCGGACTTCACCCCCTGGTCCAACGACGTGCCTTACGGCTGGACCGACGGCCTGCTGAGCCTGGTGGTTTATTCCGACCTGGTGACGGTCAAGAGCGGCGAAGCCTGGCCCCTCGACCCCCGCTACAAGGTGGGTCTGGAAGCCAACCTGCTCACCGGCAAGCTGCAGCGCCTGATCCTCGAAAACGCCGAGCCCTTCACCCTGGACAACAACAACACCAGCTACAAGGGACCGGAAAAGTACTCCGAGGTATGGAATCGCCCGGCCTTCACCCTGGTGGCCAAGGACTTCGGCAAGGACGCCAAGGGCAAGGACGTGGTGCGCAACTATTACCTGCGCGACGCCTTCTATCAGCGGACCGACAATATGGTGTTCGACGAAGAAAAGGGCCGCACGGACATCGACTTCTTCGTGGGCCGCGCCCCCACCTTCGTGCCCATTCTGGAAGACACCTTCCTGACCCGCCTGTCCGACAAGACCTACGGCACCGTGGTGCAGGGTTCGCACTTCACCTCGTTCCCCCGGGTCATCGACAACATGGCTTTCCATTCACCCGACGCCACCGCTCCCTTCGGCGGCATCATGCGCGGCTTCAACCGCGCGGGCGTGAAAAACTGGCGCGGCGACGCCCTGGTTTCGGCCGAAGGCATGGTCATCCGCGGCAGCTACGTCGACTGGCGCAACAACCGCATCGTCATCCCGCCCTCCGGCCTGTTCTACACCTCGCGCAACGGCCGCAACGTGCGCGCCCTGCGCGGCGAATCCTTCTGGATGCTGGGCAAGAAGGCCTGGCTGGCCACTTTCGAATCCTACACCTTCGTGCGCAAGGACTTCGACCTTGACTTCTGGAAGGTACAGCCCACCGGCGACATGAACCCCATCTTCTGGCAGGACGTGCCGCTGGGCGTCAACAACAAGATGCTGCGCTACACCAACCACTACCGTCTGGACGACCGTCCGGTGGGCCTGGTCAACGTGGTGAAGTATTCGGGCAACAACTTCGGCGCGCCCTTCCTGCTGGGCCAGAACCTCGACCCCACCGACCCCGGCACCCGTTACAACGTGCGGCCCCACTTCGGTGAAGGCGCGACCTGGATCACGCCGGAATTCGTGGGCGACAATTACATGCGCATCAAGGAATTCGGCACGCCCATCATCAAGAGCGTTCAGTACACCTATACCGAACCCAAGCGCGTCCTGCTCGGCGTGGGCGACACCCATAAGCTGGGCGACTACACCCTGACCGTGACCGACATCCAGCCCGATATGGGCACCGTGTCCGTACAGTTCACGGACAAGGACGGCAAGACCGAATACAAGGTCCTCGGCCCGCTGAACGACGAAGCCCGCGCCCTGCTGCCCCAGCACCAGGATGTGGTCAACACCCTGCAGTTCGTGACCGGCCCGCTGAACGCCCGCGTCATGGCCGAAATGGACACCGACAAGCCCTACGAAGACGGCAAGGCCGCCCTGTGGACCTTTGTGGACCTCCAGTACATCGAAAACGAAACGCCTCTGCCCACCGACCCGCGCTTCATGGTGCGCAGCGACGTGTGCGGCCACTGCTACCAGTTGAACGAACTTTTGTTCGACAACCCCGAGGAAATCATCCTCGACAAGGACAACCCGCGCTACGACGGTCCCAAGGGCGCTGACGGCAAGCCGGTGTTCTCCATCGTCATCGACAACTTCGACGGCGAAATGATCCATGCCTGGCATGTGGAAACCAACTACAAGGGCCGCGTCTTCAAGAGCGACAACCTGGCCTTCAATCCGCGCAACAACGTCGACGTGCTCATGGGCGTCAACGGCACCATTGAAGGCTTCCTGCGCGCCGGCATGATGGAACGGTCCGCCTACCAGGAATACTGGCGGCTTGGCCACCACGAGCCCGTCAAGCGCGGCCTCGACGCCTGGATGGCCCACAAGTTCCAATAGAACGTGAAGTCGCAGGAGACACACCCAATGACTCAATCCACGCTTATTCCCTACGAAGAGCAGCGCCGCTCCTTCCTGAGCTGCTGCTACCGGTTCCACGAAGTGTTGCCGGGCCTGCTGGCCATGTTCTTCATCGCCATCTTCAGCAACAATCTGGCGGGGGTGCCCAATCCCTTCACCTTGCAGAATCTGTTCCATTACCTGGACAACGTCATCGGCCCGGTCAACGGCCAGCCGCTGTTCCAGATTCTCAACTCCAACTTCGTGTGGAACCCGTTCCTGGTGGGCTTCATCATCGTCAACGTGTTCGGCATTCCGGACAGTTGGAAACGGGGTCTGTCGTACATCCATAAACTGATGCCTTTGGGCATCATCATGCTGGCGCCCCACTTTGTGTTCAGCCACGCCACCAAGGCCGGTTGGCCGATCATCATCATCGCCCTGGTGGTGATGTTCGTGATGGCCAGCGTGACCATGTGGCTCGGCCGCCTGTTCAAGGTGGACGACCGCCAGGCGGGCGACATCACCGGCGCCCTGGTCACCGGCGACCCGCACGTCACGGCCATCCTGATGCCCATGCTCAAGGCCAAGAACGGTCAGGTCATCAATGCTCTGGCCTGCGTGCTGCTGTTCGGGCTCATCATGTCCTTCCTGCTGCCCGTGGTGGGCAACCTCCTCGGCATGGAAGAACCCGTGTTCGGCCTGCTGTCCGTGCTGGGCATCGGCAATACGGGCCAGATGTACAACGCGGCTTTCGGCTACGGCTATGAGGCCGGACGCTGGGCCCACTACTTCGAACCCGTGCGTCACGTCATCATGCCCGCGGGCTTCCTGTACGTGTTCCTGGTGCTCTTCCTGCGCAGCAAGCGCAACCCCGACAATCCCGACATTCACGCCACGCGTCCGCTCAAGGCCATTCCCTTGTTCGTGCTCATCTTCGTGGCGCTGTGGATCGTCGCCCAGTTCCACGTGTTCAAGGAACCCGCCCACCAGGCCATCTTCGCCATGGTACAGTGGGACTTCTCGCTGGCTGCGGCGGCCCTGGGGCTGTCCTGCCCCATCCGCAACGTCAAGGAATGGGGTCTGCGCGGTTTCGGTCTCACCTGCGCGGCGGGCATTCTGCGCCTTGTCGTGCTGACGGTCGTGGTGTTGCTGGCCGTTCACTTCAACCTGGTGACCTTCACGTACTAAGGAGCCGTCATGGAACGTCGTCCCGTTACGATGGATAAAAGCGGTTTTGACTACATGGCCAACTCCGGCCAGGAAGAAAAGGATCGCGATTACGTAGGCATTATTCTGGCCCTGATCATCATGGCCTTCATCACCATCTGCCAGTACAACGGCTTGTTGTAGAGGGGGAAGATACATGCTGGGCATTTACTTCTATCTCCAGATCATCTTCGCCGTCTTCCTCGTGTGGGCGACCAGCACGGCCCTGTACATGGGCGTGTTCCACGCCCATCGCAGCACGGTGTGCACCTGCCGCAAAAGCCTGGCCGGGGTCGTCTCGGTGCTGCTGGCGGCGGGCATCTGGTACTTCATGTATTCCTGGACCTATCTGAGTTGGTAACAACGCCGCCGCGTCCGTTGCCGCAACGGACGCGGCGCACGGTGATTTCAGTTGCCAGACCGACCTTAGTCACTATATTATGGTAAACAAAGTGTCGGGGGTTCCGGACGCAACGTCCGCCACACTTACCCGGCCCGGCCGTAATTCCATGCGGCCCGCCGTTTTCATCAGCCAAAAAACCATAAAGGAGATTGCGCCATGAAAATTCGTCATAGCCTCGCCGCCGCCGCTCTCGCGGTTGCCCTGCTCGTCCCCGCCCACGCCGCCCTGGCCGAAGGCGAACTGCTGAACATCAACACCGCCACGGTGGAACAGCTGGCCGCCGTGCCCGGCCTCAGCGAAGAGCTGGCTCAGAACATCGTGCAGTACCGCGACGATATGGGCGACCTGCAGACCCTCGACGAGCTCACCGAAGTGCCCGGCATCAGCAAGGACCTTCTGGGCAAGCTGAAGGACTACATCGGACTCGACGCCATCGCCGGCGCCGAATGCTCCTGCTAACAACACTCGACGGCCGCTCCCCCGCGGGAGCGGCCGCTCGGAATGACCATGCCCCCGCGCCGCGCGGGATATGCGCCCCCGGTCGTTCCCGACACTTTTTTCCGGGCCGCGCCGATGCGGCGATTGTTTCCATCCCTGCCTGTTTTTTTCCGCCCTTTGCCGTCAGAAGGAACATCCCATGCCCGTCAAACGCCACTCTTACGCCGCCATTTTCATGCACTGGTTCAACGCCGTGTGCTGGATACTGTTGCTGGCCACCGGCTTCGGCCTTATTTCCAACGAGACGCTGCAACCCGTGGCCGGATGGTGGGTGCGCTTCATGGAAAGCGTGTTCGGCGGCGGCGCAGGTCTTCTGACCACGCACGTGACCATCGCCGTCACTTGGATTGTGGTCTACGCCCTGTTCCTGTTGCTGCGTTGGAAGGCTGACGCTTGGCCCTTCCTGCGGGAAATTTTCAACCTTTCGCCGCGCACGGACGCCGTATGGACGGTGCGCAAGGGCTTCTGGCTGGTGCTGGGCCCCAAGGCCATGCGCCGTCTGGGCATGGACCCCAACCTGCCGCCCCAGGGCTTTTATAACGCGGGTCAGAAATACGTGGCCATCGCGGCCGTGCTGTGCAGCCTGGGCCTGGTCGTAAGCGGCGCCATTCTGCTCTATACCCGCGAGCCCGGCGCCTCCATGCCTCTGGCTCAGTGGCTTATTTTCATCCATTTTCTGTGCGCCGGCATTATGGCCGTGGCTCTGCCCGTCCATATCTATATGGCGGCCCTGGCTCCGGGCGAAGCCCCGGCGCTGCGCTCCATGTTCACGGGTACCGTGCCCGCCGACCACGTCAAGCATCACAACCCGCTGTGGTATGAACAACTTGTGCGTGAAGGCAAAATTCGGGAATCTTAACCCCGACCGCACCAACAATCACACTCCGGTCCGGACCGGGTCGGCCCGCCCTTTCCGGAGTTTGCTTTCCAACTCCCGCCCGCCGACGCGACATTGTCCGGCGGGCGGGAGTTGCGTTTTCGGATGAACGTATGCAGTACCGTATTCTGGTAGTGGACGACGAACAAGAATGGCTGGAAATTCTCCAGTTGCTGTTTACCCGCAAGGGCTGGGAAGTCCACACGGCCTGCTCCGGCGAGGAAGCCTGGACCCGCATGAGCGAAACCAGCTATGACCTGGTCATCTGCGATCTGGCCATGCCCGACATGACCGGCATCGAGCTTCTCAAACGGGTGCGCACCGTGGATGCGGTGTTGCCCTTCGTGATCATGACCGGCGTGGGTTCCATCCAGACGGCCGTGGAGGCCGTGCAACTGGGGGCTTACAGCTACATCACCAAACCGTTCAAAACCCAGGACCTGGAGATCACGGCCACCCGCGCCGTGGAACACGGCCGCATGCACCGTCAACTGGAAAACGCGCGCGACAAGAACACTCCCGACGTCATGCCCTTTGTGCTGGGCTCCAGCAAGGCCATGCAGGAGGTGCTCGGCACCATCAACAAGGTGGCGGATTCGTCTGTGCCGGTGCTTATCCAGGGTGAGACGGGCACGGGCAAATCTCTGCTGGCTTCACACATCCACGGCATCAGTTCCCGACGGGAAATGCCTTTTCTGACCATCGATTGCGGCGCGCTGCCCGAAACCCTGCTGGAAAGCGAACTGTTCGGCCATGTCAAGGGCGCGTTCACCGGCGCGCTGTTCAGCCGCCGGGGTCTGCTTGAAGAAGCCCAGGGCGGCACCGTGTTTCTGGACGAAATAGGCGAACTGTCGCCCGCCACCCAGGTCAAACTGTTGCGGGCCATTCAGGAACGCGAAATCCGTCCCGTAGGCGGCAACAAACCGGTCAGCGTGGACGTGCGCTTCATCACCGCCACCAACCGCAATCTCAAGGAAGACGTCACCTCAGGGCGCTTCCGCGAAGATCTGTACTACCGCCTGGCGGTTATTCCCATCTTTCTGCCGCCCTTACGCGAACGCCTGGGCGACCTCATCCTGTTCATCGGACACTTTGTGGAAAAATTCAACGCCCGTTACGGCAAATCCATCACCGGCGTCAGTCCGGCCGCCATGCAGATGCTGTTCCAACAGCCCTGGAAAGGCAATATCCGCGAACTGGAGAATGTGTTGGAACGCGCCGTGCTGCTGGCCGATCAGGATGAACTGAGCCCCGACACCCTGGGGTTGCAATTCTCACTGTCCGACAAACGCGACTCAGGCGGCTCGTCCGCCGCCCCGGTTTCTCTGCAGCAAGCCGTGCAGGACGCCGAGCGCCGCGCCATCCAACAGGCCCTGATCATCACCGGCGGCAACCGCACCCAGGCAGCCGCCCTGCTCGGCATCGGCCGCCGCACCCTGTACGACAAGCTCGACGAATACGGCATCGACGCCAAACCCCGCGCCGACGGGGGAGAGTAGAAAAGGAAGAAACGTCGGCGGAGCGGGCGGTGAAGGTAAAGGCCGAAGCCGTTCCGTTGCGCGGATAGTGGGCGGCAACGCAGTTGCCGCAAAGGCAGCCCGTGTTCCACATGGGCGAAAGGCAGGCTTCGACCACCGCCGGCGGAAGCGCGCCGGAACAAACCTTTGGTTTGTTCCGGCTCCGCTTCGCGCGACCTCGGGCCGCTCCTCGCCCCCCTCCATGTCGGCTTCCAGCCGACGGGGGGTCGTCGCTCAAAACGTGCTGACGCGCGTGCCTCCGGCGGTTAAAGGTAGTAAGGTAGTCTCGTGATTTCCCGGCAGGTGAAGCCTTTGCGAAGCAAAGGATTCACCCAACGGGGGGGACCGGGGGGAATCATTCCCCCCGGCGGGGTGCGGGGCGGAGCCCCGATTATTGTTCCTGAAGCATGGCGAACACGCGTTCGGGCGTGAGGGGAATTTCGCGCACGGGCATGCCCAGGGCGTGGCTGACGGCGTTGGCGATGGCCGAAGCCGGGCAAACCAGGCTGCATTCGCCTGCCCCTTTGGCGCCGAAGGGTCCGGCGGAATCCTCGCAGGGCACGATGATGCTTTCGATGGGCGGAACGTCCATAGCCGTGGGCACCATATAGGTGTGCATATTGCGCTGATTCTGGCGGCCGTCGGGGGCGTAGGTGATTTCCTCGGTAAGAGCGTACCCCAGGCCCTGGACCACGCCGCCCTCGATCTGCCCTTCCACGATCTGGGGATGGATGGCGACGCCCACGTCATGGGCGGCCACCAGCTTGTTTACCGTAACCTGACCGGTTTCGGTATCCACCGACACGTCGGCAAAGCAGGCGTGCCAGGGCGGCGAGTTGGGCGGCACGGTGCGGCCCACGCCGATGAACTGCTTGTTGCGGATGTGCGCGTAATAGCACAGATCGGCCAGAGTCACGGCCCGAGCCTTACCCGCCGCAAAATCGTCCGCCGGGCCGGGTTCCGCGCCGGGCAGGCCGACCACGCCGTCAACCAGCCCCATATCGTCGCGTTTTAAGCCGGAAATCTCCGCCGCATAATCCAGTATCTGAGCACGGGCATCCTCGGCCGCCGCCTTGACCGCCGTGCCCGCCGCGTACAGGGTGCGGCTGGCGTGGCTGCCGATGGCGAAAGGCGTGCTCTGGGTGTCGCCAAAGGTGATGGACGTTTTGTCCAGCGCCACGCCGAAGGCTTCGGCCGCCACCATAGGCAGGGAAGTGCTGGTGCCGGTGCCCAGATCGGGCACGCCCACCGCCAGATGCAACGAGCCGTCCACCTGCACGGCAACATAGGCGTTGTCGAAATCCACGCAGAAAGGCCAGGCGTTGGACACGTGGGTCCCTACGGCCATACCGATACCCCGGCGCACCGTCCCTTCCTGCTCCGGATTGGCGCGCCTTTCCCAGCCGATGGCTTTCGCGCCTTCCGTAATGCAGGCCTGAAGGGCCGTGGAAGAACAGGGATAAGGCAGAAACCAGGGCTTCCCGGCCTTCATGATGTTCTTTTCGCGCAGCTTGAGGGGGTCCATGCCCAGGCGCAAGGCCATTTCATCCACGCAACGCTCGATGGCCAGATTCGTCTGAGGGTTGCCGAAACCGCGCATGGCCCCGGCCGGGGTGGTGTTGGTGTAGGCGGAATGGCCGACATAGCGCTTGTGGGGCATGTCGTAAACGGCCAGGCCCATAGCTCCGCCCACGCCCGGCAATTCCACGCCGAAGCTGCAATACGCTCCGGTGTTGAACAGGCCGTGCAGGTCCAGAGCATGAAACGTGCCGTCCTTTTTCGCGCCCAGGCGCACCGTGACGCGCACGCCGTGACGCGTATCCGAGGCGATAAAGTCCTCCTCGCGCGAAAAGACGCACTTGACCGGCCGCCCGCACAGCCGGGCCAGAGCCACGGCAATGACTTCGGCCTTGGCCGACAGACCGATACGCACCCCGAAGCCGCCGCCGATATAGGGCGGAGCCAGCACGCGCACGGCGCTGGCCGGGACATCGAAGGCGCTGGCGATAATATAGCGCGAGGGATGGGGCGTCTGGGTCGTGCTCCATATCGTGATCTTGCCGTCGCCGTCCACCTGGGCCACGGCGGCCTGGGTTTCCATCTGCATCTGCTTGACCACGGGCAGCACAAATTCGCCTTCGACGACCTCGTCGCATTCCCTGAAGGCGTCTTCGATATCTCCCTCGCCCCAGGCCAGACGCACGATTTCACCCGGAATGTTGCGCCCCTCGGGCGTCACGCCCTTGCCGCCGTGCAGTTCGGGGGCCTCGGGCCGCATGGCCTCCGCCGCGTCGTACACGGCGGGCAGGAGCTCGTATTCCACCTTAATCGCGTCGGCCGCGGCCCGCGCCTGCTCCGGCGTGTCGGCGGCCACGGCGGCCGCCTCGTCCCCCACAAAGCGCACCACTTTGTCGAATATCAACTGATCGAGCACCCGTTCCTGCCCCGGCACGGTAGTGAACATGGGGGCCGAAGCGTTGTACAGATGGTGGGGCGTGTTGCCGTAGTGCGCCACGGCGCGCACCCCGGGCATGGCCAGAGCCGCCGAGGCGTCGATGCTCACGATGCGCGCGTGGGGATGAGGACTGCGCACGACCGCGGCATACGCCATGCCGGGCAGCGTAATATCCGACGTATACATGGCGGTTCCGCGCACTTTATCCAGCGCGTCGCGCCGTACCGCGTTCCGACCTATAACGGCGTGACTCATGACGTTTCCCCCTGCTTCCGAAGCTCGCGGGCCGCCTGTTCGATGGCCGCCTCAATTTTGACGTACCCGGTGCAGCGACAGATGTTCCCGGCGATGGCGGCGCGGATGTCCTGCCTGTCGGGATTGGGATTGGCGTCCAGCAGCGCCTTGGCCGACATCACCATGCCCGGGATGCAGTATCCGCACTGCACGCTGCCCTGATCCATAAACGCCTGCTGAATAACGTCCGGTTTGCCGTCTTTGGACAGGCCCTCGACGGTCAGCACTTCGGCCCCTTCCACCTTGCCCATAGGCACCAGACAGGAATTGACGGTACTGCCGTTCATGATCACGGTGCACGCTCCGCAGTCGCCGGAGCGACACCCGCACTTGACGCCGGTCAGATGAAAATGCTCGCGCAGAACATCCAAAAGCGTGGCCCCGGGGTCGACCCCCAGCTCCACCGCTTCGCCGTTCAACGTAAAACGGATGATTTGCATGGAATTCTCCCTAGTCCACCCCGAACCGGGCGGCTGCTTGTCGTTGATGTCGTCAGGCCCGCCGGGACGCTATTCGCCGCCCGCGGCGCGCTCCGCCGCCCGCGCCAGGGCACGGCGGACAAACACGGGCAGCACGCCCTCCCGATACTCCTTGCTGCCCCGCACGGCGCTGCTGCGAAATTCCGCCTCCTCGCGGGCCAGCTCTCCGGCCCGGGCAAACAATCCGGCGTCCGGCGCCTGCCCCTCCAACAGCCGTTCGGCCTTCGCGGCATGCCGGGGCGCGGGGCCGGCCGGAGCCATGACGATGGACACCCCGCGCATCAGCCCGTTTTCCAGCGTCACGCGGGCGGCCACGCACAGCATGGGCAAAGAAAGCGCCTTGCGCTGTTCCATGCGGGCGTAGGCCGAGCCCGTCCCCGCTCCGGCCAGGGGCACTTTGATTTGGGTTATGCATTCGGCGCAGGCGTTCACCGCGGACTTGCCCACGCCGTGATACATGGCCGTCATGGGCAACTCCCGAACGCCGTCCGGCGAGGCCACCACGCACACGGCGCCCAGGGCGGTCAACGTCACCCCGGCGTCGGCCGCGGGCAACGCGCTGACGATATTGCCCGCCAGAGTGCCCATATTGCGGATCTGGCGGCTGCCCACCTTGCCGCAACCCTCGGCCAGCGCCCGGGCATGGCGCCGCACCAGCGGCGATTGTTCCGCCTGGGAATGGGTGACGCAGGCCCCGAATACAAGAAAACCGCCCTCTTCCCGAATATCCTTCATGCCCGGAATCCAACCAAGGTCCACCAGACGCGGGCTTTTGCGCGAAGGTTTGGCCTGCTCGACAAGCAAATCCGTTCCCCCCGCGATAACGCGACCCTGTCCGGGTTTTTCCTGCAGCAGGCTGAGCGCCTCCTGTACGGTGCGCGGTCTGAAATATTCCTGTGTCATGGTCTGCCCCTTGAATAATGTGTGTGGCCGCCGGGATGGGCGGGCTGCATGGACTGACACGCTCTTCAAAGAAATCGTGATTTTGTTCAATGTAGAAAACTCTATAAAGCGTGTCAATCTCTTTACCTTGTTTTTCCTGCTCTCTTATGAACTTTTATTGTGCAATTTTTCGCAAATTTAAAGCAATTTATCTATACAATATTCTTTTTCTTGTTTCAATTTTCACATAAAACAAACAAAAATACGTTTTGTTCCGCAGGTTATTGCCTTCCATTATGACTTCTCTGTGGAATATTTCAGGAAACGCGCCGCCCCGCAAACGACTTGACGCAAACGGTTCCTCGTTGGAAAAGAGAACAACGGCATCGCCTCCTCCACGGTCCCGAAAAAAACGCCGAACCGTCCGCCTGAACGGTATTTTCCCCACCGACGGCGAACGGAATACGCTCATAAGAATCCACGGATACGGCGGAGGCCCGGCGGCCGCGACACGGCCGACGACCATGAATGTATGGACTTTTTTCCAAGGTGTACGTCATGTTGTATTCGACCACCTACGCGTCGTTGGTGGGCCCTCTCACTCTGGCCGGCGACGGAGAAAACCTTGTCGGCCTTTGGATGGAGGGAGACCGCTATTTCGCCGATACGATTGCCGGACGCCCTGTGACGGAAAACAAGGAGTTGCCGCTTTTCGCCACAGTGAAAAACTGGCTGGATGCGTACTTCGCGGGCGAACGGCCCGCCATTTCAGCCTTGCCGCTGGCCCCCGCGGGAACGCCCTTCCAAAAGCTCGTCTATGATATTATGCGCGACATTCCTTACGGCCAATGCACGACTTATGGCGCGATAGCCCGCCAGGCGGCCCGCATGATGAACAAAAAACGGATGTCCGGCCAGGCGGTGGGCGGCGCGGTAGGGCGCAACCCCATTTCCATCATCATCCCCTGCCATCGGGTCGTGGGGGCCAACGGCAACCTGACCGGATACGGGGGAGGCATCCCCAAAAAAATACAGCTCTTGCGACATGAGGGCGTCGATATGTCCGCCTTGTTCATCCCCCGCAAGGGCACGGCCCTCTAAAACCGGCCGAGGCCGCCCGACAGCGTCCTTCTCCCCCTCATGACCAGGAGTGAATATGACCATTTTTTCAGCGCGCTATGACTCGCCCGTGGGCAGGCTCACGCTGGCCGCCGGAGAACAGGGCCTGGCGGGATTGTGGCTGGATGGGCAAAAGTATTTTGGCGACACCGTGGACGGCGTATTTGTGGAGGCCCCGGACATGCCTTTGCTGAAGAAGGCCCGACAATGGCTGGACGCCTATTTCGCCGGGCGAAAGCCCGCTGTCTCCGCTCTGCCGCTGGCTCCGGCGGGCGGTGAATTTCGCCGGGAAGTGTGGAAGATTCTGTGCGAAATCCCGTATGGCGAGTATATGACCTACGGCGAAATCGCCCGGCTTATGGCAAAACGTTTGAACAGAAAAAGCATGTCGAGCCAGGCGGTGGGCGGCGCGGTGGGACACAATCCCATTTCCATCATCATCCCCTGCCATCGGGTCGTGGGCAGCAACGGGAGCTTGACCGGGTATGCCGGCGGCATTGCCGCCAAAAAAAAGTTGCTGGAACTGGAGGGCGTTGACGTATCGCGTTTTTTCACGCCCAAAAAAGGAAGCGCTCTTTAGAGCAAGTTGACTTTTGGGGCGTTTTGCCCTTGAAAATATCGGCCGGTCAGGCCCCTGTGTTCCGGCCCGCAGCTTTCACGCCTCCATCGGAGCAGCCGCAATTCATGTGCGGCGTATAGCTCCGATGGAGGCGTGAAAGCTGCAAGCAGAAACAGCGCGTCTCGGCCATGTATAATCTTGAAGTCGATCCGTCCTGATGAACGGCCCCCGGAAAAACCAATGACAAAGCCCGCCAGGCGGGCTTTGTCATTTGTCCGGAGAGCGCGCCCGCAGGGGCGCGCTCCTGAAAACCGGCAGCCGAATTTACTTCTTGGCCGGAACGGGCACGGTTTCGCACTTGGCGAAGATTTCCACCCAGTTCGGGGAACCGGCGGGCATCAGGTCACGCTTGGGGCTCATGTCCTTGCCCTGGAAGCCGGGCCATTCGGGGGTGTAGCGCAGGGCCTTGTGGATGCCGTCGCCATTGCCGCCGTGGCCGTTGGCCAGAGCGTACACCTTATCCTGCTTGACCGGGTTGACGTATTCCCACACGATGTTCTTGTCCTTGGTCACTTCGATGATGTGGCCGGGGGTGGTCGTCGTGATGAGCCAGTTGCCGTTGGCCAGCTTCTGCGCGCCGTCCTGGAAGGCGGAATAGAAGTTGCTGGCGGCGGCGCCTACGCCCATGGGAGCCCACTGCCAGACAATCTTGCTGGTCTTGGGATCGAGCTCCACGGCGCGGGTGTAGTTGCCGGAAGGACGGTAGCAGCCGTTATCCATGATGGTGATGGTGCCTTCGGGCGTCCAGTCGGGAGCGTGGGGGCCCCACAATTGCTGGTCGCCGTCCTTGGCGTAACCCCAGGGGTATTCGCCCTGACCGTAGTTGGCGGGGTTGCCCCAGCGGTATTTGATGCCGCCGTCGCTCTTGTAGTCGATGACGAATACTTCGCCGAGGTTGCGCGAGGTGATGGCCACTTCATTGGTCTTGGGGTTGTAGGCCACGCCGTTGAAGTGCGTCCAGTCCGGACCGGCCAGAACGCGCATGATGTTGCCCAGATCGCAGAAGGCGTTGATGTCGAGCTGGTCGGGGCCGGTGCCCACGTGATCCCACACGCGCCATTCCCACACGGTCTTGCCGGTGCCGTGCTCCACTTCGCGGACCACATCGGGCCAGATGCCCTGCACCATCTTGTCGCCCATCTTCACGCCGTCTTTGAACAGAGTGCGGCCCTTCTTGTTGGGATCAAGGCCCTTGGCGATGGCGTCGTCGTAGCTGCGGTATTCCCACACCAGAAGCAGCACGTTGCCGTTGGGCATGACTTCAAAGGTATGATGCGACACTTCTTTGTCGGGGGTGTAGCACTTGTATTCCCACACCTTTTTTCCGGACCAGTCGAATTCTTCCAGCAGACCGGCGGCGCCGCCGAAGTTGGGACCGGCTTCGGGAATACGGGAATGGCGCAGCATGTTGCCGTTGGGCAGCAGTTCCGCGTAGAAGCAAGGGTATTCGCTCTTCCACTCGTTCACGACCTTGCCCTGCATGTCGATCAGATAGGTGGACTTGGAGTTCTGCGGGGCCAGCAGGGTATAGCCCTGCGTAGCGCCTTCCTTGTTCTGAAGCAGCCCCATGGGACCGGTGAACGCCTCGTACGCGGAAGCCGTGCCGGCCAGGGACATCACGAGCCCCAGGCCCGCCAAAGCGGAAACGACCTTTTTCATCATCAAATCCTTAAAAAAGCTGAAAGGTGACAAAACCAATCTCCCAACCCAAACATTCCAACGCGAAGCACCTCCCCTGTGCCGCCCTTTGCCGCAAAATTCACAAAGGGCCTTTGTGGACGTTTAGATAACGGTATACTAAAGCTCTTTTTTCCTTTTGTCTATGTTTCGCCCACCTTTTTTCGCCCTGTCCGCGGCGCACGCGAGGCAAGTCGGGCGTCGGCTTCAAAACGGCGCCAAATCCAGCCTTCCCGCCCTTCCGAGCGGCATGCCGAAAAAAGGGATGCCGTAAATCAGGTCGACTTTCATCCTCTATGTTCTTTTTCACACAATATACAGCAGGACGTTTCGCTGCGAAAGGGCGACGGACGTTCGGAGCGGCGGCGACAGGGCGCACGCCCGGCTGCTTGGCACCGGTCCGGTATTGACGAAAGCCTGTTCAAAGTCCCCCGCAACGCTTTCCAAAATTCGGAGAGCGCCACGGGGGACCAAAGAAAGCTTATGTGAGCGGCGTTCAGCCGACGAGCCGCGGCCCTTGCGAGTCCGGCGGCGAGGCCGCCCCGCCGCCGGACTGTGAAAAGCGGCCGCCGTCTGTCCACAGACAGCCGCGGTCACGCGGCCCGATCTTACCTCTTCTTGGGCAGTTCGCTGGGCGCGGACTGGAACTGCAGCAGTTCCACCCAGTTGGGCGTGCCTTCGGGCATCAGCTTACGCTTGACGCTCATGTCCTTGCCCGCGAAGCGCGGGTCGTCCTTGGCGTAGCGCAGGCTCTTGTGCACCATGAACTGGCCCGTCTGGCCATGCTTGCCGGAGGTGGCGTAAACCTTGTTGCCGCGCCCCAGAGGATTGATGAATTCCCACACAATTTCCTTATCGGGCGTGACTTCAATGGTATGACCGCCGGTATTGGTGGAAGTGATGAGCCAGTTGCCGTTGGGCAGTTTCTGGCAACCGCCCTGGGTGGCGGTATAGAAGTTGGAAGGCGTGGTGCCCACATCGGCGGGCCGCCACTGCCACACGATCTTGCCCGTGGTCACATCCACCTCCACCGCGCGGCTGTAGTTGGCGCTGAGGCGGGCATCGCCGTTGTCGAAGATGGACACGGTGGTATCGCTGGTCCAATCCGGGGCATGGGGTCCGAAGAGTTCGGTATCGCCATCGTCATAGTAACCGGACGGGAACTTGCCTTCGCCGTAGTTGGCGGGGTTGCCCCAGCGGGACACGATATTGCCCGTCTTTTTATCGATGATGTACACTTCGCCCAAATTGCGCGAGGTGAGGGCCACCTGATCGGTATTGGGGTTGTAGGACACGCCGTTGAAATGCGTCCAGTCGGGACCGGCCTGGACCGGGCTGCGCTTGGGCGTCAAAAAGACGTTGATATCAATCTTGTCCGGTCCCTTGCCCAGGTGATCCCACACGTGCCATTCCCATACGGTTTCGCCCTGGCGGTTGATTTCCCGCACGAAGTCGGGCCAGATGCCTTCCACCATGCGGCCGTTAATTTTCATGCCGTCTTTAAACACGCTGTGACCGGGCAAATTGACATCGCGTCCGGCCTTTACCATTTCGTCGTAGCTTTTGTGCTCCCAACCGAGCAGCATGTAGTTGCCGTTGGGCATAACCTCAAACGTGTGGTGCGACACTTCCACGCCCGGCGTGAACATCTTATATTCCCACACCTTGTTGCCGGACCAGTCATATTCCTGCAAAACGCCGGATACGCCGCCATAGGCAGGCCAGGCGTCGGGCAGGCGGCCATGCCGGATCAGATTGCCGTTCGGCAAAAGTTCACTATAAAAAGGCGTGGTGTCGCACGTCCATTCATTGATGATATTACCGTCCATATCCATGAGATATGTAACATTGGTCTGCAAAGGAGCGACAAGGGTGTAGCCGTCAAAAGCTTTGCTTTTATCGCTGTACAAAAGCCCCAGAGGACCGCTGAACGCCTCATAGGCAGCAGCGGGCGCGGAGCAGACGAAGGACAGGGCCAAAGCCGCGGCCGCGCCTTTCCACATGCGTTTCATACACTCTCCCATAGTTAAACGCCTGTTGAATCCGGGGCGCGCCCGTCGGGCGAACGCCGGAAAAATGGAGGGCCGGACCGTCCGGTCCTCCAAAAAGCCGAAACGGATTAAGTTTGAAATACTCCATCAAGTCAAATGGACTCCGCGCGCAACCGCAAGGCATGCGGACAAAAGCGGAGGGAAGCGGCAAGTTCGAGCGGCAGAGCATCTGTTCCGGTATGGAGAACTTCAAGGTTAATTTGCTTCAATCAAAGCGCACGTCATGCATCTTTTCACACAAGAGTGAACAAATTATCTTTTATCAGGTATTACTTCACTTTTATTAGAATAATGATAAAAAAAGAGCAAAAGAATCTAAAAAAGGCGGGTCGATTCAAGACTGCAACTATCTGTGCTTGTACCTTGAATAAACCCGTCTTTCATTTCCGGCGGGGTTATCCCCGCCGGAAGGTTAAGGCCTAGTAGCCCTTCATGCCGGGCATGCTGGAGGGATCAAACAGCAGGTCGTCGCCGTCTTCGATGGGATAGAGCTGCTGAATGAGCTGGGGAGTGACGCCGGGCACCTTGCCGAGGTCGGCTTCAGTCTTGATGGGAGTGGTGGCGCGGTAGGTCACGATGGCGTCGGCCACTTCCTTGGGCAGGGTGATGCCTTCTTCCTTGGCGGCGGCGATCATTTCGTCGGCGGAGGACTTGTTGAAGCTGAAGGAACCGGCCATAGCGGGAGCGGCAAAGGCGACAGTCAGGGCCAGAGCGGCCACAATGGTTTTAATGTTCATGTGGATTTCTCCTTTAGGAATGAATGGTGTATTGCCGACAGGCGGCCCGCCCCACGGGGGCGGGCCCGAAGCCGGGGCGAGTTGCCCCGGCCTGCCATCATTATTTAGCCGCGGGGCGGTTTACGACCCACGGGTCATCGAACTGCACGGTAGCGCGCTGGTCGATAACAGGCTTGAAGTTGGGCACATTGCCGTTGTCGTCGGGCAGCATGATGAAGGAAGCGGGTTCGGAAGGCGCGGTGACCGGCACTTCCACGGGCTTCGTGAGCTGCGGCACATAGTCGTAGGGCACGGCATACGCGCGATAGGTGTAGCTGTGCTTCATAAACGGCGTAAAGTTATAGGGATTGCGGTATTCCCACACGATTTCGCCGTCGGTGGTGACTTCAAAGATGCGGCTGCACGCGCCTTCGGTAATCATGGTGTTGCCGTTGGGCAGGCGCTGGGCGATGGAAATGAAGGGAGAGAAGAAGAAGCGGTAACCGAACTGGGAACCCGATACCTTCTCCGCAGGAGCCGAATATTCCCACACGATCTTTCTGGTGATGGGATCAAACTCGATGATCCGGCTCCAGGCATGGCCCTGAGAGTCCTTGTACAGGTCGTCCTCAAGCGGGCCGCCGTTGTCGAAAATCAGGATGTTGCCGGCGCCGGGCAGCCCCTTGGGAATCATGTGCGTGCCGTGTACGCCGGTGATGGGGCCGAGGTCGCTGTCCTGCCCCACAAAGGGAGGAGTGACCTGCCACACGATGTCGCCGGTCTTGTGGTCGATGATGAACAGGTGCGAAGAGTTGCGGCTGTCGCAGATGATGTTGTCGGGATGGAAGCGCTTGTCGCCCTTGTCGTACCACTTGTTGGGGCCGAGCCAGGAGGCGCAGTTGATGTGCAGCCAGTCCACGCCGCCGTGCTGCTTACCCAGGAAAGGCAGAGCCTTGATATGGTTCTTGGCGGCTTCGGTGAAGCCGAACTGATCGAAATGATCGCTGGCGTGCCACTTCCAGACAACGTCGCCCTTCTTGTCCACGATGTAGATCACGTCGTCCAGCAGCATCTGGCTGTTGATTTTGGGGTTGGCCACATTGTCGTGGGCCAGCACCAGCATCTTGCCGTCCAGCTTGGGCTTGGAACCGGGGGCGTAATAACCGGTGGAACTGCCTTCAAGCTGGAAATCATGGTGCTGACGGGACACGGAATAGGTGCCGTCGGCATTGGCGGGCTGACCTTTTTCGCCTTTGTCCACTTTCTGCCAACCGTTGAACTGGCGGACGATGTTGCCGTCAAAGTCCAGAATGGCCAGAGTATTGGAGTCCTGAAAACCCGTGCTCAGTCCCGGATACAGGGAAACGCCCACATGGCCGCCGGGGAACACCTTGGCCGGGAAGCCCTGGCCGCCCTTCACATCCCATTCCTTGACCAGGTTGCCGTTGCGGTCGATCAACTTGGCCGAACCGCTGCCGGCGAGAATGACATAACTGTTCCATGCCTTGGCCGGGTTATACTGGATGGTGCCCATGGGAATGACGGCGGTGTCCGCCTGAGCCATGCCGGAGCACGCGAGGACCGCGCCGAGGCCGAGGGCCAGAGACTTGATCAACTTCATACAAACCTCTTTTAAGTTAGCGGCCATATCCATATCTCAGAGGAGCCGACGGAAACCGGGGCGGGTTGCCCTGCCCCGGCCGCTCATCATTTCATCACTACTTGGCCGCGGGGCGGTTTATGACCCACGGTTCTTCAAACAGCACGGTGGGGCGCTGGTCGAGAACGGGCTTGTAGTTGGGGAGATTGCCGTTGTCGTCGGGCATCATGACGAAGGAACGGGGGAACGCCGGAGCGGAAACCGGCACTTCCACGGGCTTCGTAAGCTGCGGCACGTAGTCGTAGGGCACGGCGTAGGCGCGGTAGGTATAACCGGTCGACATGCTGTGCGTATCCCGCGCGGCGGGCATGTTGTTATACGGGTTGCGGTATTCCCACACGATTTCGCCCTCGGTGGTGACTTCAAAGATGCGGCTGCACGCGCCTTCGGTAATCATGGTGTTGCCGTTGGGCAGGCGCTGGGCGATGGAAATGAAGGGCGAGAAGAAGAAGCGATAGCCGAAGTTGCCGCCGCCTACTTTCTGAGTGGGGGCGGAGTATTCCCACACGATCTTCTTGGTGATGGGATCAAATTCGATGACGCGGCTCCAGGCGTGGGCCTGAGTGTCCTTGTACAAGTCGCCGGGAAGCGGGCCGCCGTTGTCGAAAATCAGGATGTTGCCGGCGCCGGGCAGCCCCTTG
>ERZ894232.990-NODE-990-length-31219-cov-28.535875_pt1 | contig 31219 bp, 33 predicted proteins | sample MGYA00380296_ERZ894232 | MGnify/ENA primary metagenome ERZ894232 (study PRJEB32331, sample SAMN06328433) | human gut metagenome | biome: human gut microbiome; feature: stool | host: Homo sapiens | collected 2014-08-14 ...
AAATCAAACCCGCAGGTAGACGACTTGCGAATTCCGTGAAATGAAGGGTATGGACGGCCTGTCCGGGTCCGGCCCCGTAACCCGACATAGTTTTGAGATGATACTAATTCACTGGCAGGCAAACAAGGTTGTTCTAGTATCTCGTTGCCGGCTAATTCCCGATTTCCAACCAGTTGCACAAAACATCTGCTCGCAGTCGCGTCTCGGCGCGCTTCATTGCCTCGGATTTGTCTTTATATCGAATCCCCAAACGACTGCAGACGCTTTTGACTATGGTGTCTAGCTGCTTTTTATCGTTAAGCATATCGTGGGTTACAAGGAACACGTCGAAACCCATGCTCTGGAGCGCAGTCATCCGTTCCGCATCGTGGTCAAGTACCGCGCCTGATCCATGGATGACTTCACCTTGAATCTCGATAATTACTGCCTTCATTAGCATTGGGTTTACAATCACGATGTCGCCGTAGCAAACCTTTTGACCTGCGATGCTTTGGGCCGCCTCAGATAGAGGGGTTAAATCGTTGAGGTACACGTATCTGAAACCTGAACCACCTAGACGTCGAGAACGACTTAGAAGTAGGACCCCCGCGACCTCGAGTGGAGATGCAGCAATGCCGATAACCTGTTGAGCGGCATCATAAAACTGCTTTCCCCACATTTGACTTTTGACCTTATCGGCGAATCGATGCAGGTCGCTCAGTTCGATAAGCGGCTTTCTCATCCAAAGAGAAGTACCTTTAAGTTTTGTAATCTCTCTTCCATCCTCACGCTTATTCGATTGGCCTTCATTATCTGGGGCCTTTACGGTTGCGCGGGCATAAACTCGTTTCCAAGGAACCTCGTCTTCGCCCTCTCCAAGTTCGAACAGATCCTGCGTGCTGGAATTGCGATTCACCTCTTCCGCCATTTTTAACTGCATTTCGACAGCGGGGGTTGGCTCGAAAACAGAAAACCAGCCGCAAAGTTCGTACATGGCCAGTACGAGATCTATTTGGGACACAAAGCGTGTCATAGTAAATAACGTGTTAAGCGGGTTGGTGACACTAAAGCCTAAATGATTGTCGATTGTTGTGCCGGCATCCGATAACCCTTCCCAGCGAATAGTGGAGCGCAATCTCGAGTGGTGATTACAACAACCTGGCGAAGCTACAGCGATAATCGGGGTCTTGAGGACGTCGACTACAAAGGGCGATTGGGATAGAGCTCGCCAGCCGTCTTCGGAACTGGGCAGGCGCGGGTAGAGATCGCGCACCTGCGGCGGGCAGCGCCAGTAGCGAAATGCGGTGTTTGCGCAGACGATTTCGTCCATTTACGCCTCCCCTGGTATCGGCCATAGGCCGTGCGGATTGCGGGCATGGCCGATTATCTACTGGGGCATCATGCGGGTAAGTACCGGAAGCTGACCAAACACTGACCAAAAAATGGATGGGATGTGATGAAAGGTTGTCACGAGGCGTGAATGTGCTGGTACGAACTGTGCGCCAGTGGTCTCTGTCTCCACAATTGCGTATGACTCATGCAAAGAATTCATTGAAAGAGCGCGTGATCTGTCTTCGAAATGGTCAATGACGTCACTTAAAGTTAGTCAAATAACGGATAGTATATTCAATATGAAGGAATTGTGAAGGGGGCATGATCAATAAAAACGGGATCCGATTTTAATAAAAATCAAAAATTTGGTGTCAGTTTTGGTGTCACCCTTGGTGTCAAAAAGAAAAAGGCCAGAGGCTTAATACCTCTGACCTGCGCTTTTGATGGTGGGCGATACAAGATTCGAACTTGTGACCCCATCCGTGTGAAGGATATGCTCTACCCCTGAGCCAATCGCCCGTCGCCTTTCGGCAAAAGAGATACTATCATAGCCGCGCGTGGTTTACCAAGAACTTTTTACCCCCGATTTTAAATTCGTGGGAGCAAACCGCGCCACCGCAATCAGGGCACGCGACAAACCCGCAGCTTAACAGCCATTTACCGCTTAATCCACGAAGTCTCGGGACGGCAGATAAGTCGCGCGTTGTTGTAGGCCATGTCGAGCGTGAGGCAGGTGCGTGCGGAGTAAAAGCCGTCCTCGCGCTGGATGGTCAACGCCAGCTCGGGCTTGTCGCCGGTCAGGCACAGCGGCAGCAGCAGCTGAATCCGGCCGCCGTAGAACTGCGGCACCGCGAGTGTGTAGTTGGCTGCGGCGCGGCGTGCGGCCTCGACGACGGCACCCTCAAAGGCGCGGCGCAGCAGAAGCGAGTTGCCCTCCCCCATCAGGCTGGCAGGGATGCGAGTCAGGTTCTCCTCGTCGCCCAGAATGTGGTCGATGTTGGAACGGATGGGCAGGCGGTAGTCAAAGACGAGCTCGGAGGGGTCCTCAGCAAAGCGCACACGGCACGGCAGGTACTCAAACGAGACCAGCATGGGGTCGCTTTCCTTAAAGAAGCCCTTCAAAAACCAGCGCTGGCGCGCGTCGGGTTTGGTGTTGGGCTCAAACAGGCCGTAGATGGTCTCGTAACGGCGCGTGTACAGGCCGGTATTAAATAGGCAGCGGTCGTCGTCGAACACCAGCGGCAAGTTGGACGGCGCGGTCTGGTCTACGTCGCGCTCGGTCAAAAACACCGCGCGGCTAAACGAAAACGACAGGTAGTTTTTGAGGATGCGGTTGCTGGGACCCCAGTCCTCGGGGTCGGCGAGATCGACCAGGCGATCGTAGCAGGGCTCGGGGCAAAACGCGAAGTCGTAAACATTGCTGCACAGGGTACTGGGGATCTCCATGTGGCTTCCAATCAAGATAATGGCAGGCGTGCGAATGCTTAGATTCTATACGCGCGACGGGTCGCCCATGTCCGCAATGCAACCGCGGCGCAGCTCTTCGGCGAGCCCGCTGGTCGTACGGTTTCCGGAAACGAGGTCCTGGATCCAGGCGTAGTACTGGTTGTCTTTGGGCTCGGGGCTGTCGGACAGCAAGACCGGAGTGTCGGCGAATCTTAGGACAGACAACGCAAAGACAAGGCTGGTGCGCTTGTTACCGTCCTCAAAGATGTGGTCCTTGACCATGTGCTCTGCCACGTAGGTGACCTGGTCAAAGATGTCTGCGAAGCGGTCGGCCGGCGATTGGCCGAATATCGTACAGAATGCACCCGCAAGCACGGACTCGACGCGTCCAAGCTCAAGCGTGGCCCGGTCGCCTGCGGCGTCGGTTGTATAGCAGCGCCCGACCGTCATCAGCGTGCTGTGAAGGCGTATCACAGCCGCGGCAATAGCTTCGAGCGAACCGGCATCATCAAGCACGAGCGGCGCGAACGGATGAGCGCCCCGCTGCGTAGCCGCCATCATGAGTTCTCCAAGAGCCTGAGCGCGTTGGGCATACCCTCAATGGTCAGCCGAATAGCTTCGTCGATTGACGTGGCGCCGTCGAGCAAAATCGGTGATGCTGAATTTGCCACGTGCGCAGTTGAATGATCTTCTTGAGCAACGCAATCAGCGCCGTCATCTTGTTGAACATAGCTCCAAGGCATGTCTGACTCCTCTATAGCTTTACAGACAAAATAGCCCGCGAGTCGTACTCCAGGACGATCGGTTGCCAGACGAGGTCTTCGATGGCGCAGCTTAGGGTGTTTGCGAGCGCCAATGCCGAGGAGACTGAGGCGCGGCGTAGGTCGAGCTGGTTCTGTTCGTAGAGTTGTATGGCGCGAAGTTTAACCCCCGATTGGGCGGCGAGCTGTTTTTGCGTTAGGCCGGCCGCCTTTCGTGCCGCTTTGAGGCCCTTTTTGTCTGCCTGGGCTTTGTTCCATTTATCGATGACAATCTCTGCGAATGTATCTTCCGACGCCTCGTGAAGCGGGGAATACGAACCGATAATCCAATCAAGCGGGGCAACTTCAAAGAGCTCGTTAAAGCTCAAGCTGCTCGCCCATTGCGAATAAGCCAAAACCCAGCCCGCCCAATACTGAGGCGAACGGTCGAACGGATATGTGTCCCTACATTCCGCTGGTTTCAGTCCTGCACTGGCAATTATTTCACGCGCAAGTTCGTCACCCGACATGCCGCAGACAACGCGCGCCACACCAAGCTCGAATTGCCTCATCTCGAGAGAATTCAATAGGATTGTCGTTAGTTCGACAGGACTCAGCCCTTGGTCGCAGAGGGCGAAATCGACTGCCTCGCCCAGCGTTCTCATGGCATCCTCGAGATACATCTCACTGTAGGCGTGGGTCATTTTCCGTCATCCCCTCTCGAACGATATCGACGATACGAATTCCCTCAAACGGGTTTTCGGTAAGCAATTCCCGATACTGCGCCCTTGCCAACTCATCTCGGTCCTTGGCCAATGGGCCATATAGAGCTTGTGACGCACGTTCAAATCCAGCAAAACGAATGCTCATTAACGCGCGCTCGCTTTTGAGCACAATCTGTTCTCCAAGGTTGCCGAGCCTCAACGCTCGACCGAGCTGGTCAATGGTGACCGTATTGTTTACAAACGCCCTGGCATAGCTAAAGTACGAGTCATCCGCACGCCACCCTCTAATCACATCGTAAGCGTTAGCATCAGGCAAAAAATGATTGCGAAGGTATTCGCACGCCCCCACGGCAATAGCGGTGTCCTTGCGAAAAGAACGATGCTCTACAAGCAACGCTATCCAATGCAGAACTGAATATTGCGGCGATAGCAGGTCGAGTACCTTGAGATCGGCCATGTCGAGTTCATATCGACTTGCAAAGCCGTCTGCGTCCCTAGAGCATGCCCATTCCCTTGCAAGGTCGAGGCTCTCTGTGCAATAGAATCCCTGTCCATAGTCGTTATGGACTTTCCCCAGGCCAAGCTGAGGAGTCTCAATAATTTTCTGAGAACCATGCCACAGTTCCACATGAGTCTCCTTACAGGTATCACTCTAGCGATAGTTTAGCACACTATCGCTAGAGCGATACCTGTATTCAAAGAGCAAGAGCGTGTATGGAACCGAGTTTGAGTTCAATACTGGCTTCAAAGACTCTCCAAGTCCGGAAGTATGCGACAAAATACAGACTTGCCGACCTCACTGGAGCACACCGACGCCTCTACCTGCCACAGCACTTCATAGATGCACACCTCATCCTGCTCGATGCTTTTGCGAAAAGCCGGGCGCATGTGCTCTGGTGGGTTAGTGACTATATCGACCTTTCGCCCAAGTTCCTTCTCGAGTTCATGAGAGAGTTCGTAAAGCGTGCCGAACGTCATGGTGTTGCCGCAGACTAGGCGCAAGTCAATATCGCTATCAGGCGTTTGCTCGCCTCGGGCGAACGAGCCAAATAAATATGCTTCGCTGACGTCGTATTGAGCCAGCACGCGGGAGGCCGCGATGGATATGTCAGAAGGCGAAATCATGGGCCATTTGCCGTTCAACAGCAGAACTTCAGCGGGCCAGCTCCGAAACCGCCGATCCGGCTTTCTGGCGTTCGGCGAGTTCGAAGATAAACGGGGCGTTTGATCTAACAAATTCTGTCAAGAAATTGAGGTCATCAGAAGTAAATCCTTCGACGTTGAACCATTTGACCGCAGGCAAGTAGCATTCAGCGTGGTCAAAGCCAAAATCGACCGGCCGCTCGACGGCTATACGAACCGTTCCGTCTTCTCTTGTTTCCGAGTAGGCAAACTGGGTGCCATCATCAAGCTGAACATAGCTCCAATACATGACTACCTCCTTAGTGTTTATATCCGAGTATAAAGAGCAGACTAGATGTAACGCGGCGTGAATTGAATCATTCCTATGAGACACGAACTCTGACAACAGGCTATCTCCGAAAGTGCGGGGAAAATCCGAGGTCTGCCGACCAGACCCCAGTTTCGAGCTTCAGCGACCTGCGGTTTTGTTGCTAGAAATCAGGTTGTGCTCGGCGGTTTTAAATTTTTACCCGCACTTCCGAAAATCGGGTCATTCAGCAACGATATGCGGTGCCCAAGAGTGCTATGCCGGGCTAGAAGAGCGTTAAGAAAGTTGCGCCCGAGCCAGCCGACCCCCCGCCTTGCGTCCATCATGGCATCGGATAACCACAACGCGTCTGCACCAAGGGATTGACGCGCAATTCCGTCGTCAATAATTTCCTGAAACCAGTGATTTACTTTTAGGCGGGTCGAATCTAAATTTTATACCTAGTTATCTTCTTCCATTCGGCCGGGAAACCCATGGCCTCAAGGAGGCGCTCCTCGCCGATACTCTCATCCAATGACAAATATCCGTTAACGCACTTGACGAGCTTGGCCTTGAATGTCTTGAACTCGTCGTCGCGAAGGAGGTATCGAAGAGTGATCACTGCCGAGAAAACGTCTACCTTGCCGCAAGCGTAATCCGGCCCAATCTTTTCGATGCCGAGCTTGGCGTGCAAGGCCGTGTCAGGAATCTCGACGTGACACCTGTGGGAGAAGAGACGCTCTCCATGCGCGCAGACGTTCCTGTAGAGGGCGAGTACGCGGATAAACGACGAGAGTTCTTTCGGGTTTCCCACCCCGAACCTCTTAGCAATCTTGGCCTTCTCGCTGTCCCTGAGCGCCGTGAGCATTTTTGAAGTCTGTCCGAAAGTCATGGCGTTCACGGCGACCCATAGCGGCACGTTCTTATATGCCCTGCGGTAGTAGGCAAGGTATTCGTGGCTGGTATCCTTGTTGGCGATATAGTCAAGCATGTTTAGCAGCTTTGGGAGAACACGCTTCGCGCCCTTCGACGTCGCTTAACAGCGGGCGTCTAGATAGTTGCTCTGGGACTCGCCATATGCAGCGCAGAACTCGTAGACCAGCGCCGACCTGATCTTCGCCTCGACCTTGAGCAGCGCATCGAGCATTATCTCCCTAAGCTCGACGTCGAACTCGTAAAGCGCTAGTATGTCTCAAAAAGTGGTACCTTCGCGGTATACCCGGGTGCTCGGGTCGCGGAAAAACGACTGGCAGCCGTTCACGACCGGGAAATAGCCGATGTCCGCAAGCACCCTTCGGCAAACCTCTTCGTCCTCGATTCTGAGGCCGGAGCTTCTGAGCTTCTCCATCTGCCGCTGGTAGGTAAGGAATTCTTTGGGCATCGTCGCTCTTCCCGAAAATAAAAGGGGAACCCGCAGGCTCCCCTCCGGTTCCAGGCATCGAAAGTTTCTGGACCCTAATCACTGACATGATACTATCTTCAAACTTACGCGCTGCCCAGCACATGCACTGAGTATCCACCGGCACACATTACCAGCACGTCCGGCATTGCTCGCATGAAAAAGGCAACACTCCTTCACTGAAAGCGTTGCCTCTAAAGCGTCTGCAGAACTCCTACATTGAAACCAGATGTTCCTCACCACATCAGCAGTAATGTGAGGTGGCGAGGATTGCTGTACCAAGCAGAAATAGCGTTAGGGACACGGCAATCCAGTCGCCGTCCCCAGCCTTGGGGAGCGAGACGGTCGTCGCGGTGGCGGCCTTGGGCCTAGAGGCCTTAGCGACCGTGGTGTTGGTCACTGTGGTCGTGGTCACCGTCTTAGTCGCGGCCGCGGGCTTTTGTGTGGGATTCGTCGACGGATCCGCAGCCGGATCGCCGGTAGCGGGGTCAGCGCCAGGGGTGGACGGACAGTCGCCCGGCACATCGGGCCCACCGGTCTCCTCCGTCGGGCCAGCAGCGCCCACGGGCTCGATCGTCACATGCGCTGCCATGGACCCGTCGGCATCCACCACGCCGCCCGCGCCAAAGGCCCCGCCCGCAGGCGCCACAAAGCGCGCGGATGCAAGCGACCCGCCCAGGCAGGCGACGCCGCCGTCGGCGCCCGACGCATCCAGCCAGGACGCATCGACGGTAAGCTGCCCGGCCGTGCCACCTCCAGCAGCCCCGCCCGGCAGACACACACCATAGGCGCGCACGCCCGTCCCGGAGCCCGCGCCCGCGGCGACAACGCGCCCGCCGCCGCGAATGGCAAGACCGTCCGCGATCACGCCGGCCGCCCGCGCGTCCGCGATGCCAGCGCCGTCGGCCCGCGCGTCAACCTTGCAGCCGTCCACCGCGAGCGTCCCCGACACGTAGATTCCGCACTGCGAGCCCGTGGCCACCAGCGACCCGGAGCCGCGGAGCGTCAGATCGCCCCACACCTCCATGCCGCAACGCGAGATGTCCACGTCGGGCGCGCTCGTCTCGACAACAATGTTCTGCCCGGACAGCGTCACCACTAGGTCGCCGACGGAGCCGATAGCCTCGCCCGCGTAGCCTTTAAGCTCCAGGTGGCCGGCATCGGTCCAAGCCCACCCGGGGCCCGACGCACCCGGCTCGTAGTACGTGGCGCCCGCAATGAACAGGCTGTCCGCGCCCGCGGCATAAGAAGGCCCGCCCAGCAAAACGCATAGGCAGGCCATGGCAGTAAACAGGATGTAGTGTCGGCTGGTGTGGAACGCGGCAGCAAACATAACCGCTCCGATCTTCGCAAGAGCCAATGGAAACTGCGCCAGAAAACTACCTGGTAGCAGCAGTTATTAGTGTAGCGAGATCAAGCAAGGGACGATAAAGAAACCAGTGATCGAACCCCGAAATTAGGTGTAAATCGTTTTGCCAGTCGGTGAAAGGAGGGAGCGTCTGACGCGTATTAAGCGCAAGCAATAATTCTGAGTCCATATCAAGGCTGTTTATCGGATCTAATATTACGAGAAAAAAAGAACTGGTCTGGGTACTTCGGAACGGAACATGCGTACTTGAAACTAAATAGACTTACTTCGAGAGTCATCTGGGTACGTTTTATGAGCCGGCTTCGTCTTCGCCGCGCAAAACGATTTCTTGCTTAAAATCAGCAGTCGCTTGAAAGGCTAGCTTGACATCGTTTAGCGAGTGTCCAATCTCGCCTCTATGCACGATTCTGTTTCTAACTTTTTTGCAATTATTTGCCCAGTGAGAATAGGCATCACTGTTATTGAGAGCGTAACCAAGGACCTGAAGCGCCACATTGTTTAATAGTGTTTCAATATTCGAGTGATCGATCACGCGAGCATACGAGCATCTCCGAGGCTTTCCAGACGGTGAAGTCAGTTTAGCAATTTGTTTATCTGCGCACTTTTCTTTTAAATAACGTGCGGCAAATAACTCAAAAGAGGATTCGATCAAGACAATTGCAGTATCGAAAGAGGAGTTATTAAATGCAAGTGTTTTTGCTTCCAGCAGCAACTGGTCTTCAACCGAAATAGTCTTTCCCTCAGCAATAAAGTCCTCGATATTTATGTTATCGGGGCAGATGAAGTATGGCTCAGATTCATCTCTTACTGGAAATACAATGTTGTTACAAGTGGAAGTTAATTGTGGACAGTCATCCAGCTTTGCGAATGGATTATCGAGAGCGGCGTATATTCGATGCCCTGGCGAGGAAAACCTATCAAAGGGTTTTAAGACGTTAGAACTCGTTAGATACCTTAATACCAAAATGTAGTTTGATACGACATTGGTCGCAAAGCTAATGTATGCATTGACGTTCTTGTTCACCTCCTCCTTATTCATGACATTACTTTCAAATATAACTCGAGCAAAAACGAAGCCAGAACCTTGCGCATAATAGTCGAGCGATAGCAACTTATCGTTCCGAAAGCAAATCTCAAATTCACCCATACACTTGTCACCGTTTTTTGCTTTACTGCGATATCCAGTTGTTCCGTTAGGAGAAAGCAATTCGGAAACATTAAGATTTTGAGTATTTCCAACAAAATAATTCTTTGGCATGTTCAGCTTTGTCCCAAACGTTTGATCCAGCTCGAGAAGATATTCCGTTCCGTTCAATAGTCCTCGATATTGAACGGAATCTCTAAGATCAAGATTTTGATCGATTATGCATGAAACCAGGATCACCATTTCTATTTCCTATTCTTTAAAAAGAGAATCCGGCGCCTCACCGAGCAGGTCGAGAACGCAGTGATGGATGCCGAGGCCGACCAGCTGTGCGGAAGCGGGGCGAACAGTCTTAGCGATAATCTAAAATACCCCACTTTCAAAAACACATCTCGCCGAATGCGCTAACGTACTTTCGCCAACAGTGCTAACGGAACTATGCTCCAATTCCAATAATTAAGCTTCAATAAAGGAGACCCTCCCTAGCAAAAATAATAAACACCGTGGCTAAGTTCATTCCACTTTTGCTTAAGAAAAGCCCTGTTTGCAACAACCCACTTAGAGGCCAATTTCATTTTCCTAGAATCTATGTTTCCGGTAATTACTTTACCGGAAGGTATTTCTAGAACTACTTCTTTCTGTTGGTATTGGGCGTGAAGATGGGGTTTGTTGTGACCGTTTTCAGCGGTGTGAATGATAAATCTAATCCCGCTCTCCTCTCCAACTCGGCCTCGCTTTGAGATGTAGTCGAATACACTTTCCCACTCGCGCATTTCTGGAGTCTGACAGTATAGCCAATTAGTCATTTACGTTCCTTACGTTTCCGCAATCGGTTAATCCGCGTATATGCCGAGAGCGCTTTAAAACAGAACACGGCCGCTTGCAACTCGTGCTTTGAGCTGCAAGCGGCCGTAAGAAGTGAGAGACATTATCCATAAGGCCCTGCCAATCGAAACCGCTAAGATAAATCCATTAGCTAAAACGATCAACTAACCCGTAGTTCAGCATCGGAGCGGAATTTCTTTTTATAGTTTCTTTTCTTTTTTGGAATGGGAAAGGTTTTCGTTTCATACCGAGACAAATAGTTACAGATTTCTTTGAAATCATCGCTCTCATAGTCGATAGCATTTGAAATCATATCATCTTGAATAGCTCTTGTAGTATCGGTATTGAAACGTACGATGTGCATCGTACGCGTGGAGTCTGTCGATAAAGATTCCCGTAAATGCTGGAAATAGCCAATCTCAAAAGCAACATCACGTCCAAATGGAGAAATGACTAATAGAGTCGACGTCCGATTAAGTGATTTTAAACACTCGTTATATATGTATTTAGATTTCTCTCGCGTATCTGCGCGCATGCGAAACTTACGAGGAAGTATGGATGAGAAACCTTGCTTGCGTAAAGCAAGGGCAATTTTTTCGTTACGTTCCTTTTCATTGTATCTAGCAGCGATATAAATTGTCATGGCGCTACTCCAATCACTTGGAAACGGCGTTCCAGATAAATAGCGGCCCCATTTCCCAAGCTTAATGCTTAAGCAAAAAGAAAATGAAGGCAATGGCAATAGCCATCGGAATTAAGTATACCCAGGGTTTCTTTTTATTCGGCATGAGCAGTGTAATCAATAAGAACAAAACTGAAAAAGACGCACACTGGACAAGAGTGGCTCCAATTAAGGAAGCTTGGTCAGCCAACTTAAGTGAAGATTGGGAAATAGTGCTAATTCCAACAAATATGGCAAGGAGAGCAAGAACGTTAACGTAAATATGTTGCTCTAAAGATTCGATCGGCTTAACGGCCTTTTTCATTCGTTTTTCATCGGCTTGGAACACGTCCATATCTCCGATAACTGCCGCATTTGCTTCGTCACTAAAATCTCCTATATAATCATTCGAAACATTACCTTTAATCTGCAGGAAATAAATCTGAGCAAGTCCATCAGCTTTCTTGAGCTTGACTGTTTCTCCGGCGAGATTAGTAATACGAAAATAAATATGAGTATTATGCCCGGGAAAATAAACTGGGCTATCGAGTAATAAGCCCTTACGAATCCAGCTGTTTCGAAGAGAAACCTGTGCTACAAGATTTTTTGGAAGGCATATCTTTTCTTCTGTTGAGACAAAGATAGAGTTTCCCGGCTTGACATCGACCGTGTCACAACGCATGCCCTTATCGTGAAATTCAGCTATGGTCAAGTCGTAACTTACTTGCTGCACATTCTCGAGCTTGGCATTGTATAGAACATCGTTGTCGATCAAAGATTTGATTTCATTATCAGGTAGATACATGTATTTTGCCTTTGTTTACTTACTCTCTAAGCAATTAAATCAAGAATTCCCTGACTCAATAAACGGTAATGGACAGCTTGGAATAGTTTCCGCCCAAATAATAGTCGGCAAAGCCACTGCAAGCTGAGCAAAATCCAATAATACCCCAGAGGTTGGGGTCATAGCGATTTCCCGCAGTATTCTTCGCGTTCGTATCGCATGCTGACCTTGCTCGTCGCGATTACGCTCAAGATAAACGATGAGCTGTCGGCCGCAACTGGCCGCGGGTACCTCGAAAACTTCGTAGACTGGCCATATTACGACGAGAGCGTCCTCGAACTCGCTAAAAAGCTGATCGAAAAGAGGCGTGATACAGGCTGTGATGCTGAGTCTGAATAGCTCCAATTACGACAGATCCGAACCGGGTTGATTAAGAGCCATCTGCCCGGACTTTTCTCGAGTGACAACACTAAGAGCACTTCTGCCGGAATCGAAAACCCTATTGCATGGTATGTAAGCACCAACATCGGCCAGCAGTAGTATCTCCTTTTATCCTGGTCAATTGAGTGCTAACCAACCGTCAGCGTAATGAAAAGCTCCTCATTACCTAACTTAAAGAGATCCTGAGATAGTTCTTGAGAAGTCTTCGTTCCAAAGCACCCTCTAGTCAAATAGGGGACTGAACAACCGTGTACCCGTTGCAGATCATCAGTAAGTTCCGTTCTCCTAATCAAATGAGCGATATCAGTCAAATCGCCAAGCTTAAGAATTAGAGGCTCATATGACCGTTCATTCCTATTAACGGCGATACGCCATTCAGTTTGGTTTGCATAACGAACATTCTTTACAAACACTCCTGCATTAAAATGTGGAACCCCATTTGGAAAAACCATATAAGCAGGTAATGGATCATGAGATTTTAAATCCATTGTTGATTTAACAACTTCAGAGGGATTCAACTGAACGCTATCTCTATATTCAACCGGAGCAGCTACAAAGTCATAACCTAATTGCAGAACGACTGCCCTAAGCCTAGATATAAGTTCACAGGGATTGTCAATAACCACAATCCATGAACCAAGGTCAAGGCCCGGATCGGGCAATTCAATTAAGTCGACTCTCGTATCTACTTGCTTAATGAGAACACACGAAAAGCAGCACACATTACAGTAGCCTGCGCCTCTCGGTATTGCATACGATTCTTTTGCAAGGACACCGAGTAAATCTTTAGGAAAGCCCCGCATGATATGGGGGTCAAAAGATGCGCAGGCCCCCTCAAGAAAGTCCTGCTGCTCCATGTTTCCCTCATTCCAAAAATACCCTAGGGTATTCATGTATATATCGCCACGCAAAAACTGCTCAGCCCACTTTTGTTCTTTAAAACCACGGACAAGGCGAATCATAGGGAGAACAGACCGGCAGGATAAACGGTGCATAGACCTCTTCTTTCACATCGAAGGTTAAGACGTCAAATATAAACAAAGGCAACATCCGAGCTTAGCCTAACAACCCGTGCGGACTAATCTAACGCTCCGTATTCTTGTTCAACTCATCCGTCTCTTCCAGCTCTGACATATCCGGATGCCCCCCCTCCTTACACACTCGTGCTCCGCTATGTACTACAACCTCGTCGTCACCAATGCAAGCATGATGCTTTGCAAAATGTTTGGGATGACCCACGCGGAGTTGACGCATTGGCTGAGCCACGAAGTCGGAAGCCTGTCGGGCTGGATTAAGAGGCCCGACGCAGTCGATTGCAGCACGGGCGATGTCCCGTTCTTGGTGCTCAAGGCTAAAAGCAGGGAAAATGGTGTTCGTTGCTTAACATGCTATATACAACGCATCGCTCACCAGCTGCAAAAGGAATCAGACTTATACCAAAAGAGGTCATATCGGCGTTAGCCGATATGACCTCTTTCTTGACAATGCGACTTGTAGATAAGGCTAAAAATCGCGGTTGGAAACCCTCTCCCCTAATCCCTCTTAAACAAATCCCTCGTGTACACCCTGTCCGCAACGTCCGCGAGCTCGTCGCTCCAGCGGTTGGCCACGATCACGTCGCACTCTGCCTTGAAGGCCTCCAGGTCGTGCGTGACCTCGGACCCGAAGAACTCCGGCGCGTCCAGCGTGGGCTCGTATACCACCACGGGCACGCCCTTGGCCTTCACGCGCTTCATGACGCCCTGGATGGAGCTCGCGCGGAAGTTGTCGGAGTTGGACTTCATCGTCAGGCGGTAGACGCCCACGACCGGCTTCGGCTTGCCCTCGTACACACGGTCCCATACCATCTGCAGCACCTCGTCTGCCACGAAGTCCTTGCGGGTGCGGTTGGCGTCCACGATGGCCTCGATCAGGTTCTGGGGCACGTCCTTGTAGTTGGCCAGCAGCTGCTTGGTGTCCTTGGGCAGGCAGTAGCCGCCGTAGCCGAAGCTGGGGTTGTTGTAGTGGCTGCCGATGCGCGGCTCCAGGCACACGCCGTCGATGACGTCGCGGGTGTTGAGTCCGCGGACCTCGCAGTAGGTGTCGAGCTCGTTGAAGTAGGCAACGCGCAGCGCCAGGTAGGTGTTGGCGAAGAGCTTAACGGCCTCGGCCTCGGTGGTGCCCAGCACGAGCTCCGGGATGCCAATGGTGCCGTCGGCGTTCACGCGTTCCAGCTCGGCGGGGTCGGCGCCCTGGGCGAGCAGGCGTGCGAAGCGCTCGGCAGCCGCGACGGCGTCGGCGTCCTCCTTGGGCGCGCCCACCACGATACGGCTGGGGTGCAGGTTGTCGTAGAGGGCCTTGCTCTCGCGCAGGAACTCGGGGCTGAAGAAAATCTTGCTGTCGCCCAACCTCTCGCGCAGGCCCGCGGTGTAGCCCACGGGGATGGTCGACTTGATGACGATCCAGGCGTCCGGGTTCACCGAGCGCACGGCGGCGATGGCGGCCTCGACGGAGCTCGTGTCGAAGAAGTTCCTGTCCGAGTCGTAGTTGGTGGGCGTGGCGATCACGGCGTAGTCGGCGCCCGCGTAGGCCTCCGCCACGTCGACGGTGGCGTGCAGGTCGAGCTCGCGCTCCCCCGCCTCGGCCTCCGCAAGGAAGCGCTCGATCTCGTCGTCCTGGATGGGCGATACATAGCTGTTGATCTTCTCGACCTTCTCGGGCACGATGTCCAGCGCGCGCACCTCATTGTGCTGCGAGAGCAGGACGGCAAGGGACAGGCCGACGTAGCCGGTGCCGGCGACAGCGATCTTCATATCAATCTCCAATTTTCAAAGAGCGGAATAGGAAACGACTTATTGTTTCTGTTTCAATTTACTAATAGATTCAGCGAAGCCGGAATAATCATCCAAGAGGAAAAGACTGGCTGCCATGTTGCGTAACGTGTCATACCACGACTCAAGTTCATGATCAGACATGCTTCCGAGAGGCTCGAAATACTTCTTAGAGTCCTCTGCTGCATTGTTATGCCGAATATTTAGCGAGTTCACTAGGTAAAAGAAGTCAGACGTAAGTCGCTTAGACAGAGACTCAAGACGCTCCCGCTTAGGCTCGAGCTCGCGGGCAAACTTGGATAAATATTGACGTTTGCGTTCAAGGTCTCCCTTATAGCGCCAGTAATCAAAAGTAATTAAATCAATCGAAACTTCAGCAGGGGAACACTCAGCCGCAGCGTTAATCAAATCGTTCCTCGGCACCAAGGCGAAAATGCCCTTGATTTCGACTTCCTGATAAGAAATCTTGTCGCAAACAGCTCGAATACGCCTAATAAAAAATAGTGAATCCTGCATGCAGACATCTATATTTTGCATTTGTTTAGCAAAGTTCAAAATGTATTCGCATAGCAAGAGAAGCCTATTAAGATCAACAGTCGATAAATCGTCATCAGTTGAAAACATAAAATGATGTCTTTGATTAAAATCCCAAAGGGAAATCGCAGTATCGGCGAAAGGCATCGCGCCGAAATACATATTCATCAAACTATAAAAGGAATAGTGATCAGGAGAGTCAGAATCATAGAGGAGATGAACGAGACTGTAATATTCGTCCGCAGGATTAAATTCACTATTCAGAAGAATGTCAGCGAAGCTACGCCTACTCATTAGAGCTCAACCATGTAATAGCTCTTATACCATTCAGCAAAGGCACGGAGACCATCTTCTAGCTTGGTGGCCGGCCTATAACCAAAGTCTCGCTCAAGAGCGCTTGTATCAGCGTAAGTTACAGGGACATCGCCAGGCTGCATGGGAACAAGCTGCTTATGCGATTCGAAGTCGTAATCAGGAGGCAAAATACCTTCTTCAACGAGCACGCGCTGAAGAGTATCAACAAAATCAAGCAGATTTTCAGGATTTGAATTTCCGATATTGTAGACGCGATGAGCGGCCATCGGGAGACCGTCCTCGCCAATCTGCACTTGGGGTGCACTGTCCATTACGCGACGCACGCCCTCAACAATATCGTCAACATAGGTAAAGTCGCGTTTACAATTACCCATGTTAAAGATCTTAATTGTCTCGCCGCGACGCAGCTTTTCGGTAAACCCAAAGTAAGCCATATCAGGCCTGCCCATAGGACCGTAGACTGTGAAGAAACGCAGACCCGTTGCGGGAATAGAGTAGAGTTTAGAATATGCGGAGGCCATTAGCTCATTGGATTTCTTAGTTGCTGCGTAAAGTGAAACTGGAGAATCGACGCAATCCACTTCAGAGAAAGGCACCTTCTTATTGCCGCCATAAACAGAAGAGGAGCTAGCATAGACAAGATGTTTTATCGGATAATGGCGACATGCTTCGAGAATATTGAAAAAACCTACGAGATTCGACTCAAGGTAGGCGCGAGGGTTCTCGATGGAATAGCGAACACCAGCCTGAGCCGCGAGATTCACAACCACATCGAAGCCATGCTGGGCAAACAAGCGCTCGACCGACATGCCGTCGGCTAGATCGCCCTTAACGAAATCGAAGCGCCCTTCTACGTCAGCCTTGGCAAGCATGCGCAAACGCGCATGCTTGATGCCAGGGTCGTAGTAGTTATTCAAATTGTCATAGCCGATGATGACGTCGCTTGTCTCTTCCAGAAGCCTCTTCACCAAAAACGCGCCGATAAAGCCGGCAGCCCCTGTAACCAGTACTTTTCTTGCCATGTTGTCCTCTTCCGTTTTCAAAGTTCGATGACGGCTAAATTCTCCTATTTATGTAGCCTTCTGTGGCATTCTTGCACGGAACCACCTTACAAGGATTGCCCAGAACTATGGAATGGTCGGGCACTTCGCAATTGACGTAAGCACCAGGTGCAATCAGCACATCGCTGCCCACCTTTATGCTTCCCACGATGGTGGCATTCACGCCAATCCAAACATCGTCCCCGATGGTGGGCGCGCCTTTGCGCTTGCCGCGGTTCTCCTGACCGATGGTCACGCCCTTGTGGATATTGCAATTTCGGCCAATCTCAGCGCTAGGATTGACGGTAATGTTGAACGCGTGACCTATGTAGAGTCCCTCACCTATCTGGGTTTTCCAAGGTATCTCCAATCCATAGCGCTCGCGCATCCGTGCTAGCATCAGTCTCCAAAGGGGGTTCCGTGAAGTCCGAGCTTTACGGAACACCCAGATGAACCTGAGTGCATGGTTACTGATAATCGACGAGCCTTCCGGCCACCTCGCCTTATCAAGGGAGTAACCCCCCCCTGACCCTGAGGATTTGATTTGTTAGTTGCTATAGCCAAAACGTTATCCTTCTATAGTGTTAGCTTATTCAGATAACCGAGCCTCAACGTAAGCACGCTTCTCGTCCCATGTCATGTGCTTGGTCATGAGAAAGTCGCCATCGTGCTTGTCGCGGTACTCTTCAACCGTACAGATGGGTCGAGCTGGTACGCCGGCGACAACCGTGCCATCGGGGACATCGTGAGATACAACCGCGCAGGCCCCCACGATACAATCTCGGCCGATGGTGACGCCCGGAAGAATAAGCGCGTTCATGCCGATGTGACAGTTGTCACCTATGGTCACGCGCCCAAAGCGATCGCAATCACTAAGCTCCGGATGCATATGGCGAAGCACCCAGCAACCGCCATCGTGGGTAGTGATCTTCACTCCCGCAGTGATGCGAACATTTTCACCGATAGTGACTAGATATGGCTCGGAACCGAAATCATAGCCATTGAGGATCTCGCATCCCTCCCCAATAGTAAGTCCACGCTTTTTGAGGGTTGCTAACTTCTTTTCCGTCGAAGCGAGCTTCCATTTGATCTGAGAAATCACGCTCATACCCAATTACTCCTGTCAATGTTTCAGGTTACGGATGGCCACGTCCGAAAGAATTTTGCTATCTATCTTGAAGGTAAACTTGCGCTGACAGGGTCTGTCCATTCAGAACTTGACCATCTTGGAACAGCAAAATCCGCTCACAGCACCATAAACTTCGGACTTCTGGGTTTAACTAAATTTTCACTCTGCCTTCGATGGGCGGAGGCCTCGCCGTGCTATCACCTTAGCCGGGATTCCGCCGCAGACGCAGTAATCGGGAACGTCCTTTGTAACAACGGCGCCAGCCGCGACGACACAACCGTTACCGATAGTAACTCCTGGCATAATCATCGCCCTGCGACCAAGCCAGACGTCGTTACCTATAGTCACGGGGCGACAGTCTTCATACCCCTGAAGGCGCATTGGCCTTTCTATGTCACCATGCGCATGATTACGCGTGTAGATGACCACCTCCGGGCCCATCATCACATCATTGCCGATGACGCAGGGACCGAGAATCTCGCAGTTGATTCCAACTCCAGAGTTATCCCCCAGCGAAAGGTCCGAGCCAAACGTGGCCCCTCGCTCAATATTAATATTCTTGCCTGCGTTCAAAATGAATCTGCGAGAAACCCACCCCCGAAGGCGTTTTGCTAAACGGCTGTGCTGGGACTTTGGAAGCCATTTTGGCAAAGCAGCATAGATAACCCTCCAGATACACTTGGTACTTAAATCTCTAGACATTCTTTCACCTATCTCGCAATTAACAGCTTACTGGGGAGACGGAGGGCCTGGACGGCCGCATTGTATATGGTCGAGAGTTTGTCGCTCGAATAGGTCAAACAGAGATAAAGGGCTATATATAACATTATGAGCACGGCATCAAATAGATAAGACTTTGGCAAGAATGTCCTGACAAGAAAGATTGCGACAGAACAAGATAGAGCTGCGACAAAAACTGGAGCGCAGTTCTTGAGCATGCGCCTTGGGCTCAAACCAACTAGAAAATGAGAAACCACCAGTGTGATGACCGTCAAACATAGTTGGGCCAAACCTGCCGCAACCGAAAATGCCCCCCATCCATTTGCACATGCAAGCGAGAGGAGCGGGACCAGAATCACAAGGTATGCGAGCTCGACCATCATGGAATACATGGGCTTGCCCATGCTCCGATATGCCTCTGCGCATATGTTGTTTAGCACAATTTTGATTGAACTACTGAAGAAGAAGAGGCCAAGATACAAGGAGGCATCGAGCCATTGGTCGCCAAGGCATACAGTGATAACAAGATCCCGGAACAACAGGAGGCAGCAGCACATGGGGACCAGCACGTACGCGAGACAAGCTTGAACCTTATAAAGAGTGGCGTCAAACGCCTTACGGTCGGAACTAAGGCGGGAAAGTGAGGAAAACAGAATAGGCATTACGGAAGACGTCACTATACCCATGACAGCAGTTCCCATCTGCGTGGCTGTCTTATACAAACCCACTTGGTTTTGAGTCATGGTGTTCGCAACGATAAACGTTCCCGCCCAGGAGACCAGCCAGATAGAAATCGTCTCCAGCAATGTCCACCCACTAAAGGAGAACATTTCCCCTAGCTCTTTAAATGAAAAGAAGAAGCAAGGCCTCCAACTCGATTTGACTGTTAAGAAGACACAAATAAACACATTGCTTGAGATGGTGCCGAACACCATGGACCAATAATCGAAGCCAAGCAGCGCAAGGGAGACCGAGACCGCAAGCATCACCACTGAAGAAATGACCTTGGACTTAAATAGCACCCGATAGTCGAGTGCACGCTGAAAGAGACCGGTCTGGACACTTATCAGGGCGGTAAGAAGAATGGAGAAACCCGCCACTACGAGCACCATCCCGAGACCAGGATTCCCCACTGCAGTGGCAATTTGCTCATTGAACGCCGCAATGAGCATCCATAAGCCAAGGGAGACCGTAAGGTTGGTCCAGAAAGCAACACTTGCCGATCTATGAAGATCGTCCTTGCAGCAATACTCGTGTTGGACCAAATACTTCTGGAAACCAGCATCTGAAAACACGTCAGCGAAGGAGGTCACCATTGTCACAGAGGCCACTACGCCGAAGGCTTCAGGCGTAAGCAGCCTCGCGAGGACCATTGTGGTCAGAGGTGAAATGAGTTTTGCGGCGACCTGAGAGGCAAAAGCCCATCTTGTCGCAGAAGCGGCCTTATCACCGAGTTGAGCTTTGGAATTTGCAGGATTTGCAGTTACGTCAGTTCTGTCAATCATCGACCTGCGGTCCAATCATGTCGCAATAGCAGCATAGATACAAAACGAGAAAATAGCCGCTGTTGAATAATTCGCCGAAGATTCCGCAGATTAGGAATGACACGAGGCATGCGCTCAGAGCGACTCTGACTTGCCAATTCGTAGTCCCGGCCAACGACTTTATCGCCATGACAACTAGGGCGATAAAGATAGCCAAGCCCGCAAAACCGTACTTGAGCGTGGTGTCCAGATAGGCATCGTGGGCATGATTCACAACCCAGCCGGAGTCGTTCATCAGTCTCGAGTGGGAAACCGTGAAAAACCCCGTTCCAAAAGGTTCATTGGAAATCCAGGACATCGCATCGTCCCAGATACTGGTCCTACCGGTGAAAGAGGCATCCCTTCCCAAGCCGTTCTCTATGACAGAGCCTAAGAGAGGCACCCTGCGCAGAATAACACAAACGAAAAACACAACGGCAGTGAAGACTCCCCCGACAACAGGGTTGAGTAGCACGGGCTTCTTCGAATTGGTCAGCATTGAGAACAAAAGAAGAGCGCTAAAGAAAAGTAGAACAGCAAATGATGTCGCTGAGTCGGAGTAGTAGGCCGAAAGGATGCCGATGGCCGTAACAATGAGAGTACGAACCGTGGTTCCCTTGTGGCGGACCACATCCAGGAGGTGAGAAAGAGCAATGGCGGGGATAATCCAATTGCGTAACTGGTTTTTGTGACCCAGGAGCCAAACGCCCGTCATTGCATCGGGATCGCCACTTTGGTAGTAGCCCGAGGGATGCGACCGGAGGCTGATAAGGATGAATGCCGCATTGGCGATGACAAGGAAGCCGATAACATAGAATGCCACAGTAACAAAAAGGACCGGATCGCCTTTCAGGCTCACCTGGGTCACCAGGCAAATCAGCACCATAGAGATCAACGTTTGAAGGTAGAGAGTGGAAAAGTCGCCCTTCAACGCGGTAAGGACGAGTCCGAGGGTCACAAACAGCACCGTTGCCAGAGTGGGGTAATCAAGTTTTATTGATCGCGCATTAATGAGCAAATAGGCAATACCAAATATGTAGCCGACCATTCTCAATGGCCGAGAAATAGCTCCCAGCCCGATGAGGCCAAGCTGTGACGGGGAGAAGCATCCAAAGATAAAAGTCGCAACAAGCAGCGCATTTAGCAGGCAATTGCCATCGCGTGGGCTTCTTACATTTCTTGTTTGGCTGAACGTAAATCTAGTGAATGAAAGCATCTATGAGCCGATCCGTCAACATCTTTGGGGAGCATGCATTTAATATACTTTTTTTAGCATTAATGCCCAGCCTACTTCGGAGTGATGGGCTAGCGAGCAATTCCCCCACTCGCTCCGCGAGCGTGGGAACGTCGTCGATTGAAACAAGATATCCGTTCTCCCCATCGGAAATGAAATCACTCGGGCCTGTGGGGCAGTCCGTGGAGATGCATGGAAGACCGGATGCCATCGCCTCAAGAAGCGAATTTGGCTGTCCTTCGTATCTGGACGTAAGAACGTAAACCCCAGCTTTTGAGAAAACGCTCGGCACATCTTCGGTGCTGCCCATCAACTTACAAATATCGGATAGCCCAGCTTGTTTAATTTCATTTGAAATGTCCTGGCGTAAATCGCCATCTCCATAGATTAGAACTTTAACGATTCGCCCCTGATCGCGAAGTAACGAAACCGCCTTGAGCATCATGATGTGATTCTTCTGTTCAACAAGCCTACCGACCATGACCACAGTATCGGAAGCAGTTGGATCCACCTCGAGTTCAAGGAATTCGTCTGAGATGGGATTGGGAATGACAACCATCTTGTCTCTAAGGCTCTTGGGGAAATACTCTAATTGAGCCGTGTTCTGAACGAAGCAACCATGAGAGAACCTCATGGTTGCTAAACGGACAGCACGCATAACGCTAGAGCCAGGAACCAAGGCAGGATTATTTCTCACCGTCTGTATTAACTTGGTGTTCGTACCAACTGTAGCGGCAAACGTATAGAGACAAATGAACCAAAGGAACGGGATAGCGTAGTCAATCTTCAATTCCTTGAGCGCATATCTAATTTTTAGAATGCGATCGAATGGACTCGAAGCGGCGTACTGTCTATCGTCATTATAGAGGTACACCTTCCTCACGCGTGAATCTAACCTGTATTCCGAGCCTTGCGGAAACATCAAAACCACGCTTACCTCAAAGCCCTCCCTAGAGGACAACTCATTAGCGAATACGCTCAGTACGCGCTCGGCTCCACCAGAGGCTTTCAGGTGTTGAGCTAGAAAAGCAACCTTCACCGATGAATCCCCTCTATCTCATCAAATATCTGGGAACTGACGACCTCGGGAGTGTACGCCATGAATCGTGACAAGCAAGATTTGCGCATGGCCATGCGTTGGTGATTGTCGAGCTGCATAAATTTAGCCATCTCACTGACAAGGAGCGAATTATCTCCCAGCTCATAGCCTAGGCCGGTGACGTTATCCTCTAACATTTCAGCGTAGTACTGCCATCTTGCAGCTATAACGGGCACGCCAGCCGCAAGAGCATCGATAATGGTACCTGGAATGCCCTCTGTTTTCCATTTAGTCGGAAACAACAGGGCATCATAGGGCGCCACAGCCAGCGCACTTTGTTCAGGAGGGACGCAACCCTTGTACTTCACGTGAGGACATTCTGCCAGTACGTGCTCGAAATCAGTCTTGTAGACACTGTCGACGGGACCGTAGACGTCAAGGACGCAGGCGAGCCCTTCGGCATTCAGCGACTCAACGGCACGCGCAGCGTCACCCACGCCCTTCTGTTCGGTCACACGGCTAAAAGTACAGAAGCTGAAGGGCTCGCCGGCAGCATGCATAGGGGCCTTCAACGCACCTGCAGTCTGATCAAAGTACTTGAAGTTAGGTAGATACTCGGCATTGGTCACGCCCTTTTCGGCGAGCATATCCACTAGGTCACGCGACTCGACCCAGTTAACTTGGAACGAGTTGAGGTAGTTAACCCACTTTGGATACTTATCGAGATCGTTGGCGAGCGAACCACCAATTAGATTGTGATAGACACGTTTGCCCATGAACCTAGAAGCGAAGGAAAGAAGCGGGAAAAAGACCCTGCGCCCATTGATAGCGAGCGACACCACGATGTCACTACACGAAACCAAGCAGCGCGCGAAGTTTGCCATGACAGCCAAGGCGCGGTGGCGATAATCAAGAGTATCAACCGTGACAACATTCTCAGCGCCATAATGCTCACAAAGCATGCGATAAGTCATGCGAGTCTTGACTGTCTGGCCATCGAACATAGTTTGGTCGGGATCAATACGACCAATGAGACCAATTTTTTTTGAAGTAGAATTCACAGCATCGTGCCCTTAACGACTATTTTAAGAAATAGTTAGTTGCCCACAGCCCTCAAGAAAGTAGTAAGAATGGTCGAGGAGCAAGAAATCATTCAAAGCCAAGAACGTGATCCTTCGCGAAAGATCACGCATTCGTTAGAATGATTTTTCGCGACAGAATAATTTAGGTTCATGCGCTAGAGCCTCCAGTAGCGGTACCCAGAGAAATCCGCCTTGTCGAGAATGCTTTTGACGTCAACGAGAACTTTCTCGGAGTCGGCCTTGGCAGCGAAGAGAGCCTTGTAGTCTTCACTCGTCATGGACACAAACCTGTCGTGGGCGACTGCAACTACAATCGCGTCGAGATCGTGCATCTCCTCCATCGGGACGAGGTCGACCCCGTAAGAGCGCTTAGCATCAGCCGCATCCGCCCAAGGATCGCAAACCAAGGGTTCGATACCGTACTGCGCGAAGCGCTTGAGGATGTCTTCGACCTTAGAATTGCGCACGTCGGGACAATTCTCTTTGAAGGTGATACCAAGCACACCGACCTTCGCTTTGGCCGGGGCCAGACCTGCTTGGACCATCACGCGAATGGCCGCGTCGGCTACGAACTCACCCATACCGTCGTTGACCTTACGACCCGAAAGAATAATCTGACTATGATAGCCAAGCTTCTCAGCCTCGTAGGTAAAGTAGTAAGGGTCGACGCCAATGCAATGGCCGCCGACAAGGCCGGGCTTGAAGCCCAACGCGTTCCACTTGGTATTCATACCTTCGACGACCTCGGATGTGTCAATTCCCATACGGTCAAAAACCATGGCAAGCTCGTTCATAAACGCAATGTTAATATCCCGCTGGGAGTTCTCAACGACCTTGACAGCCTCAGCGGTCTTGATGGTGGAGACAGGGTAAGTACCGGCGGCAATTACAATGTCGTAGACGTTCTTAATTTCTTCGAGGGATTCGGCATCCTGTCCAGAGACAATCTTACGAATAGTAGTTAGCGTGTGAACTTTGTCGCCAGGGTTGATGCGCTCGGGGCTATAGCCGACCTTAAAATCAATACCACACGTGAGGCCGCTTTCGCGCTCGAGAATAGGCACGCAGACGTCCTCAGTGACACCCGGGTAGACCGTGGACTCGTAGACCACAATCGAACCAGGCTTGAGGTGCTTACCCAGGGTCTCAGACGCACCAATCACGGGAGTTAAATCGGGAGTCTTGTCTTGGTTGACCGGCGTGGGCACCGCGACAATGTGGAAACGGGCCTCTTCGAGTGCGGTGGCATCTGAAGTGAACGCGACGGACGACTGGGAGACGGCATCGTCGCCGACCTCTTTAGTGGGGTCGAGCCCAGCTCTGTACTGGGCAATCTTACGCTCGTTGATATCGAATCCAATGACCTTGACGTGTTTGGCAAACTCAACGGCGATAGGCATGCCGACGTAGCCAAGACCAACGAGCGATAGTTTAGTGTTCCCATTGAGAAGATCTTGGTAGATGCTCATATTATTTACTTCCTATTCTCTTGAAGACTGCATGATAAAGCTGCCAGAACTGGCAATATGCCGCGTAGAGCAGCGGCAGATGCTCTACGTTTCGGTAGATATTCCAAGTGCGCTTCACGGACTTGATAGGATCGCTCGACAGTGACCCTGCACACTTGCGGTAAACAGCAAGTGGTTCATCGAGGCCATGGAGGGTATGCCCGGCCTTCATGACCTGACACCAAGTCGCGAAGTCCTGACCGCGCCTTATGTCGGGCATGACAAGAAGGGACCTATCGACAATGTTTGTGTCAAATAGCAGCGAGTGGCTGCAGGTAATCGTGTTCTTGAGAAACTGCTTATAAGTTATGGAGCTCGGTACATGAACATAGTTGATATGCGCCCCGTTCTCTTTGATGGTCTCGTAGGACGTGAAACACGCCCCGTAAGCGTTCTCGGACATGAAGGCGATTTGGCGCTCCAACTTTTCGGGGCTCCAAAGATCGTCGGAATCGAGGTAGGCGATATATCGGCCACGCGCCTCGCTGAGAGCTTTATTGCGCGCCCTGGCTACGCCCTGATTGATTTCTTGCTGGAAAAACCGAAGACGAGGCTCACTCCCGCAAAGCGACCGGACAACTCGAGCACTACCATCGGTCGAGCAATCGTCAACAACGATAATCTCCAAGTTGCTCATAGTCTGGGCCGACACGCTCGCAATTGTCTGAGCAATGTTAACCTCGCTGTTGTAGCAAGGAATGATGACTGAAACGAGAGGCGAGGTCTCTTGATCCGAATGCTGCTGACTCGTAACTAGTGTCATTTACCGGTCCTCCTAACAAGCATCACCTTGAAGGTCTCGAAAAATACGTCAATGTCGGTCTTGACGTTTGCGCCACGCGCGTATACGAGCTCTATCTTTTGGCGTAAGCCGTTCTCAAACGTGGCAAGGTTGCGCGGACCGCACTGCCAAGCGCCCGTAATACCCTGGGGCACGCTGAGAAGGACAGCACGATCTTCGGGTGCGTAATTCTGCACTTCGTCGATAGTGATAACGCGCGGCCCAACGATGGAGATCTGCCCTAACAGCACGTTGAGAAACTGTGGGATCTCGTCGAGACTCGTCTTGCGGATGAGCCGTCCCAGACGCGTAATGCGTGGGTCGTCATCCACTTTTCTTTCACGCCGCCAGGTGGCCAATTGCTCTGGGGTGAAATACTTCTCCACATCATCGGCATCCGCAACCATGGAGCGAAACTTATAAATGCGAAACGGCCTGCCGAGTCTTCCAACTCGCTCCTGAGAGTAGATAGGGCTGCCTTTGGTGTCGAGGGTGATAGCGACTGCCAGTACAGTACATGGCACCAGGCCCAAAAAGCACACCAAACCGCTGAAAATGATGTCGAAAATGCGCTTAAGGGCGCGGTACGACACGGGACGCTTGTCTAAGGAGCGGCAGAGATCTGCAAACTCGGGGGTGCCTGGTGCGGGGATGGACTGTGACCGTATGAACGTCGCAGCTCCTTCACGACTATCTTCGCAGATGTCCACGTGCACGTCAGGTTGAGCGGACGTGGTAATGATATCGTCCTGTATGGTTATACGTCCCTTTGCTGGAGAAGCGCGACAATATGGCTTCTCAAGCGCATGCAACGAGGTATGTGACGCTGCTGAATTATCGGATTTGCTTGTCAACTGTTCCTTCAAACCTACGTCCCCGACCTCGGGGATCCTCCCTGTCCCGTTAAACAGTCGCCCGTAGTTAGGCGATCGCCTTTTTAAGGTTTCGCATCGTGCGTTGCTCGGCCGAAAGCACGGCAAGGCCAACGCGCGTAGTAACGCGTCGGCCGCACAGATCGAGCTCCAAATAAGCAGTGCTCTTGCGTCTGTTAATGGTTTTGATAAGGCCTTCGTGGCCCAGCAGCGGACCTGCCGTCACTACGACCTTGTCGCCGTCTTTTAAGGCCTCGCTCATGGGCACTACGCGGTCTCCCCTATGCGTAAAGCTGCCAATAAGCAGAACTTCTTCTTTTGCCAGCGGCACAAACTGACCGTCCTGGGAAAGCACCCGGGCAAAGTCGTCCATGCGCAGCAGATACTGTTGCACGGTTCGGGGATCTGCTGTATCGCAGATAAGGTAACCGGGAAAGAGCGGCTTGGTCGTATTGACCCATTCGCCGTGCACCTTTATCTCGGTTTGAAATTGGGGATAAAAGAGCTCCTGCATGGCACCTGTCGGTAGCACGTGCTCAATGCGCTCGCGCATTATGTCTTCGCGACCGTTAATGACCTGGATCACATACCACACGAGCACCACCCCCTTGCTGTCTTACGTGTGGCTCACGGGGTTTGGGTATGGCTTCGCCAGGGCGCTTAGTGCGCGAAGGCGCTCCATATTCAAACCCTGAGCCCAGTTAGACAAGCACGTGGCTCTGCCCCACCGTGAACGGTATGTATGAGTGCAGTGGCTAGAGTCGCGGACGTGTATCGCAAAAATGACCGCGACTCCAGCTGGCTGCGTGCGGCCCAGTCAAGCGGGTACAAAACTGGACCGCACGCAAACAGCTGCAGGACTGCTGCAATTTGTCATGAAATATCGATTCGAATGAACAGCTTGCACATAGACAGGAACAAAGTCATTCGATGCGAAACGCATGACGAGGCTATTGGAGCTCGTGGTTTTTCTGACACCGCCGTTACGGCCGGATGCTGATCGACCCTGCGCTTTGCGGCTTGCTGGAGCCGTGAGCACAGTTGAACCCATGTAACGTTAATTATTCTAGCACAGCAGGTAGCCCATACGTTTTGGGGTGTGTTGAGCAACATATTGTTTATTTTCCGTGGTTATGGGGGATATCGCGCCGCCTCGCACGCATTGCCGCAGGTTTATGGGGGTGTGTGGTTTGGCGATCACTGCCTGAGTTGTATTGCTGGTGGCGTGAATTGCTCAAACTATTATGCTTGGCTAACAAACTTTGTACAAAACCGGGAAGGTAATTGCGCAACTTTTTGCAGGGTGAGAGCGGGTGCACGCGTCACTTTGATTTGTGGGGTTGATAGGTATGAAAAGAGGCCACCGGATACCCGGTGGCCTCTTGCATTCACGATGGTGGAGACGAGGGGGATCGAACCCCTGACCTCTTGACTGCCAGTCAAGCGCTCTCCCAGCTGAGCTACGCCCCCGTGACGAGGAGATACTATAGGGGAAGATCCTTGGTTGTGCAAGAAGTTTTTTGGATTGATTCTCGCACGTACGGGTTTTCCTGGGACGGGGCTGAATTGACTGATTTTGACTTCGGCAAAATCAGTCAATTCAGCCCCGTCCCGATAAAACCCTCACGGTATAAATAACCGATTGCGACTCCTTGGTGGACTTGGATCTTGGCCGTTTTCCTTACGACATTAGAGATGCCCGTGTCAGCCAGCAGGCCTAGGGGGCTGTGATCTAGTTCCCACTCTAGACCGTGTTCGCTTATCTCTGTGTTGGGGGCTATGGCGATGATGGAGAAGGTTTTGCCCTCGGCGCCCTCGATGGTCCAGGTCTCGTCCTGGTGCAGAATTCTGGCCGTCACTTCGTCTTCTTCGATCCAGACGGGGGCGTCCGCATAGCCTGCCAGTAGCCCTAACACAGACAAGGCCATGTCCGGGCGGCCGCCGGTGGCGCAAGTCGCAACCACTTCGGCACCCGGCCAGCGGCGGCGAACGGAATCGAGTGCCAACGCCAGATCGGTGTAGTCCTTGTAGGGGTTGTGGCGTTCCACTTCAAAGGCGTCAGCGGCATCGACCAGAGCGCGTCCCTCATCGCTCACCGTGTCGGCATCTCCCACATATACGTCGCAGCTCAGGCCAGCGCCCAACAGGGCGTCCAGCCCGCGGTCTACGGCTACGATGTGGTCGCACTCCCCTGCCAGGTGGCACAGTAACTCGTGGCTCGCCAACACCGGCGAGCCGCAAACCACTAATACTTTGCAAGCCACGGCCCTCGCCTAGCCCTCAAACGAAAGCAAGCGGGCAGGATCCAGGTCCTCATAGCTGTCGATAAAGATTTCGCAGTTATCGCAAACCTCGTCGCGCTCCATACGGCCATGCGGGTCATAGATGCCCACGCGCTTAAACCCTGCAGTGCCAGAGCTCTTAAGTCCAAAGACGGCGTCCTCAAACACCCACGCGCGCTCAAACTTGTGCCCGTGGCGCTCTTCCAGGCGACGCAACGCCAGCTCGTACACGTCGGGGAACTGCTTGGAGCGCCCAACCTCGCCCGTCGTTGTAACAAACTCCAAATATGCGTCGAGCCCGGCACCAGCGAGTGCGGACTGCACCAGTTCGGCCGGCGTGGACGTGGCCACGCACATGGCAATACCGGCCTCCTTCGCCTGCTCCAAAAATGCAAGCAGGCCCTCGCGCGGCGGCACCTTGGAATACCCATTAATCAAAATCTCGCTCAGCTCGCGATACAGCTCCTCGCCATTCGCGCCAATGCCCCACGTGTCGTGATAGGCCTGGCACTCATCCTCCAGCGAAAGATGTTCAAACTGGGCAAAATCGTCGACCGTCACATCAATGCCATGACGGCGCAATAACTCGGTCTGCGCATGGCCCCAGACGGGGGAGCTATTAACCAGTGTGCCGTCGCAATCGAAAATAAACGCAACACTTGGGGCGGCGATATGGTCCATAAACGAGCCTTTCAATGTCAAATGGTAAACAACATGCTAAAAACGTTTTACCAAACGTCAGCCTAACAGTTTTGAAACCCTAATTGGTAAAACTGTCAAGAGTTTTACCACGGCAATTCTGCCAGTGGTATAAACATGGCGCTTACCGATTAAACGCGCCCGCAAATCCACTTTCGTCCATAAAACTAACGTACAGGTGTTATCGTAGTTTCTGCCGAAAGTTCCACCGTGCACGCGAGGTGGAACGAATCATAGAACTATCGCCGTCCCTTCGATTCGTGCAGCCTTGGACCTTTCGCATCTAGTCACCAAGGCAACACGCTGCCGCGTCATGATGGGATCAAACGTGAGCGATACAAAGCTAAAGCCAGCAACCAAAAAGCCCGCTACCCGTAAAGCCGCCCCGCATGCACCGGAGCTCACCAAGGACGATGTCTACCTATTTAGCATCGGCACGTGGGAGCGCAGCTGGGAAAAGATGGGCGCTCACCCCGACACGCAGAACCGTACGCGCGGCTGGCGCTTTTGCGTTTGGGCGCCCGACGTAAAGAGCGTCCACGTCATTGGCGAATTTAACAACTGGGATGAGCAAGCCAACCCGCTGGTGCCCATGCATACGAGTGCTATCTGGGAAGGCTTTATTCCTGGCGCCGAGCACGGCCAGCTCTATAAGTACCTTATCGAGACCAACGAGGGCGAAAAGCTCTACAAGGCCGATCCGTATGCCTTTAAGGCCGAGTGCCCTCCGGGAACCGCCAGCGTGCTGTGGACCCTCGATGGCTACAAGTGGAACGACGCCGCGTGGCTCAAGCGCCGCGCTAGCCATAACCACATGTCGCAGCCCCTTAACATCTATGAGGTGCATATTGGCTCGTGGAAGCGCCACGGCGACGCGCCGCAGGGCGAGCCGGACGAGTACGGCAACTACCCCGGCCCCATGGACCCTTTCCCCGCGCAGCGCGGCGAGTTTTACACCTACGACGACCTGTCGGTGGAGCTCGTGGACTACGTGCGCGATATGGGCTATACGCATATCGAGGTCATGCCGCTTATGGAGCATCCCTTCGATGGCTCCTGGGGCTACCAGACGACCGGTTACTATGCCGCCACGTCGCGTTACGGCAACCCGCAGCAGCTCATGCACTTTATCGATGCATGCCACGAGGCGGGCATCGGTGTGATCATGGACTGGGTGCCTGGAGGTTTTTGCGCCGACTCCCACGGCCTTGCCACCTTTAACGGCCACATGCTGTTTGAGCATGAGATTCACCCCAATTGGGGCACGCACAAGTTTGATTTCGCCCGCGGCGAGGTCCGCTCCTTCCTGGTCTCCAACGTGTTGTACTGGCTCGAGAACTTCCACGTGGACGGCATTCGCATGGACGGCGTGTCCAG
>ERZ894232.999-NODE-999-length-30933-cov-46.661571_pt1 | contig 30933 bp, 19 predicted proteins | sample MGYA00380296_ERZ894232 | MGnify/ENA primary metagenome ERZ894232 (study PRJEB32331, sample SAMN06328433) | human gut metagenome | biome: human gut microbiome; feature: stool | host: Homo sapiens | collected 2014-08-14 ...
AAGAATCTCTATGCCTATTTCTTTTTTACTTTACCCCCAAGTAAAGTGTACAACCGTTTTTAATTGTGCAGTTTTATGCAATAAAAGAATAGAATCAGCCCCAAAATGTATTTTTATAAGAAATTTTCTGCCAACAGTTGATTTATAGCCGGTGAGTGCTATAATACAAATGTCAAATTGACAAATATACCCATACCCTCTATTAAGAGAGTGAAACAGACCTGCCGGAGCAATGTGCCGATCCGGCAGAGGCTGGAAGCTGTCTTTCACAGAGAGGCGGAAGAGAAGGGAGGAGGATGAGAGGACCGCAGAAGGAGGAACAGAAAGAAAAAACAGGGAGATCTCCCTGAAAATAGTGGAGGTATGAAAATGCAGCACATGAAAGGCAAAGACCGCAAAAGAATGCGCCGTTCTGCAAGGAAGCTGTCTGCGCTTGCATTGGCGGCAATTCTGGCATGCACAAATGCAGCCAGCTGCGTGAACGTCAGCTATGCGGCTGAACTGTCAGACAAAGAGAGCGAAGACTCTGACAGCAAACCGGCAGAAAACGGCGGAAACGGATCCTCTGAACAGGACGCAGATTCTGAAAAAACAGAATCTGAGGACAGCGGCACATCTGAGGATGAAAAAAATGACGGAACCGATGAAGAATCAGGACACAAGGAAGAGTCTGGGAGCGAGGACTCTTCAGAAGACAAAGAGGATTCAGAAGAGAAGGACGAGTCTGAAAAGGAAGATTCTGACACAGACAGCGAGTCTGAAAACGGCAATCCATCAGAGGAGGAGGAATCCGACACTGACAGTGAGAGCGGTTTAGAGGAAGACTCAGAGAAGGAAGAAAGCGAAGACGGAGAGTCTGAGGAGTCTGAGAAAGAGGAAAGCCATGAGGACGAGGACAAATCGGAAGAGGACTCTGAGCCTGAGGATTCTGATAACCCCGAAATAGGCGGAGGGGGTATCCAGGAGATTTAGATGAAGAAAAACCGGACGAGACCCCTGAACAGAACGAAGAACAGGAGAGCGAGGAAGAGACCTCAGAGGAGGAGCTTCCTGAGGAAGAGCTGGAAGAAGAAAGTGAAAAGCCGGAGTTTGACTACACAGAAGAGCTGGATGGAATTTTCATCACTGTAACCGCAGAGGAGGGCGTCCTTCCGGAGGGAACGACAGTGGAAATTACCCAGCTGGACGAAAATCTGGCTACTGCTTCCGATGCAGAAGAGGAGTCGGAGGATTCTGAAGAGGAGGATCCGGCAGGGCAGTCTGAAACCAGCTTCTGCTACGATATTACTCTTTATGATGAGGACGGTGAAACGCTGGATAACAGCTGGAGCAGGGACGGCTTTGTAACCGTCAGCTTTTCCGGAGAAAAGATAGAAGAATTAAAAGCCGTATCTGAAAAGGCTGAGATCTTCTATGTTGGACCAAAAGGAAAAGAGAAGAAGGTAAAAACCATCTCCTTTAAAAAGGAGAGAAAAAACCTGACCGGCGACGCAGAGGACGAGGAGACAGATTCTGAGGCAGCAGAGATTTCCTTTGATGCAGAACACTTCTCCGTGTACCGGCTGGCATTTGAAGGAAGCAGAAGCAAGAGAGAGATTTCGGATTATAATGACTTTGTCGACGTATTCGATGAAATACGAGACAACCTTGACTGGGGAGATCCGGCAGGAAGCTATACGCTTACTTTAACTCAGGACATCGAAGTGCCTGACAATAGCAGAAAGCTTTCTTTCGTAGACGGTGACATAACCATAAAGGGAAATGGCCACCAGATCATCTATCAGGATGGGGTGACGGATAAGGGAGTTTTGACGGTGAGAGGCTATGGTTCTCTCACGCTCGATGGACCTTTGACCATCACTTCTGAGACAGGAGAGGGGGAATATCCTCTTATTTTTGTCGGAGGTCTGAATGAAGCGGAAAGTACAGGCTCAGATAAGGTGGGAGGAGGAGGCTCACTGACCATCAACAGTAAGGTCGAGCTTGTCAACCACAAAAATACGGCAGAATATCCAGGCGGAGCTATCGCAGTACAGGGCGGCCAGGTATATATGTGGGGCGATTCCCTGATAGAAAACTGTACCAGTGAGTACGGTCTGGGAGGAGCGGTAGGACTGATCTGCGATCAATCTCTGTTTGAAATGATGGCGGGAACCATCCGGGGATGCGAGGCTCAGGCCAACGAGTTCTTGTTTGGAGCTATTAAAGAATATGCTTCTTTTGGAGGCGCAGTTTATTCTCATTCCTCTACCAGCGTTGACATTAGCGGCAATGCTGTGATCGAGGAGAATAAGGCGGCCAGCGGCGGAGGCATAGCAGCCTGCGGAAGCAAGCGATTTACCATGTCAGGCGGTCAGATTAGAAACAATGAAGCTTCTGTCACTGGTCCTTCTAAAAAGAAGATGGTGCATTGCGGCGGAGGACTCTATTTAAACGGAGCAGACGCAAGCGGACCAGATTTGTCCAGCATGGAATTCAGAGTAGAGGTTGATTCCTGGATTGAGGAAGATGACAACATTATAATGCGGGGCAAAAAAGGCAGAGCTCTTGGGGCAGGATTCCACATTACAGGCGGCGTCATCTCTGGAAATAAAGCCGGAGCGCGGGAAAAATATTCTTCTGAGGAAAACGGTGGGGGAATCTGCGTATCAGGAAGCAAGGATAAGCCGATTGCTCTTGAAATCTCCAACGTTGAAATTTCCGACAATATGGTAACAGGAAGCAATAATCCGTCAGGCGGAGGCCTTTATATGGCCAACTATTGTGACAATACTCCGATCAAAGAATGTACTATTACAGGAAATAGTGCAGGACAGTATGGAATGGGAGTCTACATTGATTACAGCAGTAATGTTTCTCTTACAGACTGTACGATCTCAGAAAATGGATGGAGAGATTCCGATACCCTGAAACCAGGATATGTGGGAGAGGACGGAGGCCTTTTTATCCGTGACTGCAGTGATTTTGAGGTGTCTGGATGTGAGGTTCAGGACAACTGGGCAAAATATGGTGGAGGCGTGCTGCTGGATAAGCAGTCCGCCAGCAGCAAGATGGCAGTGATCCTTGACTCCAATGATATTACTGATAATCATGCTTCTCTGGAGGGCGGAGGACTCTGCATAAATGGAGCTGAAGTCAAGGAAAATACTAGTATTATTGCCAACAACATTGCCGGAGAAGGAGGCCAGGGTTCTGATATTTGCAGCAGACTGGACAGTTCTTCCTTTATTCTGCCGGATGCCAAAGACATGAAGCAGATCTATAAGGCAGACGGCAAAGATCAGATGATTGACGGCTGGTATGTGGATACTGCAGACAGCCGCTATACTCCCAATCCAGACGGAGTACAGCTTCCTGTGGATGGTACGTTTACAGGGGAGCAGGCTTTAGTAGCATCTTATAAAGCAGAACGAACCTATACCGTAACCTTTAACCCTGGCGATCACGGTGTTCTGAATGATTTAGGACCGAATGAAAGCGTCAGCGGTACGTATAAAGAAGGCGCGTTCTTCCCTAAACGCCCGTCTACACACCCTGAGGAGGGCTATCTGTTTGACGGCTGGTATGACGAGCAGGGGCAGAAGGTGGAGGATGGAGACTTCCCGTCCAAGGTCACAGAGAACGCCGAGTACACGGCCCGCTGGAAGGCAAAGGAGTATACAGTAACCTTTAAGCCGGGAGAGCATGGAACGCTGAAAGGAGCCGGAGTGGACGGCCAGGTGACAGGAAAATATAAGCACGGAGATAAATTCCCGGAGCGTCCTGGAACTGCGGCGGAGGAGGGCTACCTGTTTGACGGCTGGATGGACGAGGCAGATCAGAATACAGTGGAAATCTTCCCGCAGATCATCACGAAGGACGCGGTTTACATTGCCCGCTGGAAGGCAGAGGAAAAACCGGATCCAGTGAAGAAAACAGGAGATTTAAAGGTTTCTGTGACAGTTTCCGGAAGCGGAGCAAGCAGGGAAAAAGCCTTTGGATTTACTGTCACATTGGAGGGCTCAGACGCTGATTCTGTAAACGGCAGATACGGAGATATGGAGTTCCAGAAGGGAACGGCCAGCTTTTCATTAAAGCACGGCCAGTCTAAGAAGGCAGAGGGCCTTCCGTCAGGCGTATCCTATACCGTAACGGAAGACGGCTATACAGGATATACAGTAAGCTCTCTGGGTGCTCAGGGAAGCATTCCTGAGGACAGCATGGCGACAGCCGTATTTGACAACTATAAGTCCGGCGGCAGCAGTTCCGGCGGCGGAGGAAGCAGTCATTCCGGCGGAAAGAATCCAATTGGCCCGGCAGTTCAGGAAGAGCCGAAACTTCCTCCGGCAGAGAATCAGCAGAGCGCAGCTTCTCCCCATCCGGAGATTAATTATCTTCCGGTAATGGGACTCTATGGCCCGTCCTTAGAGGGACAAGCGGCAGGACAGCCGGCGGCACAGCAGCAGGATGGCCGCCAGGTAATTGATCTTTTGGCAGCGCAGCACAGCCAGAATCCAGATCTGGCAGGATGGCTGACCGTGCCTGGCACTGGAAATGGCTATCCGGTTATGTACACTCCAGGAAACTGGGAATATTATCTGCACCACAATTTTCAGAAGCAGCAGGACAGAGCGGGAATCCCGTTCTTAGGAGAGGGATGCGTCATTGGCGGCGATAATACGCTGATTCACGGCCACAACATGAACGGTGCGCTTCAGTTCGGCTATTTCTGGAACTATACAAGCCCTGATTTTTACAGCCTGAACCGGACGATTGACTTTAAAACCATTTATGACGGCGACGGAGCCTACGAGGTAATGGCGGTCTTCTTTGCACCGGTTTATCCGGCAGAAGCGGAAGGCGTATTTATGTGGTATCAGTATGTGGGAGCATTAAATCCGGCTCAGTTTGACTATTATGTTGAGCAGGCAAAGGCAGCGTCCCTCTACGACACAGGGGTGACGGCAGAATACGGCGATAAGCTGATTACCCTGGAAACCTGCGCAGACAATCACAGCAGCAATCGTTTAGTGGTGGTAGCGCGGAAAAAGGCACAGCCGCAGACACATTAGAAACGCTTTCAGGCGGTTTCTCTATAATAATAAAAACGCTCTGGCGGGAATTTTCCCGTCAGAGCGTTTTTTCATCCGTATGCCTGACTGCTACCTGTTATAGTGATAGCTGTCCAGCAGCTGGTTTTTCATGTGCCAGAGTTCATTGGACAGATCCACATGAACCTCATGGGGGTTGATCAGACGTCTCGATTCATCCCACAACGTGTCCAGCTCCTGGCGGCAGTAATCGCGGATTTCCATGACCTTCGGAGACTGGTAGACGCAGACGCCGTCCTTAAAAACGGGAACTAACAGCTCTCTCATCTCGTAGGATCCTGGTGAGAGGTGCGTCTTCTTCCAGGTTTCGATGGGATCGAAGAGGAGAAGGGATTTGTTCTCGTCATAAACCTCGTCTGCCAGACAGATGAGATCAGCGATAATCTTGTGATTTTCCTTATCGTAAATTCTGTAAATCGTCTTATTTCCCGGATTTGTCACTTTTTCCGTATTCTCGGACAGTTTAATCTTAGGAATGAATTTGCCTGTTTCCCGATCCAGGATAGCGGCCAGCTTGTACACTCCGCCGAAGGACGGGCAGTCCTTGGAGGTGATCAGGTTGGTTCCCACGCCCCAGGAGTTGATGGCAGCTCCCTGAATTTTCAAGCTGTCGATCAGGTACTCGTCCAGATCGTTGGACGCGGAAATGATGGCGTCTGTAAATCCGGCCGCATCCAGCATGGCCTTGGCCTTTTTGGAGAGATAAGCCAGATCGCCGCTGTCTAAGCGGATGCCGTAGCCCTTCAGCGGAATGCCTGCCTCCCGCATCTCTGTGAACACCCGGATAGCGTTTGGAATACCGGAGTTTAAGGTATCGTAGGTATCGACCAGGAGAATGCAGGCAGTGGGGTAGAGCTTCGCGTAGGTCCTGAAAGCGGTGAGCTCGTCCGGGAAGCTCATAATCCAGCTGTGGGCATGGGTTCCTTTTACCGGAACGTCAAACATCTGTCCTGCCAGCACGTTGGAGGTGCCCACGCAGCCGCCGATCATCGCGGCTCTGGCTCCGTAAATACCTGCGTCAGGTCCCTGCGCTCTGCGCAGGCCGAATTCCATGATGCCGTCACCCTGAGCGGCCTGAACCACGCGGGAGGTTTTCGTTGCAATCAGACTCTGATGGTTGATGATATTTAAAATTGCCGTTTCCACCAGCTGGGCCTGCATAATCGGAGCGATTACCTTTACAATCGGTTCTCTGGGAAACATGACCGTGCCTTCCGGAATTGCATAGATGTCGCCGGTAAATTTAAAATTGCGCAGATAGTCGAGGAAATCCTCTGTAAACAGCCCTACGCTTCTGAGATATTCAATATCCGCTTCTGAAAAATGGAGATTCTTAATATATTCGATGACCTGCTCCAGCCCTGCGCAGACTGCGAAGCCGTTTCCATCCGGATTGCTTCGGTAGAAGGCATCGAAAATGACAGTCTCATTGGCGTCCTTCTCGTGAAAATAGCCCTGCATCATAGTGAGCTCATACAGGTCTGTCAGTAAAGTAAGATTTCGTGGCTCCATATCCTTCTCCTTGTAAGTATAGTAGTATGTTTGTGTTAATTGGGTAAAAGTATACCATAAAAGCTGTAAAAGAGGAAATGGATTGATAAAAAAATAACATTCCTGTCCGCAGGGCTTTTTCATCCTTCTATAGAATTTCGGACCTTCCTATGGTAGAATAGCAGAAGATGGAGTGAGAAAACGGAGGACTTATGTATACAATAGTAGTTGCAGATGATGAAGAGGAATTAAGAAGAGCGATTATCCGCAGGATTAACTGGGAAGAGATAGGATTTCAGGTAGTGGGAGAAGCGGAGAACGGGGTGGAGGCCCTTGAGATGGTCAGCGAGAAGGAGCCGGATCTGCTGCTCACAGATATCAGGATGCCGTTCATTTCCGGTGTGGAGCTGGCCAGACAGGTGAGGGAAATCCGCCCTGCGACGCAGATTGCGTTTTTGAGCGGCTTTGACGACTTTTCCTACGCCCAGCAGGCGATCCAGTACAACATTATCAGCTATATGCTGAAGCCTATTTCCATGGCTGATTTGACGGAGAACCTGATTCAGATTAAGCAGAAGATTGATCATTTATTCTCAGAGTTTGCCCAGAGAAGGAAAAATGAGCTGGGTATTTCTGAATTTCTGCTTCCCCTTCTGTTAGACAGCTTTCAGACGAATTTCAGCCCGGAGCGGGAGGAGAGGCTCTGCAGCCAGGCCAGGGCCTGCGGTATGATACGGCCGGAGAGTGAAAATATCCGTTACCTGGTGATATCCGTTACCTTCTGGGATGAGAAGGGAGTCAACTGCACCGATCACAGCCATGTCCATTCGGTGGACAGCATTCTGAAAAAGTACATTAAATATGAAAGCTTTTTCCTGGAAGACAGGATTGTGTCTGTGCTATGGGCAACGCCGGCGTCCTTTGACAAATATCTGCACATTTTGGCGGACGATATTGTCCAGAGTACCGACCGTATCCTGAATCTGAAGTGCAGCGTGGGAGCCAGCCGGGTTTTAAACGGCTTTACAGAGCTTTCCGAGGGGTACAGAGACGCGGTGAACGCCATGCGCTACGCCAGCAGAAGCAAAACAGGAGGTGTCCGCTACATTACGGATGAGGAGCCGTTTTCCGGCGTGGATATGGATTATGTCATGAAGGTAGTGGCCAGCATCGAGGAAAAGATCCGGGGCGGTTCCAGGGAGGAGCTGGAGGAATATCTGTGGGAGGTATTCGGCCACCTGCGGGATGAGAATAATTCCAGGGAAAAGGTTAATTTTATGCTGGTGGAGATTCTCTCCTGTGTCTGCCGGATTATGTATTCTGTATCCGCAGAGTCAGACGCGGCGGCTCTAAAGTCAGATCCGTTCATGCAGCAGATGGTATTCCTAGACAGCTCCTTAAAGGATGCGGCAGATCATTTCGTCAACTTCTGCATGACGGCCAGGGACCGGATTTCAGAGCAGAAGACAAAGAGCAGTATGGACATCTGCGATAAGGCGATCCGCCATATTGAGGACAATTATTTTAAGGCAGATCTCTCCCTGATGTCGGCCAGCACAGAGATTGGCGTAAGTCCCAATTACCTCAGCTCACTGATTAAAAAGAGAACGGGAAAAAGCTTTGTGGATTATCTGACTCAAAAGAGGATGGAGGCGGCGAAAACGCTGCTTCTCAACACAGGCATGAAGATTCGAGAGGTATCGGAAGCCTGCGGCTACAATGACCAGCATTATTTCAGCTACTGCTTTAAAAAATATGAGGGAGTGTCGCCGAATATGCTGCGCCGTCAGCTCAATCAGGAGGAGAAGCAGGGATGAGCAGAGAAAAGGATGGAAAACAGAGTGTGACGGAAGCCAGGGTGCGGAAGATAGGACTTACCAGCTCCGGGATCATGACGATCCTGGTCGTGTCTATGGTATTTTTCTCTCTTTTGGCAGGAATCGTCGTGTTTGTCACCACCTACCGGGCGTCCATGATCCAGAATGTGAAAACCTCCAGCGATCAGGCGGCGGTCCAGGTAGAGCGAATTGTAGACAATTATATGGATGATATCGGCAGATCGCTGAAGCTGATCGAGGGCTTCTTTTTGGAGGAGGATCCTGTCCGCGACGTGGATCTGAATCATATGGCGGATATTCGATCCGATGTGACAGCCATTACCAGCTATGATCCGGAGACAGGGGAGCTGACGGGGGCCTGGACAGGGCACAAGGTATTTAAGAAGGACGCCTTGTCCAACCTCTCTTTTAATAAAGAAGAGATGCCAAAGCTGGGGGAAATTATCATATCGAGGCCCCATGTGGAGAGCCTTCTATTAAACGAGTATCCCTGGGTGGTGTCTATTTCCACCAGAATCAGGCAGGCAGACGGAACAGAGCGGATCGTGGTGCTGGATTCCCGGTTTTCTCAGATTGCCAGTTACGTCGATACGGTTGGCGTCGGAAGCCACGGCTACTGCTTCATCATGGATCAGGACGGCACGATTATCTACCATCCACAGCAGCAGCTGATCTTTGCCGGCCTGAAAGAGGAGAACACACAGAAAATGACGGCCCACTCAGATGGCAGCTATGAGGAGAACGGCCTGATCTACACAATCCGTACCAGAAAAGGAAGCAGCTGGCGGATTGTGGCGGTCAGCTTTGTGGACGAGCTGATTGAGGACAGGCTGAAAGACTGCCTGCTTCTGCTGGCCGGCCTGCTGCTTCTTGTGCTGGCTGCGACGATTGTCAGCAGCGTCGTGCTGTCCAGGTACATCTCCAGGCCGATTCACAGCCTGAACAAGGCCATGGGAGAGTTTGAGGCGAATGCGGAGGGCTTTTCCTATGAGCCGGTATATGGAAGCCTGGAGGTTACGTCCCTCTCTAACGCGTTTGGGCATCTGGTCATCAGGATCCAGGAACTGATGAACCAGGTGAGAAATGAGGAGATTGTGCTGAGAAAGACAGAGCTTCGGGCTCTGCAGGCCCAGATTAACCCCCATTTCCTCTATAATACGCTGGATTCCATTGCATGGATGTGCGAGGAGGGAAGGAATAAGGACGCAGTGGAGATGGTGAACGCCCTGGCCAGACTGTTTCGGATCAGCATCAGCAAGGGACACGAGCTGATTCCGGTGGAGAAGGAGGTGGAGCATGCCAAGAGCTACCTCCAGATTCAGAAATTCCGCTACAAAAACCAGTTTCAGTACAGCTTCGAGGTGCAGGAAAGCTGCCTCCACTATTACTGCAACAAGATCACGCTTCAGCCGATTATCGAAAACGCGATTTACCATGGCCTGAACCGGATGATTGACGAGGGCTTCATCGAAATCAGGATTTTTGAGGACGGGGACGACGTGGTATTCACAGTGGAGGACAATGGAGTCGGCATGACGAAAGAGCAGTGCGAGAGCATTCTGCACAAGGAGGTAAAGGGACAGACAGGCGGAATTGGCATTAAAAATGTCAACGACAGAGTGAAAATTTACTTTGGAGAACAATATGGAATGACGATAGAAAGCGAGCTGGACGAGGGAACGAAGGTTTCCATCCGTATGCCGAAGCTTAAGGAGGACTCATATGAAACACGCTAGGAAAAGGAAAACGGCGTTTTTGCTCCTGCTTGCTGTGATAGTGGCCCTGTTAGGCGGAGCCGCCGCCATGCAGGGCCGGAGCCAGGAACGCTACCAGGTGGCCATGATTGTAAAATCAACCGAATCCTCCTTCTTTAAGTCTGTGTTCGCCGGAGCCGGAGCGGCAGCCACAGAATATAATATTGCTCTTACCACTGCCGGCGCCCAGTCAGAGGAGGACTATGAAAGCCAGAACGAGATGATACGGGACGCGGTAAAAAACGGGGCCGACGCCCTGGTTGTCTCGGCTGTGGACTATGAGAAAAACGCAGAGGCCATAGACTGGGCCGCTGGAAAGGGAGTCCCATCTGTGATTATTGACAGCGATGTGAACAGCAGCGCGGTAAAGGTACGGATTGGAACAGATAATAAAGAGGCAGGGCGGATGGCGGCCAGAGCTGTTCTGGAGGGCACAGAAGGAGAGCTTCGGATCGGCATTGTCAATTTTGACAAGCACACAGCCAACGGCCAGGAGAGAGAGCTGGGATTTCGGGAGGAGGCCGGGCAGGACAGCCGGGTGAAGGAAATTACGACTATTAATGTGGCCTCCACAGTGGAGGCGGCCAGAGCCGCCACTAGGGAACTTCTCCAGGCCCATCCGGATATCAACGTCATTACTACCTTTAACGAGTGGACCAGCCTGGGCGTGGGCTGGGCCATCCGGGATCTGGGAAAAAAGGACGAAACCTTTGTGACCGCCTTCGACAGCAACGTGGTGTCAGTGGGAATGATGGAAACGAGAGAGGTGGACGCCCTGATTGTGCAGAATCCTTACGCTATGGGATATCTGGGCGTAGAAAAGGCCTGGGAACTGTTAAGCGGACGGGGAGGCAGAGAAAAACGGATCAATACAGAAACTACCATTGTCACAAGGGAGAACATGTTTCTGGAAGAGTACCAGAAAATCCTGTTTTTATTCGATTAGGAGCCTCAAAAGGAAGAAAATCAGCGCCATATAGGTGAAAATCACCGGATAATTGAAAATCACACAAAAATTGTAGAATATTCTATGTACTTTTTCTCCAAAAGGACTATAATAAAAAACATGAGATGTGTCAGAAATGCACATTGAGGTACAGCACATTATAATTTTAAGGGAGGAAGAAACTATGAAAAAAAGAGTTTTGGCACTGTCCATGGCTTCTTTAATGGCTTTCAGCCTGGCAGGCTGCTCCGGCGGCGCAGATCAGAAGGAGACTACAGCAGCTGCTTCTCAGGCAGCAGGGGAGTCTACAGAGGCTGCAAAGGATGACACAGCTGCAAAGGATACAGCAGATGTGGCAAACAAGGACAAGCCATTAGTATGGTTCAACCGTCAGCCATCCAACAGCTCCACTGGAGAACTGGACATGAACGCCCTCAGCTTCAACGACGCTACATACTATGTAGGATTTGATGCAAACCAGGGTGCTGAGCTTCAGGGAACTATGGTTAAGGAGTACATCGAGAAGAACATCGATACCATCGACCGCAACGGCGACGGCGTAATCGGCTATGTTCTTGCAATCGGCGACATCGGACACAACGACTCCATCGCACGTACAAGAGGCGTTCGTAAGGCTCTTGGAACAGGCGTAGAGAAGGACGGAAGCATCGAGAGCGCTCCTGTAGGTATCAACACAGACGGAACAGCTACAGTTGTTCAGGACGGTACGCTTGAGGTAAACGGAAAGACATACACAGTAAGAGAGCTTGCTTCTCAGGAGATGAAGAACTCCGCAGGTGCTACATGGGATGCTGCGACAGCAGGTAACTCCATCAGCACATGGGCATCTTCCTTCGGAGATGAGATCGACGTTATCGCTTCCAACAACGACGGTATGGGAATGTCCATGTTCAACGCATGGTCCAAGGACAACAAGGTTCCTACCTTCGGTTACGATGCAAACAACGACGCAGTAGCAGCTATCGCAGAGGGATACGGCGGAACAATCAGCCAGCATGCTGACGTACAGGCTTACCTGACACTCCGTGTTCTTCGTAACGGCCTTGACGGCGTAGATATCGACACAGGTATCGGCACAGCTGACGAGGCAGGCAACGTTCTCTCTGACGACGTATACGCATACAATGAGGAAGAGCGTTCCTACTACGCATTAAACGTAGCAGTTACAGCTGAAAACTATCAGGACTTCACAGATTCCACAAAGGTTTACGAGCCGGTATCCAATCAGCTGGATGCAAGCGCACATCCTGAGAAATCTGTATGGCTGAACATCTACAACGCTTCTGATAACTTCTTAAGCTCTACTTATCAGCCGCTTCTTCAGAAGTATGACGACCTTCTGAACCTGAAAGTTGATTACATCGGCGGTGATGGACAGACTGAGTCCAACATCACAAACCGTCTTGGAAATCCAAGCCAGTACGATGCGTTTGCAATCAACATGGTTAAGACAGATAACGCAGCTTCTTATACAGCTTTACTGAATCAGTAATAGTCAGAAAATATGGAAGTACAGGCTATTGGGGAGAAGAAATTCTCCCCAATGCTTTTCTAAGGCCTGGTATGCCTGCCTGAGGCGGCAGAGCCGTTCAAAAAGGATACAGGCGCATGTTGTGGCAGCACAATAATCAAATACAGATACAGGAGTAAAAACAATGGCAGGTAAGAAAGATGATATCGTCTTATCAATCCGTGGTATGAGCAAGTCCTTTGGCCGGAACAGGGTTCTCGATCATATCAACCTGGATGTGAAACGGGGAACTGTTATGGGACTTATGGGCGAAAACGGCGCCGGTAAGTCGACGATGATGAAGTGCCTTTTCGGAACATATCAAAAGGATGAGGGAAGTATCTTCCTTGACGGCAGGGAAATCAACTTTTCCGGGCCGAAAGATGCTCTTGAAAATGGTATTGCGATGGTTCACCAGGAGCTGAATCAGTGCCTGGAGAGAAACGTAATTGACAATCTGTTCCTCGGACGTTATCCGGTTAATTCCATGGGTGTGATTGACGAGGGCCGGATGAAGAAGAAAGCTTCAGAGCTTTTTAGAAAGCTGGGTATGACAGTTAACCTGACGCAGCCGATGCGGAATATGTCAGTATCCCAGAGACAGATGTGCGAGATTGCGAAGGCTATCTCCTATAACTCAAAGGTAATTGTTCTCGACGAGCCGACTTCCTCCCTGACTGTTCAGGAGGTTGACAAGCTGTTCGAGATGATGAGAATGCTGAAAGAGCAGGGAATCTCTCTTATCTATATTTCACATAAGATGGATGAGATTTTTGAAATTTGCGACGAAATTTCAGTTCTTCGTGACGGAAAGATGGTTATGACGAAGAACTCTAAAGATACAGATATGAACGAGCTGATTGCAGCTATGGTTGGCCGTTCCCTGGAAAATCGTTTCCCGGTAGTTGACAACACTCCGAAGGACGTTGTTCTGTCTGTTCAGAATCTTTCCACCAAATTTGCCCCCTATCTGCAGGACGTTTCATTTGATGTGCGGGAGGGAGAGATTTTCGGATTGTACGGCCTGGTAGGAGCTGGACGTACGGAGCTTCTGGAGACCATGTTCGGTATCAGAACAAGAGCGGCAGGGCGCGTTTACTTTAGAAATCATCTGATGAATTTCAACAGCGCGAAGGAAGCCATTGACCATGGATTTGCCCTGATCACAGAGGAACGTAAGGCAAACGGACTTTTCCTAAAGAGCGATCTTACATTTAATACTGCAATCGCAAACCTGAACCAGTATAAGGTTGGTCCAGCCCTCTCTGATCAGAAGATGGTGAAAGCTACGGCCCAGGAAATCAAAATCATGCATACGAAATGTATGGGACCTGACGACATGATTTCAAGCCTTTCCGGTGGTAACCAGCAGAAGGTTATTTTTGGAAAATGGCTGGAACGGAATCCACAGATTTTCATGATGGACGAGCCTACTAGAGGAATTGACGTAGGCGCCAAGTATGAGATCTATGAGCTGATTATTAACATGGCAAAGCAGGGCAAGACAATTATCGTCGTTTCCTCTGAGATGCCGGAGATCCTTGGAATTACAAACCGAATTGGCGTTATGTCAAACGGCCGTCTGTCTGGAATTGTCAACACAAAGGAGACAAATCAGGAAGAACTTTTAAGACTCAGCGCAAAATACCTATAATAAGGGAGATTGGTAGACATGGCTATTGAAAACAGCAAGATACTTACGGTGGAGCAGGAGAAGGCTCTGCGCCAGCCGATTGAAGAGTATGTCGGCAATATTCAGAAGAAGATTGACGCTCTCAGAGCAGAGGGAACAGACAAAGTTCTCGATCTTCAGAATGAGATTGATGCAATCAAGAGAGATAAGATTTTAACAAAAGAAGAGAAGGCTGCTAAGATTTCTCAGACACAGGCTGACCTGGAGAAGGCGAAACAGGTTGAGTCCCAGCACAAGGCTGAGATTTCCAAGCTGATTTCTGAGGCAGAGGCTTATATCAAGGCTCACTTCGACAAAGAGTACTATCAGCCGGTAGCTGAGAGCTGCAAGCTGGAGAAGGCTCAGGCTCAGGAAAAGTACCGTCAGCGTGTAGCTGAGCTGGAGAAAGAGCATCAGAGCATTCTTTCCAAGCTTTCCGATCATCAGGAAATCAAGGATGAGAAGTACGTTTACAAGAACAGACTGTTTGACGCTAAGATGCAGCTGGAGAAGGATTTCCAGCAGATCAAGGACAGAAGACACGCTGCTTTTGCTTACAAGTATCATCTGATCGACCTGCTCCGCATGTCCAGGTTCACATTCGCAGAGACATTAGCAGAGAAGTGGGAGAACTATAAGTATACCTTCAACCGCAGAGCATTCTTCCTGAGAAATGGTCTTTACATTGCCATTATCCTGGTATTCATCGGTCTCTGTATCCTGACTCCGATGATCAAGGGCGTTCCGCTTCTTACCTATAACAACGTGCTGAACATCCTTCAGCAGGCCTCTCCGAGAATGTTCCTGGCCCTGGGCGTTGCCGGCCTGATTCTCTTAGCCGGTACTGACCTTTCCGTAGGCCGTATGGTTGGTATGGGTATGACCACTGCGACAATCGTTATGCATCAGGGTATCAATACAGGTATGGTATTCGGACATATATTTGATTTTACATCCATGCCGGTTCCTGTAAGAGTCATTTTCGCATTATTTATGTGCGTGCTGTTATGTACCTTCTTCACAACGATTGCAGGTTTCTTCACAGCGAAATTTAAGATGCATCCGTTCATTTCAACCATGGCCAACATGCTTGTTATCTTCGGACTTGTAACATACTCCACTAAGGGTGTATCCTTCGGTGCCATCGATCAGACAATTCCTGGTATGATTATCCCGAAGATCAATGGTTTCCCAACCATCATTCTCTGGGCAGTAGCAGCAATTGCAATTGTATGGTTCATCTGGAACAAGACAACCTTCGGTAAGAACCTTTACGCTGTCGGCGGAAATGCAGAGGCAGCAGCGGTTTCCGGTATTTCCGTATTCCGCGTAACAGTAGGCGCTTTCATTCTGGCAGGTATCCTTTATGGATTCGGTTCCTGGCTGGAGTGTATCAGAATGGTCGGTTCCGGTTCTGCTGCATACGGACAGGGCTGGGAGATGGACGCAATCGCAGCCTGCGTAGTAGGCGGTGTATCCTTCACCGGCGGTATCGGTAAGATTTCCGGCGTAGTTGTCGGCGTATTTATCTTCACAGCGCTGACATACTCCCTGACCATCCTTGGTATTGATACAAACCTTCAGTTCGTATTCTCAGGTATCATCATCCTGGTAGCTGTAACTCTCGACTGCCTGAAGTACGTTCAGAAGAAATAATTATTTCATACTCCTTTAAAATTTTTAGCGGCTGCCGGAAGGGCTTTGAAGAAGGTGTGGAACCTGGTTTTCACACCTTTGGATAAGCATCCTTCCGGCAGTTTTTTTCTTTTGCAGGAAAATGCGTTAAATGAAAGAAAAAATGCTCCGCAGGAAGTTGACTTTTGCAGTTAAACTGTTTAAAATAGTATACTGTACAAGTAATTTTATATGTTTAAACCAGAAAAACTGTGACGGAGACAGTAAGGCTTTACGGAAAGGCAAAGCGAGGCAGGGAGGGTGAGAGCCTGCTGCGAGTAGGGAAGCACTGAATATCACTCCTGAGTTGCAGGCTGAACGGGATGCCTTTTCGTCATGGGCTTCCTTATTAAGCTGAGCCGGTGTCCGCCGTTAGAGGGAGCGCATATGAAGTATGCAGTAACAGGTGGTAAAACGAAGTGACTGACAGCCTTCGTCCTTTTACGGGACGGAGGCTTTTTACGCTTTCTGCATACACAAAAATTCACCAGACAGGAGGAAAAAAACATGTACGACAAGGTCTCTACTGACATGAATTTTGTGGAGAGAGAAAAAAAGACAGAGAAATTCTGGGCTGACAATCAGATTTTTGAGAAGAGTATTGAAAGCCGGAAACAGGGCCCGACCTATACTTTTTACGACGGTCCGCCTACCGCTAACGGAAAGCCACATATCGGCCACGTTTTAACACGCGTTATCAAGGATATGATTCCAAGATACCGCACAATGAAGGGATATATGGTTCCGAGAAAGGCCGGCTGGGATACCCACGGACTTCCAGTAGAGCTGGAAGTAGAGAAAATGCTGGGTCTGGACGGCAAAGAGCAGATCGAGCAGTACGGCCTGGATCCTTTTATCGGCCACTGCAAGGAGAGCGTGTGGAAATACAAGGGCATGTGGGAGGATTTCTCTGCCACTGTCGGTTTCTGGGCTGATATGGATCACCCATACGTTACTTACCACAATGACTTTATTGAGTCAGAATGGTGGGCTCTGAAGCAGATCTGGGAGAAGGGACTGCTCTACAAGGGCTTTAAGATTGTGCCTTACTGTCCGCGCTGCGGAACACCGCTGTCCAGCCACGAGGTAGCTCAGGGCTACAAGGACGTAAAGGAGCGCTCCGCTATCGCCAAGTTCAAAGTAAAAGGCGAGGACGCTTATATTCTGGCATGGACCACAACTCCGTGGACGCTGCCTTCCAACGTGGCTCTCTGTGTGCACCCGGATGAGACCTATGTGAAGGTTCAGATGAAAGAGGACGGCACAGTATATTACATGGCTGAGGCTCTCTGCAATACGGTTCTCGGAGAGGGAAGCTACGAGGTGAAGGAATCCTTCGTCGGAAAGGACTTAGAGTACAAGGAGTATGAGCCGTTATTTGACTGTGCAGGCGAGATCTGTGCAAAGCAGCGCAAGAAGGCATACTTTGTAGTATGCGATACCTACGTTACTCTGACAGACGGTACGGGAGTGGTTCACATTGCGCCTGCTTTCGGTGAGGATGACAGTAAGGTGGGAAGAAAGTATGATCTTCCGTTTGTACAGCTGGTAGACGCAAAGGGAGAGATGACGAAGGAGACTCCGTGGCCGGGTACCTTCTGCAAAAAGGCAGATCCGCTTGTTCTCAAGGATCTGGACGAGAGAGGCCTCTTATTCTCCGCTCCGAACTTTGAGCACAGCTATCCTCACTGCTGGAGATGCGATACTCCTCTGATCTACTATGCGAGAGAATCCTGGTTTATTAAGATGACAGCGGTAAAGGACGACCTGATCCGCAACAACAACACCATCAACTGGATTCCGGAGAGCATTGGAAAGGGACGTTTCGGCGACTGGCTGGAGAACGTACAGGACTGGGGTGTTTCCAGAAACCGCTACTGGGGAACTCCTCTCAATATCTGGGAGTGCGAGTGCGGCTGCCAGCATTCCATCGGAAGCATCGAGGAGTTAAAGAGCATGTCTGACAACTGCCCGGAGGATATCGAGCTGCACCGTCCATTTATCGACGCAGTGACTATCAAGTGTCCGAAGTGCGGCAGGGAGATGCACCGTGTTCCGGAGGTAATCGACTGCTGGTTCGACTCAGGTTCCATGCCGTTTGCACAGCATCACTATCCATTTGAGAATCAGGATCTGTTTGAGCAGCAGTTCCCGGCAGACTTTATCTCCGAGGCTGTGGATCAGACGAGAGGATGGTTCTACTCCCTCCTGGCAATTTCAACTCTGCTCTTTAACAAGGCTCCGTATAAGAACGTTATCGTGCTGGGCCATGTGCAGGATGAGAACGGCCAGAAGATGAGCAAGTCCAAGGGAAATGCAGTAGATCCGTTTGAGGCTCTCTCTACCTACGGCGCAGACGCCATCCGCTGGTATTTCTACATCAACAGCGCTCCATGGCTTCCGAACCGTTTCCACGGCAAGGCTGTTATGGAGGGACAGAGAAAGTTCATGGGAACTCTCTGGAATACCTATGCGTTCTTCGTACTCTATGCAAACATTGACCAGTTCGACGCAACGAAATACAGCTTAGAGTATGACAAACTGCCGGTTATGGATAAATGGCTGCTGTCCAAGTTAAATACTCTGGTAAAAGAGGTGGACGACAATCTTGGAAACTACAGGATTCCAGAGGCTGCAAGAGCTCTTCAGGACTTTGTGGACGACATGAGCAACTGGTATGTAAGAAGAAGCCGCGAGCGTTTCTGGGCTAAGGGCATGGAGCAGGATAAGATCAATGCGTACATGACGCTTTACACAGCTCTTGTGACAGTTTCCAAGACGGCTGCTCCGATGATTCCGTTCATGTGCGAGGACATCTACCAGAACCTGGTGAGAAATATTGATAAGACAGCTCCAGAGAGCGTTCATCTGTGCAGCTTCCCGGAGGTTCAGGAAAGCTTTATCGACAAGGAACTGGAAGCGTACATGGACGAGGTCTTAAAGGTGGTAGTATTCGGCCGCGCTGCCAGAAATACAGCGAATATCAAGAACCGCCAGCCAATTGGAAAGATGTTCGTGAAGGCAGAGAGAAGTCTTCCAGAGTTCTACCAGGAGATCATCGAGGACGAGTTAAATGTAAAGAGCGTGGAATTTACAGACGATGTGAGAGCCTTTACTTCCTATACCTTTAAGCCGCAGCTGCGCACCGTAGGACCGAAGTACGGAAAGCAGCTGGGAAATATTAAGAAAGCCCTGTCTGAGATTGACGGAAACTCCGCTATGGATACTTTAAAGGAGAAGGGAGCCTTAACCTTTGACTTTAACGGCGAGGAGGTCGTTCTCACAGAGGAGGATCTTCTGATTGACGCGGCTCAGGTAGAGGGCTACGTCTCTGAGGGAGACAATACAGTGATGGTTGTCCTGGATACGAACCTGACTCCGGAACTCCTGGAGGAAGGCTTTGTGAGAGAGCTGATCAGCAAGATCCAGACCATGAGAAAGGAAGCCGGCTTCGAGGTGATGAACCACATTCGTGTGTTTGCAGAGGGAAATGAGAAGATTTCCGCTATCTTTGCAGCCCACGGCGAGGAGATCAGGAGCGAGGTTCTGGCAGACGAGATTGTGACTGGCCAGACAGGCGGATACTCCAAGGAGTGGAGCATTAACGGGGAAAAGGTAGTGCTCGGCGTTGAAAAAACAGCGTAGCGAAAGCGGAAGGAAGCTGACGGGCGGGGCGAACAGTCCCGCCCTGGCCGAAAAGCGAAAAACGCTTGTTAGGAGGATGGAGAATGCAGACCTTTGATAAGGAAACATTGAAAGAAAGCATTATCGACAATATGAAGAACCTGTACCGGAAAACCATTGACGAGGCCACGCCTCAGCAGGTTTACCAGGCAGTTGCCTATGCGGTGAAGGACGTAATTATTGACCAGTGGATTGCAACGCATAAGGCCTACGACGAAAACGACGCGAAAATCGTATACTATCTGTCCATGGAATTTCTGATGGGACGGGCGCTGGGAAACAATATGATCAATATTGGAGCGCAGAAGGAGATCAGGGAGGTTCTGGCAGAGCTGGGCTTTGACTTAAATACCATCGAGGATCAGGAGCCGGATCCAGCTCTTGGAAACGGAGGCCTGGGAAGACTGGCCGCCTGCTTTTTAGACTCTCTGGCTACCCTGGGCTATCCGGCATATGGCTGCGGAATCCGCTACCACTATGGTATGTTCAAGCAGAAGATCGAGAACGGCTATCAGATCGAGGTTCCGGACGAGTGGCTGAAAAACGGTTATCCCTTTGAGCTGCGCCGGGCAGAGTACGCTACAGAGGTAAAATTCGGCGGCTATGTAAAGACCGTCTGGGAGAATGGAAGAAACAAATTCATTCAGGAGGGATACCGCTCCGTTATGGCGATTCCCTATGATATGCCGATTGTCGGCTATGGCAACAACATGGTTAATACTCTCCGCATCTGGGACGCGCAGCCGTTAAACTCCTTCAGCCTCCAGGCTTTTGACAAGGGAGACTATCAGAAAGCAGTGGAGGAGGAGAATCTGGCCAAGAACCTGGTGGAGGTTCTCTATCCGAACGATAACCATTATTCCGGCAAGGAACTCCGCTTAAAACAGCAGTATTTCTTTATCTCTGCCAGCGTACAGCGGGCTGTGGCCAAATATAAGGAGACACACAGCGATATCCATAAGCTGCCGGAGAAGGTGATTTTCCAGTTAAACGATACCCATCCTACGGTGGCTATCGCAGAGCTTATGAGAATTCTCCTGGATGTGGAAGGCTTAGAGTGGGATGAGGCGTGGGATATCACAACCAAGTGCTGCGCTTACACGAACCATACCATCATGTCCGAGGCCCTGGAGAAATGGCCCATTGAGCTGTTTTCACGTCTTCTTCCCCGCATCTACCAGATCGTGGAGGAGATTAACCGCCGCTTCTTAATCGAGGTGGAGAGACGTTATCCCGGCAATTACGAGAAGGTAAAGAAGATGGCTATCATCTTTGACGGCCAGGTAAAGATGGCCCATCTGGCGATTGTGGCCGGCTTCTCCGTCAACGGCGTGGCAAGACTCCACACAGAGATCTTAAAAAATCAGGAGCTGCGGGATTTCTACGAGATGATGCCGGAGAAGTTCAACAACAAAACAAACGGCATTACCCAGAGACGTTTCCTGCTTCACGGAAATCCGGAGCTGGCCGCCTGGGTGACAGATAAGATTGGAAGCGAGTGGATCACAGACCTGTCTAAGATTGGAAAACTGAAAATCTACGCGGACGATAAGAAATGCCAGCAGGAGTTTATGAACATCAAGTATCATAATAAGCTGCGCCTGGCAAAGTATATCAAGGAGCACAATGGAATCGACGTGGATCCGCGATCCATCTTCGACGTCCAGGTGAAAAGGCTTCACGAGTACAAGAGACAGCTGTTAAATATCCTTCATATTATGTATCTGTACAACCAGCTGAAGGACAATCCGAACATGGAGATGGTTCCGAGAACCTTTATCTTCGGAGCCAAGGCGGCGGCAGGCTATCAGATTGCCAAGAAGACCATCAAGCTGATTAACTCTGTTGCCAATGTGATCAACAACGACCGCTCCATCAATGGAAAAATCAAGGTTGTGTTTATCGAGGATTACCGCGTCTCCAACGCAGAGCTGATTTTTGCCGCGGCTGACGTCAGCGAGCAGATTTCTACTGCCAGCAAGGAGGCCTCCGGCACAGGAAATATGAAATTCATGTTAAACGGCGCGCTGACGCTGGGCACCATGGACGGAGCCAATGTGGAGATCGTGGAGGAGGTAGGACAGGAGAACGCCTTTATCTTCGGACTTTCCTCTGACGAGGTAATCAACTACGAGAACAACGGCGGCTACAATCCAGTGGAGATTTTCAACACGGATCAGGAGATCCGAAGAGTGCTGATGCAGTTAATCAACGGCTATTTTGCTCCGGAGAATCCAGAGTTGTTCAGAGATATCTATAACTCTCTCTTAAACACGAAAAACAGCTCAAAGGCCGACACATACTTTATTCTGAAGGATTTCCGCTCCTATGCAGAGGCTCAGAAGAGAGTGGAGGAGGCCTACAAGAACGAGGGCTGGTGGGCAAGAGCGGCTCTCTTAAATACAGCCAGCGCAGGCAAATTCTCCTCTGACAGAACCATTGAGGAGTATGTAAAGGATATCTGGCATCTGGAAAAGATCCAGGTAGAGATGTAGAAGATGTTTTAACAATATAAAAAGAAGGAACTGTTTTGCTTTAATAAAAAAGCATAATAGTTCCTTTTTTGGTTCAAGAATAAAGCCTTTTCTGCAGTCATAAATTCTGAAGCCTTCACATAGACTGTTAGAAGCATAAATGGCAATGAATCAATAAAGGAGTGATGTCTCATGAAGCGGACGGCGGCCCTGTGTCTAAGTCTTTTATTATTTCCCTATCTGTTTACCCTGGCATGGACAGGCAGGGCGGAGGGAATGATTCAAATGGAAAGCAGCGCCGCAGAGCAGAGGATGGTAATCCTGGATCGGGGAGGAAACGCCTATCCGGTTCCTGTGGAAGATTACATTATAGGAATGGCGGCTATGCAGATTCCGGCTGATTATGAGAAGGAAACGATAAAGGCTCAGATGATCATTGCCAGGACGTATCTTTACAGTCTGATGGGGGAGGAAAGCTCCATTCCGGAGTCTGCCATTGACGCGGATATTATGACAGAGAAGGAAATGCGAAAGACATGGGGGAAAGAAAGCTATCTGGACTGCTATCAGACCTTTGCCGATGCGGCCAGGGAGACGCGGGGAACCGTCGCCGCCTTTGAGGGAACGGCGATTGCCCCGCTGTTTCACAGAATCAGTGCGGGGAAAACAAGAAAAGGGGACGCCCTGCATCCCTATCTGGCTTCTGTTGACTGCGGAAAGGATGTGGAGGCAGAGGGGTATTTGACGTCTGTGATCTTTACGCCAGAGGAATTCTGCCGGCGTCTGAACGAGATGGATGATTCGCTTCAGCTTACACCCAAGGAGGCCTATCAAAGCCTTCAGATTGTGGAACGGGATGAGGCAGGATATGTGGTTCAGGTAAAGGCAGGAGAAAAAATATACACAGGGGAAGAGCTGCAGTATGCGCTGGGGCTGAAATCAGCGGCATTTTCCTTTGAGGAGATGGGGGAAAGCATCCGCTGTCTTGTCCGTGGAGAAGGACACGGCTATGGCTTTGATCAATGGGGAGCCAATGAGAAGGCAAAAGAGGGGGCTGCGGCGGAGGAACTGCTGAAATATTATTATAAAAATATTGAACTGATTTCTGAATAAGCTGCCTCGGTTTGGTAAGAATATTACCGAGGTGATAAGCGTGAAAGAGAAAATGAACCAGTTGTTCAAGGATAAAATTCTCCTTGGAATGATGGTGCTAGGCCTGCTGACTATAGTTGCCGCAGCAGGCGCAGTCAGATTCAGACAGGGAAACGACAGGGTGGAGGAAAATCCATATCTGGAGGTTCCGGAGACAGGCGGATATATCGTAGAACAGGATCCGCATACAGAGGAGAAAACAGGAAAACAGGATGCAGAAGAGCAGAAAGAGGACATTAAGGTGGCGGGAAGCTCCGACGCCGAGTACTCCAGGGAGGACCGCCCGGATCCGAAGAATTTGGAGGGAGATGGGAAGGAAGATAGAGAAGCCGCGTCCAGGACAGGAGCGAAAGCTCTGGCTCTCGATTTTAAGGAGGCAGATAAGCTGGCCTGGCCTGTAACAGGAAATATTCTCCTGGATTACAGCATGGATGCGACCATCTATTTTCCCACGCTGGATCAGTATAAATGCAATCCGGCGCTTATTATCCAGAGCGACGTAAGCAGTCCTGTCCAGGCCCCGGCCAACGCACGAGTCACGGAATGCGGGGCCAACGAGGAGATAGGCAATTACGTGGTCATGGATCTGGGAAATGAGTACACAGCCGTCTGCGGACAGCTGAAGGATGTAAAAGCCCTGGAAGGAGAGTACCTCTGCAAAGGAGACATTATCGGCTATGTGGCTGAACCTACGAAATATTATGCCACAGAGGGAAACAACGTATTCTTTGAGCTAAAGCAGGGAGGACAGCCCGTAGACGCCCTGGACTACCTGGAATAGCAGCGGAAGAATAAAAGAAGAGGCTTTCAGAGGATTTTCTGATGGAGCAGAGGGAGAAGGTTTCAGCGCCTTAGGCGGAGCGAAAAACTTCTCCCTCTCTCTTTTTCTCCTTTTTTTACTATCCTTTTCTTACGGCGTTATCGTAAAACCGGAAATAATCCGGGCGGTGGCGGGACTGGGTGTACTCAAACAGAACGCCGCTGCTGTTGAAGGTCTGGCTGCTGACCACAGCGACGCAGTTGTAATCTAAAGCGTTCATTTTCAGATATTTTTCGTCAATTTCTGTCATTTTTTCTACCGTCATCACGCGTTTGCTGTTTACAATCGTCATGCGCAGCGTTTCTTCCAGATATTGATAAATCGATTGCTCCGCGATTTCCCTGGTCAGGCCGGGGGCCGCCTCTTTCAGAAAATAGTTGTGGTTGAGAATCAGCGGAATACCGTCTAAATAGTGGAGCCGCTGGATGTAGTAAACGTCAGACCCCGCCGGAAATCCCATAGCGCGGGACTGCTTTTCATTCACAGTCAATTCAGTAAAAAGAAGAACCTCTGTGAGCGGTGTGTGGCCGTTTCGCGCCGCAGATTCCCGGAAGCTCTCGATTTCACCGATAGTAAAGGAGGTCTGTTCCGCCGGCTGGTAGATATTGCGTACGCCCTTGCCCTGCATGGTCTGTACATAGCCGTCAGTGACCAGAAGGCCCACAGCGCGGCGGAGCGTGTTGCGGGAGCAGCCGTAGATCTGCACTAGAGTATGTTCCGGAGGCAGAAACTCCTGGTAGGCAAAGGTGTTCATCTCAATTTTCTCTTTCAAGTCCCTGTAAATACTTTCATATCTTGCTTTTGGCATACGGTTACCTCCATTACAGCTTATTATAGGAAGCTGCCGGGAGAAAGTCAACCGCTTGTTTAAACAAATATCAGGAAGAAGGGTTGACATGTTCAAACAAGTATGTTATAACAAAAACAAAAGAACATGTTCAAACAAGTTTATTGCTGTGGAGGAATAAGAGATGGGAAAATATGCAGAGGACGCCCGCCAGCTGCTGCTCCTGGTGGGAGGAAAGGAGAACATCGCGGCAGTTTCACATTGTATGACGAGAATGCGTTTTGCGCTGGCAGATCCGGAGAAAGCCGATGTGAAAGCCATAGAGGCGCTGAAATCGGTCAAAGGAAGCTTTACACAGTCTGGACAGTTTCAGGTGATTATCGGTAACACGGTCGCTGACTTTTACAACGAATTTGTCAAAACGGCTGGGATTGAGGGGGTATCCAAAGACGCGGTCAAGAACGCGGCAAAGAAGAACCAGAATCTCCTGCAGAGATTCATTGCGGCGATGGCGGAGATTTTTGCGCCGCTGATCCCGGCTATCATTACAGGCGGCCTGATTCTGGGCTTCCGCAATTGTATCGACAGTCTGTATCTCTTTGAGAACGGGACGAAGACGCTCTGTGATTTAAGCCAGTTCTGGGCAGGGATTGACAGCTTTCTCTGGCTGATAGGGGAGGCCATTTTCCACATGCTTCCCGTAGGCATCTGCTGGTCTGTGACAAAGAAGATGGGAACGACTCAGATGCTTGGCATTGTGCTGGGGCTGACGCTGGTATCAGGACAGCTTTTAAACGCCTATGCGGTAGCCGGAACGGCGGCGGCCGATATTCCTAAATGGAATTTCGGAGCTTTTCAGATTAACATGATCGGTTATCAGGGGCAGGTGCTTCCTGCGATTTTAGCGGCGTTTACTCTGGTTTATCTGGAAAAGTTTTTCAGGAAAATTACGCCTCAGGTGGTTTCCATGATCGTCGTTCCGTTTTTCAGCCTGCTTTTGTCTGTTATGGCCGCTCACTTTGTGCTGGGCCCCATTGGCTGGAAGATTGGCGAGGCCGTTTCTTCCCTCGTATTTTCCGGAATTACAGGAAGCTTTAAAATTGTATTTGCCGCTGTGTTCGGCGTTTCCTACGCGCCTCTTGTGATTACGGGGCTTCACCACATGTCCAACGCCATCGACCTGCAGCTGATTGCAGATTACGGCGGAACCATGCTGTGGCCTATGATCGCGCTGTCAAACATTGCCCAGGGATCGTCGGTCCTTGGAATGATGTGGCTGCAGAGAAGAGACGCGGAGGCTCAGGAGGTCAATATTCCAGCCTGCATTTCCTGCTACATGGGAGTGACGGAGCCTGCGATTTTCGGCGTCAATTTAAAACGGGGATTTCCCTTTGTATGCGGCATGATCGGTTCCGGTCTGGCCGCTGTGGCCTGCGTGGCCATGGGAGTGACTGCAAACGCCATCGGCGTAGGAGGCATTCCGGGGATTCTGTCCATTCAGCCGGCCTATATGGCGTCCTTTGCAGTCTGCATGGCAATTGCGGCGGCAGCGCCCTTCTTTCTGACGGTGGCTGCAGGAAAAAGAGCGATGGGGAAACCGCAGGCAGAGCAGAAGGCGGAAAGCTTCAGGCCGGCTCCAGAGGAAACAGAAGAGAAACAGGGCACCTTCACTGCATTTTTATCTGGAAAAGCGATTTCCTTAGAAGAAGTGGGAGACGGAGTGTTCTCATCAGGAATGATGGGAGAAGGTATGGCGATTCTTCCGGAGAGCGATATTTTGTGCTCCCCTGCAGACGCGGAGATTGCCGTGTTAATGCAGGATTCCCGCCATGCCTGCGGCCTGCGCCTTTCAAACGGCATGGAACTTGTGCTTCACATTGGTATCGACACCGTCAGCATGAACGGAGACGGTTTCGAATATCTGGTAAAAGAAGGGCAGAAGGTCGGCGCAGGAACTCCGCTGATCAAATTTGACAGAGCGAAGATTAAGGCTGCCGGCCATCCTGACGTGACGATCTGCGTGATTCCTAATAAGGGAAGCGCGGCAGAAATCCAGTTCCATACGGGAATAGATGTAAAGGCGAATGAGACAGTTGTGGCAGAATTCCGGTAAATGATGAAAAAATGGAACATAACAAAAAAGATAAAAGGATAAGAGAAGGACAGGAGACAGACATGGCAGATTTCAGCAGTAAAACGGTGTACCAGATTTACCCCAAATCGTTTCGCGATACAGATGGAGACGGACTGGGGGATCTGCGGGGAGTTATTGAAAAGTTAGACTATCTGCAGGATCTGGGAGTCGATTATCTGTGGCTTACGCCGTTTTTTATCTCGCCTCAGAGAGATAACGGATACGATGTGGCAGATTACAGAAAGATCAATCCAGACTTTGGAACCATGGAGGATTTAGAGCTCTTAATTAAAGAAAGCCAGAAGCGCGGCATGGGGCTTATGCTTGATATGGTGTTTAACCATACCTCCACAGAACACGAATGGTTTCAGAAGGCCCTGGCAGGAGATAAGAAATATCAGAATTACTATCTGTTCAGGGACGGAAGCGCGGATCAGCCGCCCACGAACTGGCAGTCGAAATTCGGCGGCTCTGCATGGGAGTATGTGCCTCATCTGAAACAATGGTATCTCCATTTATATGATGTAACGCAGGCTGATTTAAACTGGGATAATCCTGAGGTGCGCGAAGAGCTGAAGGAAATCCTGTGGTTCTGGAAGGAAAAGGGGATCCGGGCCTTTCGATTTGACGTGATCAATCTGGTTTCCAAGCCGGAGCGGCTGGAAGATGATTCAGAGGGAGACGGCCGCAGATTTTATACAGACGGCCCCCATATCCACGAATACCTGAAAGAGCTGGTGTGCGGCGCAGGAATAGAAGATTTTGTGACAGTGGGAGAAATGTCCTCCACTTCCCTTGAGCACTGTATCAGATATTCCTCCCCGAAGGAAAAGGAGCTGTCCATGTGCTTTAACTTTCATCATTTGAAGGTAGATTACAAGGACGGAGACAAGTGGGCGCTGGCTGCTCCTGATTATAAAAGGCTGAAAGAGCTGTTTATGCAGTGGCAGCTGGGCATGCAGGCAGGAGGCGGCTGGAATGCCCTCTTCTGGTGCAATCACGACCAGCCCCGCATTGTAAGCCGGATGGGAGACGAGGGGGATTATTGGAAGGAGTCGGCCAAGATGCTGGCGGGCATGATCCACCTGATGCGGGGAACCCCTTACATTTACCAGGGGGAGGAGATTGGAATGCTGAACGCCCACTATTCTTCTATTGGCCAGTACCGGGACGTGGAGAGCCTGAATTACTATCAGATCCTGCTGGGGAAGGGCAGGACGGAGGAGGAAGCGCTCCAGATTCTGGCGGCCCGTTCCAGGGACAACGGAAGAACTCCTATGCAGTGGAACGGCGGGACATATGGAGGGTTTTCAGAGGCAGAGCCGTGGCTTTCCCTGTCCGGCGCATTCAGGGAGGAGATCACGGCAGAGTTTCAGAAAGAGGATCCCGATTCCATTCTGTCCTTCTATAAAATGCTCATTTCTCTGAGAAAAAAGCGTCCGGTAATTGCAGAGGGAACCATTTCCTTCCTGGAGACAGGAAACGACAGGACGCTCGCTTACGAAAGAGCGCTGGGAGAGGATAAAATCGCTGTGTTCTGTAATCTGGGAAAAGAAGAGCAGACGGTGCCCATTGGAAAAGAGTGGACGGGCGGAAAACTGCTGCTTGAAAATTACAGGGAGCGGCGGAACGCTCCGGAAGCGGAAACCTTTGTGATGAAGCCATACGAAATCATGGCGATTGAAAAATAATAACGGGAAAAATTCTCTCCTTCTTTTGTTTTACAGTTGACATCTTACCTGGAAAAAGTTAAGATCATAGAAGGATAAAAGAAGGGACGTGAACGACAGGATGAACCAGGAAGTTCTTAAGAAAAATTTTGAAAGGCACGAATTTGAGACCTCCTTTTTCGAGACCAGGGAGCAGGCGGCAACTTACCTGCAGGCTCAGATTAGAGGGCAGAAGGTGGCCTTCGGCGGTTCTGTCACCCTGCAGGAGATGGGCCTTTTCGACGCTCTTTCAAAGGAAAATGAGGTGATCTGGCACTGGAACGAGCCAGGTGCAAAGACGCTTGCAAAGGCCAGAGAGGCGCAGATCTACATAACCAGCGCCAACGGCGTGTCGGAGACAGGAGAACTGGTGAATATTGACGGGACGGGAAACCGTGTCGCCCAGACTCTGTACGGGCCTGAAAAGGTTTACTTTGTGGTGGGGAAGAATAAGATAGAAAAGGACTTAAGTTCCGCTCTGTCCAGGGCCAGGAATGTGGCCGCCCCGCTGAACGCCAAAAGGCTCAAGACCAATACTCCCTGCAGCAAAACAGGAGACAGGTGCTTTGACTGCGGCAGCGAGGCCCGCATCTGCCGCGCTACGGTTATTTTAGAGCGCCCAACCCGCGGCATGAAAGCGGAGATTGTATTTGTGAATGAGGCTCTGGGATACTAGCGCATATTTTGATGCAGGAAGCGTCCTGCAGAACTGGAAGAAGGAGAGAATTACACAATGAATATTTTATTTTTCTTAACGCCTAAAAGCGATGTGGCTTTAATCTATGAGGACGATACTCTGGATGAGGCTCTCGAAAAGATGGAGAGCTATAAGTACGCGGCCATGCCGATTATCAGCCGCCAGGGACGGTATGTGGGAACCATTACAGAGGGAGATTTGCTTTGGGGCATTAAGAATAAGTATGACTTTACATTTAAGGGGCTGGACCGGGTTCAGGTGACAGAGGTTCCCAGAAGACTTGACAACCAGCCGGTGTTTGCAGATTCCGATATGGAGGATCTGTTAGATAAAGCCATGAACCAGAACTTTGTTCCTGTATTAGACGATCAAAAGAACTTTATTGGAATCGTTACGAGAAAGGATATTATAAAATATCTGAGCAATCAGCTTAAGAAAAAAGAAAAAGAGGCGAAGGCCTGATAAGAGAAGAGGAGTGTATTTTCCAGCGACTTTCACTGGAGCAGGGAAAATACACTCCTCTTCTTAACATACGCTTTTTACTAAAACTTCTTCCACGTATCTCTTACAAAGAGCAGAAGAAGCGGGAACAATTCAAGTCTTCCCGCCAGCATATCAAAAATCAGCACACATTTGGCAGGATCAGAAAACAGGCCGAAGTTTTGGGACGGTCCTACTAATTCCAGACCTGGGCCGATATTATTCAGCGTAGCGGCCACAGCAGTAAAGTTTGTGATTAAATCATGGTTGTCAAAGCCCACTAACAGGATAGAAAAGGCGAAGACAAGCACATAGGCGGTCATAAATACATTGATGGATCGAACCACCTCATGTTCTACCACCTTTCCGTCCATGGAGATCTTGCGTACTCCCTTAGGATGAAGGAACAGGTGAAGCTCTTTATTGACCGTTTTCAGGAGAATCACGAAACGGGATACTTTAATTCCGCCTCCTGTACTTCCGGCGCAGGCGCCTACAAACATCAGCATGACGAGAATCGTCCGGGAAACCTGGGGCCAGGTGTTAAAATCTGTGGTGGCGAAGCCGGTAGTAGTAATGATTGAACCTACCTGGAAAGCTGCCTACTGAAACGCCTCCATGATAGACGGATACAGCCCCCGGATATTAAAGGCAATGACAGAGATGGTAATGGCAATAATAGCCAGATAGCAGCGCACCTCCTCATTTTTCATGGCCTTTTTTGGTTTCCGCATCAGAAGCAGGAAGTAAAAATTAAAGTTGATTCCAAACAGAATCATAAATACAGTCACTACATTCTGCAGATAGGGCGAATAACTGGCCATACTGTCATTTTTAATGCCAAAGCCGCCGGTTCCCGCCGTTCCAAAAGTAGTGGTCAGGGCGTCAAAGAGCGGCATATTGCCAGCCAGCAGAAGTAAAACCTCCAGGATTGTCATAGCCACATAAATGAAAGAGCTAATCCCCCAGCTATGCTGGGGCGAATAGTGTAGTAGTGATG
>ERZ894232.1015-NODE-1015-length-30399-cov-66.338321_pt1 | contig 30399 bp, 26 predicted proteins | sample MGYA00380296_ERZ894232 | MGnify/ENA primary metagenome ERZ894232 (study PRJEB32331, sample SAMN06328433) | human gut metagenome | biome: human gut microbiome; feature: stool | host: Homo sapiens | collected 2014-08-14 ...
AACGGGAACGGGAGCTGATTAAAAAGGCGGAGTTTGAGTGTGGGAAGGAAGAGGGGCTGAAAGCTGGAATTGAATTAGGTAAAGCCCAGGGCCTCGAGATAGGCATAGCAGCTCTTATTAAAACCTGCCGGGATCTGGGCGCTTCCAGGGAAGCTGCTCTTCTTTCTTTGAAAAAGCAGTTTTCCCTCTCCGAAGAAGAGGCTGAAAGACAGCTGGAACAACTCTGGCCTGTAACAGAAACACAGCAATAAGCTGACCTTATAAGAAAGGAGCCGCAGTTCCCTTTTGGAACTGCGGCTCCTATTTATATTACTGCTTTTTCTACTCTTATGTTCCCCTTCTTATGGAAAAGGACATTTAAAACCTACTGCTCTTCTTTTTTTCTTCGAAGGGAAGCTCCCATCCAGAGGAGAATCACTCCGCTGCCGAGGAGTGTGACAACTGCCGGAATAATTGGAGTTTCGTCTCCTGTCTTTGGAAGTACTGCCAACGGTACCGGGCCGTCCTCGATGATAGTCTCGTCTGTGAGAGGCGCCTCTGGAGCTAATGGAACCTCATTATCTCCAATCGTAACTGTGGAGCCGCCGCCACCGCCGCTTCCGCCGCTATGGCCTCCTCCTCCATTTCCGCCGCCGTTTCCTCCATTGCCTCCATCGTCCTTGACCTCTGTCACCATAAACTGCCAGTCAATCTTAGAAAGAGCGCCTGCATATTTATTTACCAGATTGCTCTCTCCCGGCTCTGGGGTGATGGACGGATCCTCGGTTAATGTAAGAGTCGGATCCAGCTGAAGCTCTACCTGGATGGAACCTGTCTGGCCGCCCTTATAGCCGCCCAGATATACGGCTCTCTCGCCTTCTGTGCCGCCAGCCGTATCGCCCTGTGTCAGAAGCGTGGAACCTGTCGCATTGCCGGTGTAGAGAAGCTTCTCCTCGCCGTCGGCATTGGTATACCACACCTTCATGGAAATTTTCTCCAGAAGTTCGTCCTGAAGATCGCTCTGCTCTCTCGGAAGAGCCTTCATATAAAGCTTCCATGTCTTGTCGCTGTCGTTTTCAATGTTTAACCGATCCCGGTAAATTCCGCCTGGAACCATATTGGTAAAGCTCATGAACCAGTTGCCTTCCTCTGCCTGGCCGTCGCCGTCCCGGTAAGGAATGTAGGTCATAGTTCCGTCAGTTTCTGCAAATTTCAGCGTTTTCGCCTCTGCGGCTTCAAATACGCCGTCATCCGCGATGTTCTTTACCAGATAGTCTAAGGTCTGCGCTTCGTCTCCGTCCTCGGCTCCTGCGCTGAAAATCTCCTCTGCCGCCGCCTGGGTAGCCTGAACCGTTGTGGCATCAATGGTCATGGTGTAGGTTCCATTCTCATAGCCTGTGCCATTGGAACTGCTGGAGGTTGCAATCTGAATAATACCGCCTGTCGGGTTGCCTTCGCTGTCATACTCCGGCTCGTATTCCTTATCTACCACGCCGGATGTAATCCGGGGATTCATCGTCACGCCGTCCAAAAACTGCGGGGAGCTGGTTCCTGCTTTCACAATTCCCATATAGTAGAGGGTAAAAATTCCTTTCTCCCCCTCCGGAATCTCATTTAAGAGAAGCCATTTTCCCTCTGCCTGACTGTACTGCGTCACTGCCTGAAGGCCCCAGCGGTTTTCCTCCGTCTTTCCGTCGGCGTCGCCGGAGGCTAAGAGCACTACGTTGTTTTTGTTGAATTCAGGAACCGCGGCATATTCTGTTTCGCCGTTCTGGGCCTGGAACGTCAGAGGAAAGGACTCCCAGCTCTGACTGATGACAACCTTTGCCATGGCGTCCACAGCGCCTTTATTCGTGATCTGCACTGCTTTCTCTGTTTTTTCCCCTGGCTTCCAGTTTTTCGGAGACTCGAAGGTTTCGTCCAGAGAAGTGTTATAACTGCCAGTCATAAATTCATTTCCGGCCTTCAGTTCCTGAGTCCAGCTCGCCCATGTCCCGCCGATGGCAGCCGCCGAAATCAGAGCCGCCAGACCTAATACTGCATGTTTGCCTTTCCTCATATCGTTCTATCTCCTGTCCTTGCCTGTTTCCGCCAGGCGGGGGAAGCGCTGAACTGATGATCAGCTTTTCCCTTGCCCGGCAGAGCCAGACCGTTTTTATTCTGCCTCTAATGCTGCTGGCTTATCCATGCCGTTTGCAGCTAAGAAATCATTGATTACAACTTCCTCGTCGCTGTCACTCATCTCAAGAGCTGCTCCAAATACGTCCTTAATGGCATCAAAGGTTGCCTGAACTGTCTTAGCATTGATAGTCATGGTGTACTGAGCGTCCTCATAACTGTCAAGATAATTAGCGTCCGCCTCTACTAAATCAACTCCGCCGCTTCCATTCGGCTCATACTTCTTGGATGTAATACCGGACTGAATTAACGGATTCATTGTTACGGATGTGAGAAGCGCTGACGTCTCTCCCGCTTCTGCTACGATACCGCTGTAAACAAAGTACAGATCCTGAGAACCGTCTTCGTTCTCTTTGATATCTGTCAGAACCCATGTGTCATCTGCATCAGCAAAAGAATCTACTGTCTTCTCAATTCCCATAGGAGCTGCTATATCAGCAACGCCAGGAGCTGCAAATGCCGCTACATTCTCTCCCCACTGAACCTCTGCTGCGTACTCTGTTCCATCAGCTGCCTGGAGTGTTAATTTCTCGCCGTCCCACTTCTGGGTAATCTTAGTCATTACGGCCATATCCACGTTTCCGGAGTTCTTTACAGATACAACCTTCTCTACCGTCTCGCCTGGGAGCCAGTCTGTCTCCGGCTTAAACTCCTCTACAATATCAGAATCGAAGTTTCCTGCCTTAAACTCATTGTTTACAGATAAATTCTGGTTCCAGTAAGCCCATGTTCCGCCAATAGCTGCTACTGCTGCCAGTCCTGCCAGTCCTAACGCCGCTTTCTTTTTCATTTCCTGTTCCTCTTCCCTTTCTGTCCACGCCTAAGCCTCTGTCTTTTCCTCTTTCTTCTTATCCGGGAAAAACATATCCAAGGCGATTCCCAATATGATGATGGCTGCCATCACAACAATGACGCCCATATTTTTACTGTAATTTACAAAATAACCTGCGTATGGAATGCTTACCTTCCATACCTTTCCGATTACCTCGTCGTAGTCTACCGGATTTGGATCCTCCGTCTCGTTGGCGTCTCCCTTTGTAACAAAATTCTGGGAAAGCTCGCTCTTTTCCACAACGCGGTGAGTCACCATGCCGTCCTCGCCTGCCTGGAAGGTAATAGCGTCTCCTACATTAATATCAGCAAAATCTGCTTCTTTGTAATAGATAATGCTTCCTACATGGTAAGTCGGCTCCATACTTCCGCTGAGAACCACGACCGGATGGTATCCTGCCAGCATCGGCGCCGCTATCAGAAGATAGCAGGCAATGCAGGCGTATACAATCCAGGTCAGAATATTTACAAATCCTTTGATTAGCCTCATATGTTAAGTCCCCGATTTGCAGTATTTACGTTTACTACTCTGCTTCTGAAAAAGAAACTAAATAAGTAAGCGCTTCCTCACCCCAGGCATCGACAACTGCGTCCTCTGTCGGCTGTACCATGTCAATGGTGATCTCCAGCTCGTAGTCAGCGTCTGCATATCCTGGATGTGCCTCGTCCAGAGCAGTCTCTTTCTTAACATGGAAGGAATTTCCTTCTTTCTTTGCTGCTTCTGCAGCTGCTAACATATCTACATCCTCTTCGCCGTCTTTTGCTGTCAGCCACTCTGTCTTATCGTCTGGTTTGCTGTCCTTTCCGTCTGTTGTACAGTACTTATAGGTTGTTGTATACAGTCCCATATCTGTATCTTTATCTAATGTTACGGACTCTAACAGGCTCTCTGTGGTTGCTCCTGGAGCTAACTGGCCTTTGTAGTACCAGTAACCGTCTTCTCCCTGTGTCCATGCGTCATTTTCAGCCAGATTTTTATGTACGACAGTGGAGTCTCCGGCTGTATTACCATCCTTTGAATCGATCTGAGCTACATTGAGGAACTCCTCACCATCTGCGCTGGTAATATTAGGCATGGTTCCTGCTATGTCATTTCTGGACCATGTCTCTGCCATCTTTACACGAACAAGCAGCGGAGAATTTCCTGTATTCTCAGCCACTACTTCCTTATCTACTGTAGCGCCTGGCTGCCAGTTATCGCCATCGGACGGGTTGAAACTCTCCACGATGGAACCGCCATAGCTTCCTGTGCTGAATGGGTTGGTGATTTCTGCGCTCTGACTAAAATATGCCCATGTTCCGCCTACTACTGCTACTGCTGCTAAACCGCCAAGTGCTGCTGCCTTCTTATTCATCTTCATTACTTTTTCCTCCTCATAGATTGCTTTATCTCAACCAGTAAGTTGCTGGCCAATGTGTTTGTTTATTGAAGTTCCCAGTCCCAATTTTCGTCTAACGCATGCTGCACCGCTTCCTCGCCAAATACAGATTTTACTGCGTTTTCTGTGGCCTGAACTGTATGTGCCTTGATTGTTAAATTGTAAGCTGCGTCCGAATAACCGGTAAGATTTTCATCTGTTACAATATCAGAACGCATATGGTAAAGTGTTTTTCCCTCTTCCTTTAACTGCCTGGAAAGCTCTGATTCTGAAATAGGATTTCCCGCTTCGTCTGCAGGGAAAGGAATCCAGTCCTCTTCCGGAACCGTCTTATCCGGATTCGTGGAGTATTTCTTTACCACTGTAATTTTTCCTAAATCTGCATCCTTTGAAAGCGTCACATCATCTAACAGATATTCGGTAGTTGCTCCTGCCGGAAGAGTTTTCGTGTAGTAATAATAGCCGTCGCTGTAGACCCATTCCTTTCCAAGGTTAAGCGTTTTTTCTACTACAGAATCATCTTTGTCTGTAAGTCCGTCTGTCGGCTCCTCCTGCCAGACACTTTCAAATTTATTGTCTGCTTCGCCGTGGCCTTCCTCTTTTTCAGTTGTGTCAATGGTAACGTAAGCTCCGTCATCCTTTTCCCAGGTTTCCTGAAAGCTGACCCGTACCACCATCGGCACATCGCCTGAGTTCTTAACCGCAAAGTCTTTATTCACCGTAGTTCCCGGCTTCCAGTCTTTTCCATCCTCCGGCCGGAACTCCTCCACAATCTCTGTGTCAAAATCACCGGACTTCAGGACGTTAACTGCTTCCAAATCTTGATTGAAATATGCCAGGGAGCCGCCGACTGCAAACACTGCTGCAATTCCTGCAAGAGCAGCGATATGTTTCTTTTTCATTTTCTGTCTCCTCCTGTCCTCCGCCCCACCTTCCGGCGAAGCGGCTTTCTATGGCTTTTTCTAAGATATTGGAAGCAGGTTCTTCCACTCCAGCTGATTCGTTTCCTCTGTGGACTGTGTCAGTCCCCATCCGGAAACTGCCAGGGAAGCTTCATCTGCCGGAACTGCTTCTGCATTAAAATCTACGATAAATTTGCCTTTGCTGTAATCAGCTGCGTGATCATCGTTGGACACCTCAGGATTCAAAGTCAGGCTTTCCAGAAAGTAAGAAGTTTCGCTGCCTTCCTTCCCCTGTCCATTCAGGATATGAGTGTAATAGTAGGTTCCGCTTCTCGCTGGAATCTCAACCCAGTTTTCACTGAAATCCTGTGGGTAATTCAGCTGAACCATCTCTGTGCTGAGATTCTCCAGTCTGCCTCCTGTCTCTTTATCCGCCCACCAGGTCTCCATCTGAAGCCGGAGAACTAAATCCATATCTCCTGTATTCACGAAATATGGTTTTTTATCTACCGTCTCCCCCGGCAGAATAGTATCTGCCGGGTTAAAGTCTTCTACCATGTCAATGGAACTGCCAGCCGTATCAAACGGGTTCACAATCGACTGAGTATCTGAGTAGTAAGCCCATGTGGAGCTGAATCCGACTGCCATGACGGAACCGGCCAGGATAACCGCTAATCGTTTATATAATTTCATAATCAGTTCCCCCCTCCGGCTGTTCCGTCAGACCAGATGATCTCTGCTGTGTCTTTATTGGACGGCCACTGGTCTTCATTCTGATCTCTGTCAATTGTTGTCGTTCCGTCATTAACTGTTGCTGAAATATCCTTGCCAAACAACGTTGTTACCGCGTCCTCGCTGACCTTCCACTGATCGCTGGCCTGAACTGCCTCTGCCTGAAAATGGATTTCATATTCAGCGTCTTTGTACGTATTCTTCAAAGGTTCTTCTAAGTTTTTGATATTGGAAAAATCAACGTTTTCCATGAAATTCTCTGTCGTACCGTTAGCAGGAAGAACCTTCTTATAATAATACCAGCCATCTTCTTTGAGCTCCCAGTTCTCACTGAAAATCGCTTTAGAAGCTACATCGCTGTCACTGCCTGGCATTTTATTGGAAAGAAGTTCCTTCTCTCCATTCGCTCCTCCTGCAGTACTCCATGATTCAGAATAAGCGACTCTGAGAAATACGTCTGCTGAACCTGAATTTTTAAAGCTTACCTTTTTCGGCTTTGTCCAATCATCTTGATTATCATCGCTCAGGTCTTCCTCCACCTCTACTACTACTGTATCGGTAGAAATCTCATTTTTCAGGTCTATCTGATGTCTGATTACTGCGCTTGTGCTGCCAATGCCAACCGTGAGCGCTGCCAGAAGGGCGATTCCGGACAGCTTGATCATATTTTTTTTCTTTCTGCTTTTATACAAGTGGATCACCCTCCTCCTCTTCCATCTCTGTTACCTTTTTATTTTTCTTACCTGCATCTGCCTTGGGCTGAGACTCTGCCGCCTCTCTGGCCGCTGACTTATCGCTGGTAAACGGCGTTTCAGGATTTCCATTAGTCCAGTTCGTTACCTGGTCTGTGCTGTGGAAGTAACCTTCATGCGCCAGGTTGTTCGTTACCTTTACAATCAGATCGTCGCCCGGCTGTACGGTAAGAATATCATTCTGTAATCTTGTGTTTGTTACATTACTCAGTTCGCCGGAAGCCGCCTTCTGGAATACCTCGATTCCTGTAAGGCTGTATTCCATCGGAACTGCCTCTGAAATCTTAAACTGAGCCTCTCCCTCTGTCTTTACCGCCGGGGAGGAAGTTCCGTCTGCTTTCAGGGCTACAGAGGAGAACTCCGTATAATTTCCGCTCTCATCAGCCTTGTCCAGATTAATAATGAACTTCGCATCTGCGAGAGGCGTTTCATTATCATCAATTTCAACCAGCTTCTGAACTACGAACTGTCCTGTCTGCGGTACCTGGAGAACCGGATGGTCGTACTCTGTTTTTCCGGCCGCTCCATCATACTGCCAGGAAAGCACTGCCTTCTCATTCGATGGGAAACCTGGCTGTCTGGAACTTGTTGTATTGCCTGGAGCGTCTGTACCCTCAGCACCTGTAAATACATTTTCTGTCTTGCTTCCATCAGGATTACGATGATATCCGCCGTCCTGCTGATAAGCATCCTTAGCTGCCTGCGATGGCTTTACCTTAAAGGTTACTTCGTAAACCGCATGCTGTACAAGTTCTCCATTGAATCTAACTTCTACTGTCTTTGTATCTGCATTGTAAGTTTTAGTATAATCGCTTCCTTCTGTTAAAACTTCTCCATCTTTTGTTACAACAATTTCGCTGTCCTCAACCATATCGGCGTAAGCGCTCAGTTTATCAGAGATAACTGCATTGGTCACTCCTGTTGTCTGAGTGCCAATCTGTCCTGCAATATCATCCGCTATCTGCTGGAAAGCTGCTTTGATACTTTCTTTATCCATTCCTGAATACAGATGTGCATCTTCTGTCCCTGCATTGCTTACCATTTTTTCCATAAACTTGTTCCTGGTATCCTCATATCCAACACGGATTGCATAAAAGGTAGCATCACTGTCTAATCCTTTTATTGCATTGTAGCACCTGGACATTTCTGACATACTAGGGCTACTACTGTTGTCTCCTGGTGCTCCATCAGTAAAGAAAATCAGATACTTCTTTCTGTTAGTTCCTGGATAACTGCCAGTCTCTAATTTCTCAATTGCTTGCCCTAAAGCATATGATGGATAAGTTGGGCCGCTGGTTTGACTATCGGTAAGCTGAAGTTTTGAAATAGCTTTCTGTGTTTCGCCTGTCCAATATGTAGATTTTTCATTCCATCTTTCTTTAAAGTCTACTCTTAACGCTTTATCCTTGTCACTGAATTTGTATCCTGCATATTGAACATCTGTATCACCATTTGAAACAGTTATTATCAAATCATTCAGGCAATCATTGATAATTTTTCTTTTAGTTGTTCCTGCTATCTTGTCATCCATACTTCCAGACTTATCAATTACAAACATAATGTCAGCTGGAATCGGATCCTTGCCTCCGATAATCTCTGAGCCTTTATCTGATTTAACAGTTAAAGTCAAATCATAAGTACCGTCTCCGTTGTCCCTGATGTACTTCTGGTATTCTGGCTTGTAGGTAGAAGATGCCGGAATAACTGGGTGCGGATAATATATCTTTGTTGTTCCATCTTCACCAAATGTGAAATATCCCTCTGTGTTTGTTCTGACTCCAGGCTTTCCGGAACTGATCTGGCCTTTGCCGTAATCTGTATTTGGATCTCCTGTAACCTTATCTTCCGGCTGAATTTCGACTCCATCCTTTACCTGAATGTCAAAGGATAATTCATAAATCACACCGCTCTCCAGCTTTTTATCCTTACCAAAAATCAGCTTAATCGTTCCTGTTTCGGAGTTGAACTCTAAGCTTTCGTAGTCTGTTCCTTCCTGAAGCTCATTCTGAAGAACAAGCTCTCCAGACTGATTTTTTCTAAATGTCTGAACTTTTACATTAGAAGCATCTGCTGTGTTCCCTTTAAATGTCACAAATTCACTTAACTGATCGGAAATTGTAACATTCTCCATCTTCAGGTTAGAAAGGATTGTTGCGAAGGCCTTATTCAGTTCCTGCGCGTCAGAACCATTAGTTTCAATTGTGGTTCCATCGTTCGTATTAGGAGCAATCAGCTTATCCCTCCAGTCCTTTTCCCATGTAAGCCCCTGGGAAATCGCGTACAGATACTGCTCAGGCTGGTAGTATGTATAATCATCTTCACCTAATCCTGGAATTCCAAAGCCTACTGTATAAACGCTTCCGTTCATTTTTTCCATCTCATCATGGAACTTTCCGGCTGCAAGTATAGTCTCATTCCCTGTTTTGGTAGAGATGTAATTTCCGCCACCATCAGCATTATCCCCCCGCTGACTTCTCTTATATCCATTGAATTCACCTTCTGGAGTACAGTAGTAGGTCGGCTTTCCATCGCTGAGGAAAATAACGACTGGAATATTATTGCTGTTCCCTCTCTCTTTAAGAGTCTCTATTGTTTTGTATAAACCAGCTTCGTAGTTTGTGCCTCCGTCTGCTGTAAGTTCTCCAATAGCTGTCTTGATTGTCTCTTTCCCTGAATTATTGTTTCCCCGGCCTGTCCATCCCAGTTCTGTATCACTGTCCGTGGAATAAGTCACCACTGAAAAACGGCTGTTTGGAGACTGAGCGAATAAATCGTCAATGAAACCGTCCTTTTCTTCCCACTTGCTTGGCTTCCACCTGTCTCCTTTTACCTCTTTCCTGTATCCAAGAGTCTCCTTCAGCGCCTCCAGTCTGGTCTTATCATAGCCGATCTTATCATTCATACTGCCAGATAAATCAATCGCCAGTACGATATCCAGGCCCTGCTGGTCGCCTCCTGTCACGCCCAGGTGCAAACGATAGCTTCCATCTTCGTTCTGCTCAATCTGCTTGTAGTAGCTTCCCTCTGCTGGAATCATTCCGCTTAACGGAACTACTCCCGCCATCACAACAGCTTCCGCCTCATTGCTTCTGCTGCTCTTAAACAGTTTTGCAAGTCCCTTTGTCTGCTCTGTCTTCTTAACTACTGCGCCTACTGCCGGAAGCATGGTCATGTTGAGGTAGGAGATTCCCTCGTCCTCGCTGTCGTAAGCCACGGACACTTCTTCTGTGTAGTCTTCCTCGTCCTCTTCTTCTGCCTCTTCCTCTTCTTCCTCCATCATTTCCTGCCATTCGTCGAAGCTCATGTCGCCGAACTCGTCCTCCTCGAACTCTGCGTTCGGGTTAGGGCCCATTACGGTAGGAAGATTGAGGCTGGATTTGGAAAGCTTCGCGCTGTCGGAATCGGAGCCGCCCTTGTCGGAGCTGCTTCCGGAATTTCCTTTATCGGAGCTTCCGCTTCCAGAATTTCCGCTGTTGGAATCAGAACCTCCCTGGTGGGAATCGCCCTTGTCGGAGCTGTCTCCCTTATCAGAGGAACCGCCCTCGTCCTTGCCGCTGTCGGAACCGCTGTTGGAATCGGAATTTCCGCTGTCTCCTGCGTTTTCGGAGCCGCTTCCGCTGTTGGAATCAGCGTCGGAATCTGTATTTCCGTCCTCTTTATCTGTGTCAGAGGAGCCGTTATTCTCCTGTCCGTTTTCAGATCCGCCGCCTGTCTGGCCGTCCTCCGGCTTCTCGTCCGGCTTTTCTGCATCTGTATCGTTTTCGCTGTCGTTCTCGTTCTGGCTGTCGTCTGTCTGTCCGTCTTCTGCCTGGCTGTCGTCAGAAGCTCCCTCGTCGGTCGGATCGTCCTGAACGTCGCCGCTGCTTCCGGAACCGCTTCCTGAGCCGCCGCCGGAACCGGATCCTCCTGCCTCGTTGGCATCCTCAGCCGGTTTCTCTGCCGGGCTTGTCTCCTCAGCCTCTTCCTCTGTGTCTTCGTAAAGCTCTGCGCGGCTTGGAACGACAATGTCGTCTGCCTCCAGATTTTCAATGTTTAAAGAGAAGGTTACTGTTCCGTTGTCTGCATTGACATAGAGGAAAATTAACTCCTCGTCTCCTGTCAGGCTCCATACCCGCTCTGCGGCGCTGCTGCCTGTCGCATCGGAACCAGTCGCTCTGGCTGTTCCCTCTTCCTTCTCGAACGCCTCGTAGGCATCCTTATCTACGCGGACTACGATGTAACCGTAGGCGTTGTCATTGCCGCCTGTCAGACGTCCTCCGTTTCCATTGTCAGCAAAAAGCGTGAAGCTTCTGTAGCCCTTGAACAGCTCGCTGTAGCTCTCGTTTTTGCCCTCAGCGTCCTTCACCACGCGGATTTCTGAATCAAAATCAAATTCATGGCCCGCCGAGATGGCCCGGATTGCTTCTTCCTTCAGCTCCTCGCCGCTCACAGTCTCTTCCGGCATCAGAATCTCTGCCGCATTGCTGTCTGTCGCTGTCGCATCGCTTGGAGTCGCTGCCATCAGCGCGTCGCTAGATGTGGCAATCTCTGCTGCATACACGGCTGAATTCATGTTTGCCATGCACATACAGAAAACAAGAAGCCACGCAACTGCGCGTCTCACGGTTCTCTTCATGGGGCTGTTGCTTTTTGCACGCGACATTTTCTTTTTGGACTCCATACTTACCCCCGCTTTTCCTTCCATCACTCCAACTCAACCTCCTCTTTTTTCTATCGCAAATTCGTCTTTTTTCCGATTTTTTCTTGTCTTTTTTTTGTCAAAATTCTTAACTTTTTCTGAATTCCCCTTCATTTTATTCGATTGCCAATCATAAAACCAATCACAAAAAGTCTCATTTTTATTTTTTCTGTTTTTTAGCGCCAGAGCCAGGTCTTCCGCCGGATTTTCAGGCTTATCGGCTGGCTGTTTTCCCCGGATTCTGTAAAATTGCGTAAAAAAAACGCCTACCCTGTCTTCCGACAGGATAGGCTGAACCTATTTTTCTTATGCGCATTTAAAAATCCAAAATCGTTCCCATACCCCCCCGCGTATGTGACGTCTGTAGAAATGGCTACCTCCGCCTGCTTTCCCGAGAGATCGCGGAAATTCCGGCTGATTCTTTTTCCCACTACGCTGCAGTTTTCTTCCCTCACTCCTGTGAGGAGAACCAAATACTGGGACGCGCTGTACTTGGCGTAGACGTCGCTCCTTCTGAGCGCGCGTCCAATGGTCTTTCTCAGAATCTCTGAGCGGGCTTTTAGCTTCTCCTGATTCTGGATTACCTTCCCCTCATAATCTGTAATCGTACACAGCATCAGGCAGAAGGGCTGGCCGTTTCGCTCGCTGCGCCGGGCGGACAGACGGTAAATGTCGATAAAGCTGGGCAGGGAACAGTAGTAGGCGTTAATCTTTTCATCCTCCTGCTCCCGCAGCTCCGCCCTGATATTCTTCAGCACGTCCGGGCGGCTGACAAACTGGCGGCTCATGGTTTTATAGCACTCCAGCATTTTGTCAGAAGGCGGAAGCCCCATCTCCTCCGAATACCGCTTGGCCGTATTGTCATAGAGAAGAAACGCCTCCTTGTATCTTCCCATGTAGGCCATGCTCTCCATCTGCCCCACCTGCCAGTTGTCGAAGGGGTACACCTGGGCTGCCTGGTGGTACAGCTGGTACATGCCGGGGTAATCCTTCTGCCGCTTCATATAGTCGCCCAGCCATGAAACCGCCTTCTCATACATCCGCTTAAAGCGCAGGCTCTCCACGATGACCCAGTTTTCCGTGGAAATTGCGCTCAGGAGCTCGCCCTGGTAAAGCTCCTCCGCCTTCTTATAATATTGAAAGGTCTCCTTCTCCTGCTGCCGTTTTCTGTCTCCCAGTTCCACCAGACGTTCAAATTCTCTGGCGTCCACCCAGACTGGAATTTTTCTGTCCCAGAAATAAACACCGTCCTGATTAATCACATAGAGGGATTTTGGAAAACCGTTCTCCGCCAGAATTTTCCGCAGGCGGTAAACCAGGTTATTGAGGCTGTTGCTCAGACTGGAAAGCGAATCGCGGTCGTAAAGCATTCCCGCCAGATCGTCCTTGGTCACGCCCTTTTCCCCGGCCAGCCACACAATCTGAAGCAGCTGAATCAGCTTCGAGAAGCTGTTTCTTCCAAGCGACAGGATCTGCCCTCCATACTCCACAGAAAACCGGCCCAGCATATAGACAGATAAGATATTCTTTCTGCTCTGCACCGCAAAATCCCCCCTTTTTTCCTCTGTTTTTTTAATCATATCGTAAAAATCCGTCCTCGTCCAGTCACATTCTTTGATGTTTCAGTAAATTTATGTAAACTTATTCTTTCTGTTTTTTCATTTTAAAACGTCTTTCCTTCCTTTTTTAAACGTGTTATAATGAACTTGTTTCACATTGAAACAAATATAACAAACGCTGACAGCGCCAATCGGGGAGGAATGAGACATGAGCGATAAAAAAGTACGGATTCTGGGGATCGCACCCTACGAGGGGATGCGTTCGATTATGCTGAAGGCGGCCGAGGCCCGGAACGACATTGATCTGACCGTCTATGTGGGCGACCTGCAGGAGGGAGCAGAAATTGCCAAGAGAAGCTTTCACGACAATTACGATATTATCATTTCCCGCGGCGGTACTGCGGAGCTGATCGGACAAATCACCCCCATTCCTGTGGTGGAGATTCCCCTGTCTGTCTACGATATTCTCCGTGCCATCAAAATGGCGGAAAATTTTGCCTCCCGCTATGCCATCGTAGGCTTTCCAGGCATTATCAGCAGCGCCAAACTGCTCTGCGATCTGCTCCAGTATAAGGTGGAGACCTTTACAATCCACAATTCCAGACAGGTGGAGGAAACGCTTCAGATGCTGAAAAAGAGGGGCTACCGCATGATCCTGTGCGATATGATTGCCAGCACCACTGCGAAGCGCCTGGGCCTGAACGCGATTCTGATCACGTCCGGCAATGAGAGTATCAGCAGCGCCTTCGATCAGGCGGTGAAGCTGTGCTCCAGCTACGCCAATGTGCGGGAAGAAAACCGCTTTCTCCGCGAGGTCATCCGCACCAGCAGCCAGTCCACCGTTATCTTTGACAGCCAGGGGCAGATTTTTTACTCCTCTCTCCCTGAAAACGAAGAAAATCCTGTGATTCAGGCGCTGAAAAAGGATCTGCCCTCCGCCTCCGAAACGCCTCATAAAAGCTTTAAAAACATTGACGGAACTCTGTATTCTATTACCAGCCGCCTTGTTTCCTTCTGCGGGGACAATTATCCTGTGTTCCAGTTTACGGACAGCAAGGTTCCCTTCGCCACCAGCAAATACGGTGTCCAGTACCTGAACCGCATCGACGTGGAAAACAGCTTTTTCAACAGCTTTTTCAGCGTCACAGGGGCCATCGGGCCGCTGAGAAACACCATTGTCCAGATGGCCCAGACCCAGCATCCCATTATGATTTTCGGGGAGGAGGGCACGGGAAAAGAGCAGGCTGCCGCCGCAGTCTACAATGAAAGTCCTCTGCGGAACAACCCGTTTATCACCGTCAATTTTGCCCTGATGAACGATAAGAGCTGGAATTTTCTCACCAACCACTACAATTCGCCGTTTAATGATAATAACAACACAATCTACCTGAAAAACCTCCACGTTCTGGACGAGGAACGGGCCAGAAAGCTCCTGTCCATTATCGTGGACATGAATCTGTGCCATCGAAACCGCCTGATCTTCTCCTGCGTGTGCAGCCGCAGCGGAGAAATTCCCAAGACCTGCATGGAATTTGTGAATCTTCTCACCTGCCTGACCATCCGCTTAAAGCCGCTCCGGGAGCGGACGGAGGACATTCCCACCCTGGCCAACCTCTATCTGAGCAATCTGAACGTCTCTCTGGCCAAGGAAATCCTGGGGCTGACGCCCGGCGCTATGGAGCTTTTAAAGTCCTTCGACTGGCCGGAAAATTATACGCAGTTTAAACGGATTTTAAGCGAGCTGACCGTGATCACCACCTCCTCCTACATCACGGAGGAAACCTTGTCCGGCCTGCTGGAAATGGAGAAAAAAACTACCTTCCGGCGCGTAGGCCCCGGCGCTTCTCCCTCCGGAATTGAAGGAGAAAGCGGCATTTCCCACAGCTCCTCTGTGATTCTCGATCTGAAACGCCCGCTGGATGAAATCAACCAGGATATTATCCACGCGGTTCTAGAGGAGACCAAGGGAAATCAGACGGCTGCGGCGAAACGTCTGGGCATCAGCCGGACGACGCTGTGGCGGCTTCTGAAATCATAGCGCAGCATTTGTCAGCCGGCCCGCCCTGTCCTTTTCTTGACACCTCGCAGGCTGGGTGATAGTATGAAAAAAATAATTTAGAGGAGGAACATGAGTATGTATATTGTATGCCTTGATATGGAGGGAGTTCTGGTTCCTGAGATATGGATCGCCTTTGCCGAGGCCAGCGGCATCCCGGAGCTGAAACGCACCACCAGAGACGAGCCGGATTACAATAAGCTGATGCGCTGGAGACTTGACGTATTAAAAGAACACGGACTGGGGCTGCCTGAAATCCAGAAAACCATTGCCCAGATTGATCCGCTGCCCGGCGCGAGGGAGTTCTTAGACGAGCTGCGCTCCTTCACCCAGGTCATCGTGCTCAGCGACACGTTCGAGGAGTTCGCCATGCCCCTGATGAAAAAGCTGGGATACCCGGCCCTGTTCTGCAACTCGCTCAGCGTCGATCCGGACGGAACGATCACAGATTTCCATATGCGGGTGGAAAACTCCAAGCTGACCACAGTGAAGGCCCTGCAGTCCATCGGCTTTGAGACTATTGCCAGCGGAGACAGCTACAACGATCTGGGCATGATCCAGGCCAGCAAGGCCGGTTTTCTCTTCAAAAGCCCTGAAAGTATCCGCGCCTCTGTACCGGAAATACCTGCCTTCGACACCTTTGACGAACTGTTAAACGCCATCAAACAGGCCATGGTTTAGGTTTCGTTATAATTTCTTTATGATTCCGTAAGATTGGTTTAGAAGTTTTTTAGAGACTGGACAAATATTAGACACATTTATCGGTTATTATAATCATGTAAACAACAAGAGGCCAATGAGTACAGAAACAGCGCGCATCGTTTCATTGGACTCGCCTAACAACTATTTCCTTTATATAGATTTTCTGGAACCCCTTTTTCCTTTCCCCCTTTTATGTTTCAGAAAAAAACGGGAGCACTGCAGACAGCGGCGTAAGCGCCGGGCAGTGCTCCTCTTTTTTATATTTTTATATTGTTTTATGTCACCTTTCAGCATCTCTGTGCAGGAAGCTGCGCGGTTCCCTGTCCGCTGACGCCAGGACCGGCATCGGATCTGCCGCGTTTTTCTACCAGCACAGTACCTCATGGCCTGTCTCTGTCACCAGCACCATGATCTCCCACTGGGCGGACGGTTTACCGTCCTCTGTATACACGCCCCAGCCGTCGCTGTCGTCCACATAGACCTCGCAGCCGCCCATATTGACCATAGGCTCAATGGTAAATACCATACCAGGGGCCATCATCATGCCCGTTCCAGGCTCTCCTATGTATCCAACCCACGGTTCCTCATGGAATTCCAGTCCCACGCCGTGGCCGCCGATCTCCCGCACTACGCTGCAGCCGTTCTTTACCGCGTGTTCATTGACCGCATGGGCCATATCTCCCAGAAAGCCCCAGGGCTTTACCTGCTCAAGGCCCAGCTCCACGCACTCCTTCACTACGTCCACCAGCTTTTTCTTCTCCGGGCTCACCTCCCCGATGCAGAACATGCGGGAAGAATCAGAGTAATATCCCTTGTAAATTGTGGAAACGTCCACATTGATAATATCTCCGTCCTTTAATACCACATCCTCTGAAGGAATCCCGTGGCACACCTGATCGTCAATGGAGGTGCAGACGCTTTTGGGAAAGCCCTGGTATCCCAGAGGAGCCGGGATTCCGCCTCTCTTTGTGGTCTCATCGTAAACCCACTTGTCAATCTCCTCTGTAGTCACTCCCGCATGAATATGCTCCGCTACATAGTCCAGAACCGCTATGTTAATCTTGCAGCTCTCCCTGATTCCCTCTAACTGCTCCGGCGTCTTGATCATATCGTGAGACGGAATAAAATGGCCCGCTCTGGCCGCCTCCTCCAGCTTTTCGTCAAAGGCCTCGTGACAGTGCTTGTATTTCTTCTGGCTGCCGCACCAGCAGGCGTCGTTTCTTCCAAGTTTCTTCATGGTTCAGCGCTTCCCTTCTTTTCTTTATTCTTCAGCGTCAGCGTACACGGACGCTTTTATTAATTTTATAAAATAATCCAACACTTGAAGTCTATCACAGGAAAAGATAAAAAGCAAATTCAGGGGAAGGAGGCGAAAGAAATTTTCCTTCTCTCCCTCTCTTAACATCTTTTTTACTGAATTTTCCCGCAAAGTCAGGTATAATAAATAGATTACCAATATTTATGACAGGAGCGTGCGCGTTATGAACAAACACGAGGACAGGCTGCGGCATTTTCCGTCCCCTAAAACCAGGGCGGCCAATATAGCGGTTACGCTGGCGTTTCTCTTTACCGCTACCGTTGTCTCGTTTTTCTTTTTTACAAAAATGGAGGAACCCTCCTCCAGTATCAGCCTGTGCTACATTCTTGCTCTCTTTTTGACGGCCCGGTACACCACCGGTTATTTTTACGGGGCGCTGTCGGCGCTGATCAGCGTGGGATGTGTGAATTTCCTCTTCACCTACCCCTATTTCGAGCTGAATTTCACGCTGACTGGCTACCCCATGAGCTTTATCGCCATGTTTACAATTTCCATTATTACCAGCGCCCTGACGACGAATATCAAGGAGCAGGCCCGGATTATCTCAGAGAGGGAAAAACTGCTGATGGACGCGGAAAAGGAAAAGATGAGAGCGAACCTGCTGCGGGCCATTTCCCACGACCTCAGGACTCCCCTCACCAGCATTATCGGTTCCAGCACCGTTTATCTGGAAAACGAAGCCCACCTGACGGATATAGAGAAAAAAGCTCTGGTGAGCCATATTTTAGAGGATTCCAACTGGCTGCTGAACATGGTGGAAAATCTCCTCTCTGTCACACGCATTAACAATGAAACTGCCAGGGTCAATACCTCTATGGAACCGGTGGAGGAGGTAATGGGAGAGGCTGTCAGCCGCTTGAAAAAGCGGATTCCGGACGCGCCCATCCATGTCCGGGTACCAGATGAAATTTTAATTATTCCCATGGACGCCATCTTAATTGAGCAGGTGCTCATTAACCTGATGGAAAACGCGGTGGTGCATTCCAAGAGCACAAAGCCGATTGAATGCTTTGCCGATTCGTCGCCTGATTTCGTCACCTTCCACGTGCGGGATTACGGAGTCGGCATTCCTGCGGAGAAGCTGAATACCATCTTTGACGGCTCCTCCTCCACTGCCAGCTCCTCCACCGACGGACGAAAAGGCATGGGAATCGGTCTTTCTATCTGTAAAACCATTATAAACGCCCACGGCGGCACCCTGGCCGCCTTCAACCACCCCGACGGGGCGGAATTTTATTTTAAGCTTCCAAAGGAGGACTCAAGCATTGTCTCATAAAATATCTATTCTTCTGGTAGAAGATGAACCAAATATCTGCAACTTTATCACGGCCACACTCTCTGCCCATGACTACAGAGTTTCCCAGGCCCATACGGGAAAGGACGCCCTGTCCATCATTACCTCCCAGTGCCCGGATCTGATTCTCTTAGATTTGGGACTTCCCGATATGGACGGCATGGAAATCATCCGCCAGGTGAGAACCTGGGCCAGCATCCCGATTATCGTCATTTCCGCCCGCATTCAGGAGCAGGAAAAGGTGAAAGCTCTGGATCTGGGCGCAGACGACTACCTGACAAAGCCTATCGGCACGTCGGAGCTTCTGGCCCGCATCCGCACCGCCATGCGCCACAGCAACCGGCTGAATACAGATTCACTTCTGTACAAACGGCCGTTCCAGGCCAAGGATCTGGTCATAGATTTCGACAAGCATCTGGTTACTGTGGGCGGTCAGGAAACTCATCTGACCCAGAACGAATTTAAAATTATCGCTCTGCTGGCCAAAAACTCCGGCCGCGTCATGACCTACGACTCCATTATCGAGAATATCTGGGGGCCCTACGCAGACGGAGACAACAGCATTCTCCGCGTCAATATGGCTCATATCCGGCGCAAGATCGAAAAAAATCCGGCAGAGCCGGAGTACATTTTTACGGAGATCGGGATTGGATATCGTATGATAGAGGATGAGATGAATTAGGTAAAGATAGGGAGAGGGAGAAAATTTTCTGCGCTTCGCTGAAAGCTTAGTGCTGGAAAGATTCTCCCTCTCTTTCTTATATTCCATTGGACTGGTAAACATAAAACGAACAATTTTCGCCATTAAAAATCTGGATTCCTACATACAGCGGTTCGTGATCTTGGGTGTATGTCACACTCTTAATAAAAAGGAGAGGTGAACTCTTGCTTACTCCTAAAAGTTTAGCTTCTGATGCCGTTGGTCTGCAAAGTCCAATCCATTTCTCTGATGCAGAAACGGTTACTTTTGCTTTTTCATGAAGAAATGAAAATAAAGAATTATTATCAAATGTTTCCTCTAATAAAAAAGCATATTTTGCTGGAAAATAATTCTTTTCAATTGCCACCGGCTGTCCATCTGCATATCTTAAACGAGAAATGGAAATCACCTGGCTGTCTTTCTCCAATCCTAATAATTTTCTGGTTTTGTCATCTGGGGATACAAGACAATTTTCCAGCATTTTTCCGCCTGGCTCCATCCCCATATACCGGCACATTTCTGTGAAGCTTTGAAGATTTTTCATATCCTTGGTGAATTTTGGTTTTGAAACAAAGGTCCCTTTTCCCTGTTTCTTCTCTACCAAGCCTTTTTCCACCAAACCGCTGACAGCGCTTCTCACGGTAATAATGCTCACCCCAAATGTCTTTGCCATCTCGCTTTCAGACTGGAGCCTTTCACCTGGCTGATAAACGCCGCAGCGTATTTTTTCTTCTATTTGATTCATCAACTGCACATATAAGGGGGTCACTGTCTTTCCATCCAGCATAACTATTGTTCCTTTATCCTTTTCAATATCATAAAATTGGCAAAACATATTAATATGTTTTACCGGTAACATTATATCCCATTATTTGGAAAAAGGCAAAGAATTTTTCCTATTCTCCCATTATTTGAACTGTATAATGTCTGATTTTAAGACCGTCAAACTCGACAAAATAAATATCCTGTGCGCTGCCTCCTGCCATTTTCCCGTCAGAAACCGGAAGAACACAATGATTTCCGCACAGCATGGATTTTAAATGTCCCGGAGCGTTGCCGCTGCAGGTTCCATAGCTGGGCAGCATATGCGTATGAACATAAGGGCCGTCAGCGGGTATCAGCCGTTCTAAGGTAAGCTCTATATCCTTTTCCACGCAGGGAAGGCTTTCATTAATCATAATTCCTGTAGTGGTATGAAGCGAAATGACAAAAACGACTCCATTTTTCACTCCGCTTTCCTCTACATCCTTCTTTACCTGCTCTGTAATCTTCACCATATGGAATTCTTCTCTGCTGGCAATCTCATGAGTAAAGGACTTAATAAGCATAGTCTCTCACCTCCATTCCTAAGAAAACCTTTGCGTTGTCTCCCAGAATCTTGTCTAAAACATCCTTTCGAATCGGCAGCTTCTCCAGTCCCTCTCTGGTTCTGACCTGTCTGAATCTGGGCAGGTTCGATCCGAACATAACCTTGTCCATCAGATTATTCTGGAGCCATCCCGGCGCCATGTTCTTCATAAAAATCTGATCGTAGTAATTAGCCGGACTATCCATAAATACAGTAGCTGTATCTGTATACACATTTGGATATTTGAGCAGCATCATGGACAGCTCATCTACCCACGGCCATCCCAGATGGGCCAGACAAAATCTGAGAGATGGGTACTCTACAGCAATATCCTCATACAGAATCGGCCTTCCATACTTAGAAGGAGAATCCGGCTCCCAGCTGAAGCCGCTATGGAACATCACAGGCTTTTCATACTGCATGCAAAGCTTTAACAGCGGTTCCAGCCTTTTATCGTCAGGATACATCTGAAGATGGCTTAAATTCAGCTTCAATCCTGAAAGCTTTAACTCTGAAAATGCCCGTTCCAGCTGCTCCTTAGCGCCGCAGTCCCTGGGATCCACGCTTGCGAATCCTATAAACCGGTCTGGCTCCAAATCTACCAGCTGTTTGACTTCCTCATTGCTGATAATCGGCTGTCCCATTTCTGCCGAATAGTCCTCTGCCAGGAGCACCGCCTTGTCCACTCCCGCGTGATCCATCACAGCCATTACCTGGCTCATAGGAATGGGAGAAGATTTGTAAAGACCAAACTTCTGCTTTCTAAACTCTACTTTCTTTTTATCTTCACAAACCGGCCCGAACAGGACCGGGTGAACATGCATATCTATAACCATAATTATTATCTTCCTTTCCTATGATATGGTTCAAAAATGCTGACAATCTCAGCCGCTTTCCTGGCTCCCCGTTCCATACATGCCTGAATATCCTCTCCCCTGATGATTCCAGCCATAAAGCCGGATCCATAGGAATCCCCGGCCCCTACCGTGTTCACCAAATTCTCTGAAGCGAGGCATTTCTGGCGGTAAAAGTTCCTTCCATCATAGGCCAGGGAGCCTTTTTCTCCAAAGGTTGCCAGAAGAACCTCTGCCCCTCTTTCACACCCCATTTTAAGCAGTTCCCTTACCTCCTCTGTCTCCTCTTCGAATGAAAAAATACCGTAATGGATGGAGCTTAAAATCTCCGGCACGTCCGGATGCTGATATCTCTTGGAAAAATCAAAATATATCTTTGTCCCACTCTTCTTAATCTCAGGAAGCAGATCGACCACATTCCAGGATAAGTCTGTGTGAATGTAGTCCTGGCTGCATATAAAATCCATATCTTCCTTTGTAGGCCTGTAATCCGGCATGACTCCTCTGTCCACAGAATGGTGAACCCTGTCTTTTCCGTTTAACAGCATTTCTATCACAGCCGTCTTTCCCCCAGGAACCACCTGCACATGAGAGGTATCTACCTGCCTGATTCTGCACTCCTCTAAAAGCTGCTTTCCATTTTTATCGTCGCCTACAGCTGTAACTACAGAAGGCTCTATTTCCTCCACCTGCTCCATCAGATTAAACAGCAGGTCAATACCGTTTCCAGTCGGATACTGAATCCCCAGATTTTTATAGACATCAATACATGTAAATCCTACCGCTGCAAATTTCATACCTCTTCTCCTCTTTTTTCTAAACCCCATGATTTAAGTCAGACAGCCTATGGAGGCTGTCCTTATTATCTTCATACAATCTGCAGAACAGCTCATAATACGGACGGTACAGCTTTGTCCGATTCTCGTCCGGTGTATATATTCTCTTAATATTTATAATATCCCTCAGCTCTTCAAATCCCTTAAAATGTCCGACTCCAATGGCTGCCATCAGAGCGTCCCCATAACATGCCCCAGCAGTCTCTTCCCCAACTGCCACCGGAATACCTGTTATATCAGCTGTCATCTGCATCCAGACAGGATTTTTCGTTCCTCCTCCTGCCGCTAAAATTCTGGTTGGCTCAATTCCCTTTTCCCTGAAAATTTCAATGTGCTGAAGAATGGAAAATACAATTCCTTCCAGGGCAGAACGGTATAAATGCTTTCTGGTGTGATTCAGGGTAAGGCCAAACACCATTCCCCTGGCAGCCGGATCGTTAATCGGCGTTCTCTCTCCTGCAAAATAGGGAAGTGTCACCAGTCCCTCACTTCCTGGCTCGATTTCCTCTATTCCCTCCATCATCTGCGCGAAGGAGCTTCCGGCCTCTGTTTCCTCTGCCCGCAAACAGTCTGAAAACAGGGTATCCCTATACCAGTTCTGCAGAGTTCCCGCATTATTTGTACCTGCTGCTATACTGTATCTGCCCGGAATCACAAAACTGTTTCCCCGAACCCGCTTATCTGTTACCATGCGGTCTGTACAGCAGTAGAAAAACAAAGAAGAACCAAACTGAACCATCAGATCCCCTGGCGACAGCACACCCGTGCTGATAGCCTCTGCCGCTGAGTCTCCCGTTCCTGCAATCACAGGAGTACCCTGAGCCAATCCTGTTTCTGCTGCCGCTTTTTTCGTCACACAGCCCGCAATATCCGTCACTGCACGGCCCTCAGCCAGCTGTGAAGGGCTGCAAATGGGATCACACAGTTCTTCCTGGATGGTTCCGTCCATCCGGTAGAAGGGGCGAAATGACGCAATACCTAAAAAGCGGTCTATCGTATAATTGCCTGTCAGCTTTGCAGTGATATAAGAAGAGCCCGTTAAAAATTTATAGGATTTTTGATAAATTTCAGGCTCCTTTTTCTTTAACCAGAGTATCTTGGCAGCTACATCTCCGGAACAGATGGGGCGTCCAAACAGTTCCTGAACCCGCTCTTCCCCATAGTAACTGGTCATCTCCTCCATTTCTTCCGTACATCTTGCATCAATTCCATACAGAATCGCTTTCCGAAGAGGCCTCCCCTCCTTATCTACAGGAAGGCAGTCCGCACCCAGAGTGCTGGATCCTACTGCTCCTATCTCTTCTGGAGAAATACCGCTTTTCTGAATCAGTTCTCTGGACAGCTTACAGAAATCTCCCCACCAGATCTGTTCTGCATCCTGTTCAAAATATCCTGGAGCTGGATTATCCATAGTATGGCCTACTGATGCCCTTACCTTTACTCTTCCATCCTCTCCTACAAGCACCCCTTTGCTGGAAAAAGTGCCTATGTCAATCCCCAAAAAATACATTCTGCTCCCCCTCCCTGCTACAGGGTATTTCTGTATTCCTTTACTGCCTGCATAAATTCCTGTACCCTTGTTTTTTCCACAAAATTTTCAAATTTTCCATCCTTCTTAAATGCAGTTCCCACACATGCTCCATCGCTCTGTGACAGCTTTTCTGCGATATTCTCTTTTGTACAGCCTGTGTTGCAGAAAACAGGAATATCTCCCGCCACATTCTTAACACGCGTTACCAGGCTGGAATCTGTCTCAGAACCTGCGCTGGCTCCTGAGACACATAAACCATCCGGAAAACAGTGAAAAATCATGGATTTCGTAATCTTTTCGAGATTTCTCTCCGCCATGTAAACATCCGATTCCGGATTTACCTTAAAAAGCAGCTTGAGATCATGAAGACCTAAGGCAGCCTTTCTTCTCAATGTTTCAGGAATATTAGTATCTGTAATTCCATTTTCTCCGATGTAAGCTCCTGTAAAGGTACTTCTCACAAAGTTTGCTCCTGTAGCTGCCGCCAGATCAATCGTTGCCAATGGGTTGGAGACAATGTTTACGCCAAAGGGAACCTTGATATCTCTTGCCAGTTCTCCCACAATTCTTCCCATAGCTGCCACCGTAACATAAGATACCTTTTTCTCATAGGGAAGGCTGAACTCATTTGCAATCAGAATTCCATCTACACCGCCATCCTGAAGCGCATTCAGCTCTTCTCTGGCCTTCTCTATCACAGCGCTCATAGAGCCCTCGAATAATGGATCGCCCGGCAAAGCTCTCAGATGAAGCAGTGCAATAATCGGTTTCTCTACTTTAAACAATTCTCTGGTCCACATATTTAATCCTCCATATACATTCTCAAATTCTGAACATTTTTCTTATCATAGTAAAATGGATCCAGGTAGTAGGCAGGATCCGTCAGTTCCTGTGTAAAATACCCTTCATATCCATTCTTTATCATTACCTCTAAATCCTCTCTCAGATTCCTGGTTCCCTGTCCCCATATGTAGTGTCCATAAGGATTGCAGTCCTGGAAATGAGCATGGGCGATATTTTCCTTTCCAAATACATCAAACCAGTCCTGAATACTCTCACCAGCAACAGACATAGCCGTAAGGTCTATCATAACTTTGAAGTTCGGGTGATTGACTCCGTCAAACAGACGCTTCATCTGGGAAAGGCTGTATCCAATCTTAGACTCCTGTGGCCGCAGGGATTCCGCCACGATGGTAATGTTATTTTGTTCCGCTACCTCAGCAAGCATCTGATGCATCTCTATAGCTCTTTTAAGTCCTTCCTCTTCCGGCTCATCCCAATAGCCCCAGCCTGAATTGGCTTCCATATATTTAGCTCCCAGAGCAGATGCCAGTTTAATTCCATTGGAGAAAAATCCAAAAGTCTTTTTCCTCAGCTCTGGTTCCTTTACGCCGAACTGATAGCCAAATCTACAATTTTGCGGTGTAAATACAGGACAATGCAGGTTTCGTGACTGAAGCTTCTTTAAAATCGGATCCGGCTCCTCATACTCATTAGGATCCAGCCACATCCCCTGATGTCCTCCTAGCAGTTCCACATTTTTAATTCCCAGATCCACCATCCGATCCAGAAAGTAATCCAGAGAGTACTGAAAATAATGCAGGTTCAATACAGATAAACGTTCAAATGAAACCAGCTTCATACAAAATCCTCCATCTATTCGACAAACGCTTCCAATGCCTTCCAGTTCTTTTCATCTGCTTCCCTGGGGTTGTCCAGGTATCTTGGATCATTCACAGAAAGGCTTAAATATCCCTTATAACCATACTGTTCGATCCAGTTGAAATGATCTTCCAGAGATCGGAGTCCGTCTCCCCAGACAAGCCGGCCGCCAGGTCTTCCGTCTGTAAATCGAATATGACGTACCTTATCTCCCAAAAGCTCAAACCAGTCCTTCATAGTCTCTCCAGCCAGGCCTGCCGCCGTCAAGTCCAGACATGCCTGCACGTTTTCACTGTCCACAGCCTTGAGCAGGCAGTTCAGCTCTCCCAGTGTATTGAACACCGGAGAATCTCCTGGACACATAGTTTCCACTGCAAGCAGGATACCGTGATCAGAAGCTGTCTTTGCCAAGCGGGCCAGCCGCTCCACAGCCCGTTCAAATATCCGTTCCTTCTCCTCATCCCTGAGACCTCCGCAACAGTTTACCACCATAATTTCTGCTCTCGCCTGCTCTGCCGCCTCCACTGCCTTTTCAAAATAGCCCATGGAATGTTTTGCTGCCGTTTTATCCTGAGCACACAAATTGTAATTATAAACAGTACATTCCGGAGAAAACGCAGTCAGTTTCATTCCATAAGAATCTATTTTTTCCCTCAGCTTTCCTGCATCCTCAAATCCGTAATCATCCAGCAAAAAATGCGGTCTGGCACACCAGAACTCGATTGACTGAACCCCCAGCTCCTTCTGACTCTTCAGAAAATAGTCCAGAGTTCTATACTTATAATGCATTCCCATTCCAGCAATCCGCTCTCTTTTTACAGGCTTCATAGCTTTTCCTCCTTATACGGTTGAAGGCCGGCTCTGTAAGAACATTTACAGACCGGCCTTTTTTCAGCTTTTATTATTTACTTTCATCCCAAACTGCATGCGGATGTTTGTGCCACCATTTAAAAATGACAGGAACAATAATTAAAGCGGCCAGGTAAATGAGAATAGGAGCGACTGCTGCAACCCAATTTCCCTGTACGCAGGCTACTGGTACAGCTGCCAAAGCAAAGATCTCAATAATGGATTCAATTGGCGTTACAATTGCCGCATCATCCAGCGTACAGCTCTTGTTCTCCGGATCCACGATTCTGAGAAGAGCCATTCCAATCGCTGTTACACCTGTAGAATATCCATATACATAAATGCCTCTCTCAAACCACTCCTGTTTTAACAGGCGGGGAGCAAGTACCGTAAAGTGGAATACAACCCATGCGATACCGAACAGCATCAAAAGTCCAAATGGTACTGCATACTCAATAACAACAGGGATTTTAATGGAAGCTACTCCAAAAAATACTAAGAAGTCCGTTGCGCAGCTTCCCATACGGGAAATAATGCGATTATCCACGTACTTATCTGCCTTGATTCCTTTTAATAAAAAGTGGAACACAATAGCTACTAAGAAGCCCACAGAGAAGCTTGGAACACCCAGTCCTGTTGCCGCCTGAATTGCATTGGTGAGCAGATATCCAATTCCTGTCGGAATCAGAATCAGCATTAAATGCCATGCAAGGGGATCAATCGCCATAGGAGAAACTGTTTCCTCTCCAAGAACAGGTCTTTTTCCTTCCTGAATCAGTCCTGTTCGCATGTCATCCGGAAGCTGGCTGAAATCCTTAACAAATTTCGTATGATTTTTCTTTGTTCCAATTTTAATCAGAATAATTCCACCGAAAATTCCAGTTAAAATTCCAACTGTTGCAGAAGTCATTCCCAAGTCTGTGGCGTCTGCCCATCCCAGAGAATCAAGAGTTGCTCCAAGAGCTGCCGCTGTGCCGTGTCCTCCCTGGAAGCCTGCTGGAATCAGCATTCCAAATGCCGGGTTTAAATCAGGCTCAATCACTCTAAGAACCAGCATGGAAAAGATAATTGGCACTGCATACTGGAACGCCCATCCAATATTTCTGAAGCAGTAATAGCTTCCAATTCTGTCAAAATTTGTTTTCCATCCGCCGCTGCTGAAGTTAAATCCTCTAAGTCCGATAGATACAAATACTGCAATAATCAAAAGTCCTGCATAAGATCCAAATTGTGAAGAAAAATTGATAATTCCAAATCCGTTCTGTCCCATAGCCAGTCCAATGAAACCTGCTAAAAGGCTGACCGGAACAAACAGACTCTGAAGAATCTTGATTTTCTCTCTTAATAATTTCGCTGCAAATAGGAAAATTCCTGCCCACATAAAATCTATCAGCATTGAGTAAGCGTTAAATTCCATGTTCTCTCTCCCCTCTTATTTTTATTACCCTAACTCTTTAAAATAACATTTTATAATATTATATTTCATCTCATAATATTATTTATTTGTGCAGTAAAATAGCCGCACTTTCTCTTACTGTTTCCAGTTCTTTCTCCGTCATATCACAGTACGTACTATTTTTTTCTGTTGTCCCAGCATCCTGAACATAGATCAGCTTTGTATCCTTTTCAGTAATTGTATTAAACCAGGTTTCTTTTGGAACATTATATACCTTTCCTGGCTCCATTAAAGTCAGATCAATCTGGAATGCGTCATCTTGCCGTGACGCGGTCAGCAGTACTGCCTTTCCATGCACAAGAACGAACTGCTCGTCTGTTTCATGGTGTACTTCTAAATACTTGATTTCCCCTATATCGTTGTTAGGTTTCCAGTTTTTTATGCACATAACCCAATGGCCATTATTATAGACACATTCAATCCCTTCTCCCTGATATTCAAAAACTTGTGCTTTCAAAATGATTCCCTCCAATCCTCTTCTGTACTTACATTTACTTCATTTCATCGGCCGATTATTTATATAATGATAATACATTATATATCATTATATTGTCAATAGCTTTTGTGTATTTTTTATAACCTATTCTTTTTATTGTCACTGATAATTGTAAAACTGCTTATAACAAACTATGCGCTCCCATTGAAAAAGCAGCAAAACTGCTTATTTCAGTTCTGCTGCTCGTTTCAATCTTCTATGAAGAATGCCCAACTTAATACTCTACTTTCCACATATAACGTCTTTCGTCCATGGAATGTCCTCTTACCTCTGCCATCTGGGCTACATAGTATCTCTCAATCGGGATCATTACAACAGGATTAAAGAATTCCGCTACTTCCGGAGCGATTCTTCCCTGGTTTAATTCTTTAAAATCAATCGTAATATAATTTTCTGCATACTGCTTCAGGAACTTCAGACATCTCTCATCTAATTCCCTTGTTCTTCCCTCGCTCATTAACAGAACCATTGGAAGTTTCTTATCTGTGGTTTCAAATGGTCCGTGGAAATATTCTCCTGTATGAAGGCATACTGCGTGCTTCCACTGCATTTCCATAAAGTGGCAGCAGCACATGGAATAGGCAACGCCATAGTTCGGACCTGAAGCTAACACATAGAAAACTGGCTCGTCTTTGTACGTTTCAGCCCACTTCTGTGCAGTCGGAAGAACCTTTTCCTTTCCTTCTGCGACAATTTTATCAATCTGTGCATAGGCTTCCATAGCTTTATCATAATTTTCATAGTTCTCAAACTGCTTTAATAACTCAAATCCAATGCGAAGAGCATTGGCCTGGTTAGAATCGCTGTATACCTGGTCATCTCCGTTGGAGTAGGTCACAACATACTGTCCTACTTTTGCCATGCCAGTCTCCATAGAACCTGTCATAGCAATCGTAACTGCACCAGCTGCATTAGCGGTTTTTACTGCCTCTACAGTCTCTGGCGTAGCCTTTAAAGAACAGATCACAGCCACACATCGATTATCCAGCTCCTTTGGTGTCGCATGAACAAACTCATTGCTTGTATAAGTGGTAGCGCTAAATGTTTTCGCCTCGCTCTGCAATAAGTAAAGTCCAGGGAAAATCGCTGCCTTAGAACCGCCGCAGGCAACAAAATATACATGCTTTAAACCGCCTGCCTGATCCATCTTTACCTTAATTTCACTTACAATTTCCTTTACTGTCTTTGTCATTTTTATATCCTCCTCATATTACGATACTACTGAATTTCTTTTCCATAGCCAAAAGCGCCCTGAACCATGCAGGTTTTAGCTGCAAACTCGGCTCCAGCAGCCATTGCTTCTTTGATAAAAATTTCCTCTGATTCCTTCACCATGTCAGCATTCTCTGCATTCTTTTCCAGATTTCCTACATAAGAAAGTAAGAAAGCTGTTGCAAAAGAATCTCCAGCCCCCAAGGTATCTACTGCCTCCACCAATTTCGGTTCCTGTTTGTAAAAATTTTTTCCATTATATAATATGGAACCATAGCTTCCTCTGGTAGCTATCACCATCGGGCATCCTGCTTTGTAAATCATGCGGCAAATCTCTTTAGCCTCCTCTTCTTGCACAGATCCACAGGATAAAAAAGCATATTTAATATAGGGAGCTACCTGCGCCACTTTTTCTTTTTCCTTCCACTGTCCAGAAAAATCATAGGAAACTGATAAGTCTGCCTCAGCCAATTTAGGAAGCTGACTGTCAAAATGACTGTTATTGCTCGTATGAATGTGAGAAAACTCCTTGATATATTCCATATCATCTGCATCCAGAATTACCGGATATTCCTTCGCAATTCCGCCTTTATTGCTTCCTAAAAATACTCTGTCTCCATCCACTAAAGTTACTCTGGCATATCCATTTTCACCATCATGCTGTCTGCAGCGCTCATGTTTTACTTCCAGTTCATCCAGAGTAGCCAGTATGTGATCTGCTACTTCATCACGTCCGAATGTTCCCATATAGGAGGAATCTTCTCCTAACATTTTTGCATAAACGGCAAAATTTAACGCCTGCCCGCCTGGAAACATGGTATTAAGATGAATGTATTTATCGCATACGTTATCACCAATACCAATAACCTTCATGTCTTCACCCTTTCACCAGTATATTATTATATAATGTTATAATATAATATAAGCTCATATTATCTAATTTGTCAAGACCTTTTTACAAAAAAAGCCAGTCCCCCTTCCATGCCTGCTATTTTTCAAAAAAATTCAGAAAACAAAAAAAGGCCGGAACCCTTGAAAATTGATATGCTCCCTATATGGTAGACAATGGAAATATCCAAAAATCTATCATATGAG
>ERZ894232.1031-NODE-1031-length-30017-cov-14.051298_pt1 | contig 30017 bp, 50 predicted proteins | sample MGYA00380296_ERZ894232 | MGnify/ENA primary metagenome ERZ894232 (study PRJEB32331, sample SAMN06328433) | human gut metagenome | biome: human gut microbiome; feature: stool | host: Homo sapiens | collected 2014-08-14 ...
GAAACTGGGGGCCGTCCGCGCGTTCCCGGACGTGCAGCCGACCAAGGAGCAGGCCGTCTCACCTAGCGACGGCACGGAATGCACGCACTTCGAGCGCGGGAATAGGAAGAAACGTTACAAGGGGGTTTGACCATGGAGCACGTGGTTCAGTTCGGCATCAACATCGACGACACGGCGATCGCGGAGGCGATCAAGCGCGACGCCTACAAGGAGGTCATCAAGCAACTGACCGATGAGGCGCGCAAGGACCTGCCGAAGAGGTGCGAGTACAGCGGCTACGGAAAGAAGGAGGTCGATTGGCGCGGTATCATCGGCGAGGAGGTCGAAAATAGGGTCGGCGCGATCATCGACGAGAAGGCCGACGAGATCGTTGATATGGCCGTCAAGCGCGTCTACGACTCCATCATCCGCCGCAAGCCCTTCCGCGAGGCGTGCAAGAAGATGGACATCATCTTCGACGGGCTTGGCGGTGATGACGATGGCCGAGCTTAAGCCCTGCCCGTTCTGCGGCCACTCCAGAAACCTCTCCATCGAGGACGCCGGTGGCATCGATAGATACGTCAACGGCGAGCCGGACGGCTCTATCCCGACGTGGCACGTGTGCTGCGGGTATTGTGGCGCAACGGGGCCGGAAGCCATGCTAAAGCGGGAGAACGCCGTCTCCGCGTGGAACCGGAGGGACGGTGAGCGCGATGAGTAACTTCGCAATGCGGCGCGCGGTGAAGGAGTACAAGACCGACTGCCACAGGTACGCCGAGCTGGCGTTCGAGGACATCGACCGTGCTCGCGGGCTGATCGAAGAGAGGAATTACTTCAAGGCGGCAGACGCCCTGTACGAGGCCATCACGGATGTGCACAAGGCGTTCCTGATGTGGGAGGTCGGGATGACCTACGAGAAGTGCGCCGGGTGGCGCGAAGAGGACGGTGATCGCCATGCCGACGAATGACGAGCGCCGCGAGGTGGCGGCGAAGCTGCGCGAGCTTGTCGCCGACTGGTTCGACGACGGCGAGTTCTACGACCGCGGTGAGGTGGAGGACGTCCTCGGCCTCGTGACCGATGACGGCGCGTGGTACGAGGCTGCAGGCGTGCGACGGCTCGCCGACTTCATAAACCCGGAGGAGCGGACGTGCCGCATGATCGACAACGGCGTCGAGCTCTGCTGCTCTGTGTGCGACCGAAGGCACGGTTACGATGACGAACCGGATTTTTGCATGGGATGCGGAGCGAAGGTGGTGAGCGAATGAGCGATAAAAATGACTTCAAAGCCTGTCTCTTGGGCTTCGAGTACATCAACACGTTTGACGGGAGCGGATTTCCCGTGGCGGTAGTGCTCGACAACGGCCTCGATGTATCGGAACCATCATATGAGCAGCGCGTGTACATCGTCCGCGCCGAGCGTGTCGCAGAGCAGGTCATCGACGACAACTTGCGCCTGATCGAGAGAAACAGGGACCTGGAGTGCGAGCTGGCGAAGGAGAAGGCGAAGATCGGCAATGTGTCGCGCATCGCCGACTCGCTGCACGCCGAGGCTGTCGAGCTGTCGGAGCTTTTCGGGGACGTGGTCCCGGAGAATGCCGCCCGCGAGTGCGCCCTGAAGCGTTCCGTCGCCGAGTGCATCAAAGGGGTGATCGGGTGAGCGTTTCGAGTATCGCCGAGAGGGCGAGGGCGCACCTCGCCCTCAGGCGGCTGCACTCGTCGGTGAACGTCAACTGGCCCACCACGCTCACGGTCGCTGTGCTGGGCAGGTCGGGCACCAGGTGCGAGGTCGTGATGCCTCTCGCCGAGCTCACTGACCCCACCGCGTGGGCCAACACGGCGGCCGACAACGAGAGGCTTATCGAGAGGTGCCGTGAGCTCGAGGTGGAGCTCGCGGAGTTGAAGAAAGGAAAGGGGCGACGGCCATGAGGCTGTACGTCATCGGGCCCGTGACCGGCAAGGACGGCTTGAACCGCGAGGCGTTCGAGAGCGCGCGCCGCAGGCTGGTAGAGGCGGGTTACATCGCCGCGATACCCCACGACAAGGTCGGGGAGGACGACGATTGGCGCACGGCGATGAGCAAGAGCATCCGAGAGATGCTGTCGATGCGCCGTGGCGCCCCCGTGTACGACGGCGTGGCCGAGCTTCCACAGTGCATCGGCTCGAAGGGGGCGCGCTGCGAGCGGGGGATCTGCGAGCAGCTGGGAATCCCGCACAGGCCCGTGGACGAGTGGGTGAGCGAGGCCGAGGAGAAGAGGGGCGGAAGATGACCGACGGAGCGATGACGTGCCCGTTCAACAGGCTAGGCGCCTGCAACGCCGAGACGTGCATGATGGGCGTCCGGCTCGGGATCGACAGGGCGGAGGGGACGGAAGAGCCGGACTCGTGGATGTGCGGCATGTCCCCGCTGGTCGCCGAGGTCCAGAGGGGCGGGATGCCGGTGAGGGTGAACGTCAAGGTGAGCGAAGGGAGCGCCGGGTGATCAGCGGAACGGAGGCCGGCAAGAGGTTCGAGGGGAAGTTCAAGCTGACGATGGAGCGCGCCGGGTTGATCGCCATGCGAATACCCGACGTCGCCAACGTGCGGTCGGGCGTCCGCTACGGCAGGGACACCATGGCCGACTTCGTCGTGATGGGCGACGGCGTCACCTGCCTGGTCGAGTGCAAGGCGACGTCCAACCGCAACCTCAGGCACGACAGGGTCCACCGCCATCAGGTGCGGTCCCTGCTAGAGGTCGACGCCATTGAGGGCCACATGGGCGTGCTCGCGGTCGAGTTCTTCGACAGGCGCGGGTACAGGTTCCCGCACAGGATGTACCTGCTTCCCGTCTCCGAGTGGGTGCGCCACATGGAGACGTCCGGCCGCAAGTCGATGCCCGAGGGCGATTTCGCCCGCCTGGGGGTCGAGCTGCCGTACTCGGGGTCGTCCTACGTGTTCGACGGGAGGTGGACGCGGTGAACCAGAGGCTGACGCGCGAGCAGAAGGTCGCGCACCGGTTCCTGAGCTCCTACGCGCTGATCGGCGACAGGCTCGAGTCCGCCGTCGATTGCATCGCGAGGGCGGAGGCGAGGAAGTCGTCCATATCGGCGTCCATAAGCGCGCTGTCGATGGGGGGCAGCGACCCCGGCAACAAGATGCTGAACGCGATCGTGAGCCTCGACAGGGCCGTCGACGACCTGCAGACGCTCGCCGACACGTTCGCCGGGCAGTACAGGGACGTCGAGGAGCTGGTGTCGGAGGTCCAGAGGTCCGATCCGCAGGCCGGGCGGGCCCTGAGGCTGGTGTACATCAACGGCCTCGAGGCGAAGGACGTGGCCGATGCCGAGCACTTCGCCAAGAAGACCGTCTACGGACAGCTCAAGCAGGGTCTCGACCTCGCGTACTCCATTCTCTGCGGGGGAGGTGAACTCGATGGATGACGTCTTTTCCAAGTTCGTCGGATTCCTCGCGAAGTCTTTCGCGACTGCCGCCCTGTTCCTCGTGGGCGTCCTGGTCATCGCCTTCCTCCTGGCCCTTATCGGCAAGGTCGTGGCGTGGTAGGTGAAAGGGGGCGGCCCTGTGCCGCCCCCTTTTTCGCTTTCTACAGGTCCACGCCCTGCATCCTGAGCCTGTCCGCGAGCGCCCCCGCGTCGTTTGCCTCCAGGTAGGCAGAGTTCGAGCAGAGGATCGCCGCCCCGCCGTACGCCTGGATTATGAACCCGTGCCGCTCCGCCAGCCTCATGACCTCCTCCCAGTGGGAGTCGTGGGCGGCTATCGCCGCGCGCCCCTCGTCCGTGCCGATGTGGTCCGCGAGCCCGTCGAACTGCTCGCCCGTCTTCGGGTCGATTCCCGTGCCATATTCGGTCGCCTCCATGTCTGCCCCCTATTCCGCCCGCTTCGGGGCGATCTCCTCAAGCGCGGCCGATATGGCCGCCTCGGCCTGCTCCATCGTCGCCCTGCCGGCCTCCTCCGGGCACATGCCGCCTTGCACGAGGCCGTCGATGTAGCAGGCCATGCAGCAGCGCATCCGCTCGGGGTCGGGCACCGCCAGGAACTCCCAGACCGGAACGGCCCGCGCCTCGTCCAGGATGGCCGCCTTCTCGTCGAACATGATCTCTCCTCTCGATGTGGGGCCGTATCCGGCCCCGTTCGGGCCCTATTCAGCAGGCAGGCCGGCCATGCCGCCGATCCTGCGGCTCCTGACGGCGTCGCGCCCCGCGCTCCTGCCCGCCGCCCGGCTCTCCTCGCTGTACCCGACTCGCCTCGGGGCTCTCGCCTTGCCCAGGCTCATGCCCCTCATGTGCTCGTCGACCTCGGTCGGGGTTGTCAGCATGAGGGCTTGCGACTGTCTCTCGAGCTCGAGCCTCACGCCGTCGGTGAATCCCCGCACGAAGTTCTCGTATGCGTCGGGGTCCGTGTAATGGTCGTCCTCGTGCTCCCTGCCCAGCCGGTCCCCGACCGCAAGCAGGTTCTTGAACACGAGGGCCGCCGCCTCGGCGTCCTCCCTGCGCCCGATGAAGCACGGGACATGCTCGCTCGACCTGGCCCTCCGGTGGACGTTGAGCACCGCCCTGCACCTGAAGTTCTCGGCTATGACCACATGCAGGATCTTCCGCCATGCCCGCCTGACCCCGGGATTGACCTCGAGTTCGACGATCTCGGAGACGTCGCCGTCCCCAAGCTCCCACTCCTCGATGCCGTTCTCGGCCATGAGCCTCTGGGCCTTGAGGGCGAAGGCCACGGCCTCGGCCTCGGTCGCCCCGTTCGCAGTGGAGTGCTCCAGCAGCTTCCCGATCTTCTCTATCAGCCTCTCGCGGTCCATGTCTCCCCCTTACGCGACTTCCGACAGCTTGCAGGGCTCGAAATGCGGGTCCCTCTCGACCAGCTCGAACCCATGGCGCCGGTTGATCTCCTCGAACTCCCTGAGGCTGAAGTACCCCAGCTCAGGGAAATGGCCTTTTACCAGCCCGAATGCCTCGCCGGTTTCTGGGTTGCACTCCGTCATGTACTAGTCCCAGCCGCTGTATGGGCTGAAGTAGTGGGCAACCGCCGTGGCCCCCATCCCCTGTCCGTCCGTCTCGTACAGGCCCGGGCACATGCCCTGTATGGCCTTCGTGAGCATCTTCTGCATGGTCTCCCCCTTATGCCGCCGCCTCGAGCTCTTCCCTGAGCTCGAGCATGATCTCGTAAACCGCCTGGCCGTCGTCCTCGTCCGCCGCTGCCTCGAGCCTGTCCAAGTAGATCTCGAACAGGTCCGCCCGCATGGTGAACATAGGCCGCCCGTACAGATCCGTGTTTCCCTGCCACTCGGGCATGTGCCCGCCTCCTCTCTTGAGAGGGGAGGGGTCGCCCCCTCCCCGATTGTGTCCCTAGGCCGCCAGATCCCAGCCGTGGAGCTCGGTGACCTCGTGCCACTCGTCGCCCTCGCAGAGCTCGTAGATGGACACAGCCCCGTATTTGGTGACCTCCTTGAGGCCCCCGGCTGCCTTGCCCGCCTCGATGATCTTCTCCTTGAGGAGCTTCACCGATGCTATGAGGGTGATGAAGTCGAAGTCGTGCAGGGGTGCCGTGTCGATCTGGTACAGGTAGCACTCGATCGCCGCAAGCACCTCCCCGTCGCTGTACCGCCTCGGGGTTGCCCTGACCTCCCGGTGGTCGACCTCGATGGCCCACTTCCTGGCCTCGCCGTGCTTCATGTACCGCTTGGTGGTCTGGTACTCGTTGATGAATCGCAGGGCCTCTGCCATGTCCCGGCTCTCGGCCTTCTTCTTGGCAACCATGTCGTACTTCCTCATGCCCTCGACAATGGCCAGGATGGTGTGATCCGAACAAACAAAGCTGCTCATGGTGTGCTTCCCTTCGGTCGTGGTCGGGGGCCTATCCCCCGCTGACAAGTACATTACTAGCAAAAAGGTGTACTAGCAATAAGGTGTAAGCAGTTCATATATTACACACAATTGCAAGCTGTGCAATTAGGTGTATAATGCCCGACAGATTGGAGGTGATCGGATGGATGCATATGAGGCCCTGAAAGAGGCGGGGGCAAGATCCGGAACGCCCATGTACAAGGTCGGCCGCGCTCTGGGAAAGACCGACAGCTACGTGAGCAACGGCATCGCGAGGGGCAGCAGCCCGCGCTGCGACACCATGGCCAAGATGGCCGAGGTGTGCGGGCACGAGCTCGCTCTGGTCCCGAGCGACGACATGCCGGAGTCCGCGCTGAGGATAGACGGGTGAAAATGTAACGGAAGGTAAAAACTTTCGTGGTATCGTGTATCCGAGGTATTGCCGTGGCAATCAGCCGGATACCAGAACCATCACCCGAACCGATTAGCACAGCAGCCGCCGCCGAAACCGGCGGGCGGCAGATTCATGCAAGACGGAGGTGAGTAGATGCCAACGATCATCAACGGCCAGCCGACGAGCAAGGAGATACTCGAGCGCCTCGCGGCGCTCGATCAGCCCGTCGCGCTGTCGTTCTCATGCGGCAAGGACTCCATCGCCGCGTGGCTCGCGATGCGCGAGTACGACATCGAGATCGTGCCGGTCTACTTCTGGCTGGTCCCGGACCTGCAGTTCGTCAACGACGAGCTCGGGTACTTCGAGGACTACTTCGGCGCGCACATCCACCGCTACCCGAACCCGTCGTTCTTCAGGCTCATAAACCACTGCGTCGACCAGCCGCCCGAGAGGCTTCGCGTCATAGAGGCCGCGAACCTCCCGACGCCCGACTACCAGCAGACGTGGGAAGTCGTGCTCGACGAGCTGGGGCTCGACCCGAAGACGTGGAAGGCCGACGGCGTCCGCGCCGCCGACTCCCTCAACCGCCGCACGTCGTTCGTGAAGCACGGCGTCATGAAGGAGTCGAACAGGAAGGTCAGCCCGATAGCGGACTGGCTCAAGGCCGAGGTCATGGGCTGCATCGAGGACGCGGGCGTGGAGCTGCCGATCGATTACGAGATATTCGGCCGCAGCTTCGACGGGACCGACTATCGGTTCACCGAGCCCCTGCGCCGGCACCTGCCGGACGACTATCAGAGGCTGCTCGACTGGTTCCCGTTTCTCGCGGCGGACTTCATCAGGCACGGGGAGGATCCGGATGGCTTTTGAGTTCAAGAGGAAGGGCGGCGCCAAGAAGGGCTCGACCCTCGACGACAAGGCCATGGCCGACCGCATCAAGAGGGAGGCCGAGCGTTTCAAGGACGCCACCGACTCCGAGTTCTGGACGTGCCTGTGCTTCAGGGACGATGCTGAGCGGTCCAGGTTCTGCGAGGTGACCGACCTGCCCGAGCGCAGGTTCGTGACGGGCGAGGAGCTTCGCGAGGCCGTCGGCCCGTTCAGGCCGCCCGAGAGGCGGCGCGGGTTCCCCAGGCAGCCGAAGTCCACGACGAGGACCCCGAACCCGCTCGCGGGCGTCGATTACTCGCAATCCCTCGAGAGGGCGAGCTACGACGAGGCGATGGCCCTGAAGGCCGCGCTGATGGCGGCCCGGGCCCCGAGGCGGCTCGGGGAGGTCACCGATACGGACGTGTGGATCTGCGCGGTGTTCCGCAACAGGGAGGACAGCGAGGAGTTCCTGTCCGACTGGAACCTGCACAAGCACGGGGACAAGTACCTCGACGCCTCCTCCTGGCTGAGGGAGATCGAGGCGGAATCTAAACAGCGATGACCACGGGGGCCGCGAGGCCCCCTGTTCATATCGGAGGGTTGGCAGAGCAGACGAATGCAGCGGGTTGCTACCCCGTAGTCCGAGGGGCCACCCCGGACCGCAGGTGCGAATCCTGTGCCCTCCTCCACGCCGTCGCGGCCCGACCGGATCGGGCGGCCGCCTCCTAAGCGGCAGGTTGCGGGTTCGAGCCCCGCCGACGGCACCAGAACGGATGGCTGGCCGAGCAGTAAAGGCGCCTGTCCCGAAAACAGGTTGGGCGAGAGCCCTTGGGGGTGCGAATCCCTCGCCATCCGCCACACAGGTCATTGGGTCAACGGTAGACCGGCGGTCTCCAAAACCGCAGACGGGGGCTCGACACCTCCATGACCTGCCATATGCGAATCAGGCCCCGCGAGGGGCCTTTTTCATGTATCTGCAAACCGGGAAAGAGAGGAGATCGCCATGGGTGAGCGCATCCGCAGGGCCGCGCGCAACGTCGCCGGCCGCGTCCGCAACGCCGCGAGCCGAGTGTTCGGCCGCAACCGCTCCGGCTCCACCGCCGGGCGCAAGTCCGGCTCCTAGCCGGGTCACGGCCCGCCCCTCCGGCGGGCCGACGAGAGAATCGGAGGGCGCATGGCCAAGAGGGTCAAGCCCGAGCTTCCCGAGGAGTTCGACTTCTGCGCAGCCACCAGGCGCTGGTACGCCGCGTGGCGGGACTCGCACGAGACGGACGACTGGGACGACAGGCAGTGGCAGTTCATGTTCGACACGGCGATAGTCCACAGCCTCGTGTGGGGCAGCTTCGACTTCCACTGGCTGGGGGAGCTCCGCGCGCGCGAGGCGCAGATGGGGCTCGCCTACGACTAGGCGCGGGGGGAGGTGACCGTATGGCGAACGAGCAGAACCTGATCCGCAACGAGGACCTGACACCCGAGCAGAGGAGCGCGAACGGCCGCAAGGGCGGCCTCGCGTCTGCCAGGAAGAGGGCCGAGAGGCGCGGGATGCAGGAGATCGCCCAGCTCGTCCTCGACATGCCGTGCGAGGACGCGGACCTGGACGACATCAGGGAGCTCGCCTTCGAGAACTTCCCCGACGCCAACCTCACTGTCGGGCAGGCGGCGGTGCTCGCCGTGGCCAAGAAGGCCAAGAGGGGCGACGTCGCCGCCCTGCAGTTCCTCCGCGACACGGCGGGCGAGAAGCCCGTCGAGAAGGTGGAGGTGAGCGCCGATGTGGCCAAGGCGTCCGAGGAGATAGCGGGCATGATCCGCTCCGCCAAGGAGAGGGACGGTGCCTGACGACCGCCAGGACCTCGTCGACCTCATATACCGGTGTCCCCGGGACATAGCGGTGGGCATCGGGTACGACAAGCTGACCGACCTGCACAACAAGTGGATCCGCGACATGGTCTTCGGCGAGGGCGACCACACGCTGCAGGCGCACCGAGGGTCGTTCAAGACCACGTGCCTGGGCATCGCCTTCGCGTTCATCATCGTCCTGTTCCCCGGCGACCGCACCATCTTCATGCGCAAGACCGACGCCGACGTGGCCGAGGTGCTGGCCGCGACCGCCTCCGTGCTCAGGACGGGCCACTTCAGGGCCATCGTCCGGAGTCTGTACGGCATCGACCTCGTCCTCACTAAGGAGACGCAGTCCGAGGTGTCCACGAACCTGAGGCAGGGCGTCTCCGGGGCGTCACAGCTCGTCGGCCTAGGATGCGGCGGGTCCATCACCGGCAAGCACGCCGACCGCGTCTTCACCGACGACATCGTCAACGTGAAGGACCGCGTGTCGGCCGCCGAGCGCGAGCGCATCAAGCTGATCTACCAGGAGCTGCAGAACATCAAGAACAGGGGCGGCAGGATCTACAACACCGGCACCCCGTGGCACAAGGACGACGCGTTCACCCTCATGCCAGACATAGAGCGTTGGGACTGCTACAGCACCGGCCTGATCTCGCGCGAGGAGCTGGCGTCGATCGAGGCGTCCATGAGCGTGTCGCTGTTCGCGGCCAACTACAAGCTGAAGCACATCGCCGACGAGGAGGCCATGTTCTCCGAGCCGTCGTACTTCTCCGACCCGTCGGAGCTGGCCGACGGCATCGCCCACCTCGACGCCGCGTACGGAGGGGCCGACGGAACCGCGCTCACCCTGCTGAACGCGTCCGAGGACGGGTGGAGGGCCCACATCAGGCTCTGGCCCGGGAGGCACGTCGACGACTGCCTGCCCGAGGTCATAAGGCTGTGCCGCGAGCTGAGGGTCGGCAGCATCCACCTCGAGAGGAACGCCGACAAGGGCTACCTGCGCAAGAAGGTCATCCGCATGGGCCACCCCTGCATCGCCTACACGGAGTCGACCAACAAGTTCATCAAGATCTCGACCTACCTGAAGACCGAGTGGCCGCGCATCAGGCTGCTCGACTGCGACGCCTACCCGCTCGACGCGGGCGCCGTCAACGAGGTCCTGGACTACAGCGAGAACGCCGCGCACGACGACATGCCCGACTCCATGGCGTCCGCGCTCAGGGCCTACTCGAGGAGGCCGAAGATCAAGAGATTCAAGGAGGGGGTGTGAGGTGCACGAGTTCCACAGCTTCTACTACGACCGCCTCAAGATGGAGCCGGTCAGCGACGACTTCACGGTGCCGTCCGGGACGGTCCTGGACGGGGAGGCGATACGCTCCCTCGTGGACGAGCACAGGCGGTGCCACCTGCCGAGGCTCGAGTACCTGGGCCACGCCTACGAGACGCGCTACGAGGTGTTCGGGCGCGGCCCGAAGCCCGACTACAAGCCGGACAACAGGCTCGCCGCCGACATGGCCTACGACATCACTGAGACGTTCGAGGGCTACTTCATCGGGGTCCCCGTGGACGTGACGCACCCGGAGGCGGGCAAGGCCGAGTACCTGCGCCGCTGGTCGCGCATGAACTCCCAGGAGGACGTCGACGCCGAGCTGTCGAAGGCTGCCTCCAAGTACGGCATCGCCTACGAGATGCTGTACCAGGACGACGAGGGCAGGCCGAGGAGCGCGCCGGTGTCCCCGCTCACGTCCTTCATGGTCCACGACGACTCGGTGCTGCACCGAAAGGTCGCATTCGTCCGCTACGCCTTCGACGAGGAGGGCCGCATGAGGGGCAGCTTCTCCGACGCCGACAACGTCTACCCGTTCTCCGAGGACGGGGGCGAGGTGACCGTGGGAGAGCCGGTGCCCCACTACTTCAAGGGGGTCCCGGCGGTCGCATACCCGCAGAACTCCGAGAGGCGCGGCCTGTACGAGGGCGTGCTGAACCTCATAGAGGCGTACAACCGGGTGCTGTCCGAGAAGGCAAACGACGTCGAGTACTTCAGCGACGCCTACATGGTCGTGAAGGGCACCGAGCTGCCCGACGACTTCAAGGAGGACCTGCGCGAGTACAAGCTGATCAACCTGTGGGGTGACGGCGAGGAGCCCATCGAGGTCATGTTCCTGCAGAAGCCCGACGGCGACGCGACGCAGGAGAACCTGATCAACAGGCTCGAGGACCTGATATTCAAGATGGCCATGGTGCCCGACATCACGGACGAGGGGTTCTCGACCGCGAGCGGCACCGCGCTGAAGATGCGCATGATGCCCATGAACAACCTGGCCCGCAACAAGGAGCGGAAGTTCAAGGCGGGCGTCATGGAGCGCCTGAGGCTGCTCGCCAACTACCCGGAGGCGGGATTCTCCGGCTCCGACTGGGAGGGCTGCGAGGTGGTCATGCACAGGAACATGCCCGAGGACCTGGCGAGCGAGGCGGCCGTGGCCGGCAGCCTGTCCGGCATCGTCTCCGAGCAGACGCAGCTGTCCGTGCTGTCCTGCGTGGACGACCCCGCCGCCGAGATCGATAGGAAGGAGGCCGAGCGCGAGAGGCGCGCCGAGGTCTCCACGGGAGGGCTGCCCCTGGACAGGGCGCCCGTCGAGGAAGGTGATGGCGAATGATCGCTACATACGAGCCGAGGAACCCCGGCACGGTGCTGAACGTGAGGGAGGCCCCCGAGGCGTACGCGCCCGTCGTGAGGACGATGCCCGCCGGCAGCGAGAGGTGCCTGTCGGTCGAGCGCGGATGGTGCCGGCTGGACGGCGGCTGGGCGGACGCCCGGTTCCTCACGGTGGCCGACGGGGACGCGCCCGAGCCGGCGCGCGACGAGGCCGACGACGCGCCGGATGCCAAGCCCGAGGCCAAGCCCGAGCCGGAATCGGCCCCCGGCCGTCCCCCTCAGACGACGAGGGCCGCGCCGGGCTCATGGCCATGACCATCTCCGAGCTGCGCAGGCTCGCCGAGGGCAGCGGCATCGAGGTGCCGAAGGGCGCCCGCAAGGCCGAGATCGTGGACATCATCCTGGCCGACGATGACTAGGGACGCGGCGTACTGGGACCGCAGGCGGGCGGACCTGCTCAGGCAGATGGAGGCCGACGAGGCCGCGCTGCAGGGCAGGCTCGCCAAGGTCTACGAAAGGCACGCCGCAGAGCTGTCGCGCGAGATAGCCGCCTACTACCAGAGGTACGGCGAGGCGAACGTCATCGAGTACCGCACCCTGCTGCAGACCCTGCCGGACGAGGACGTGCGCCTGCTGATAGAGCGCATGGACGAGTTCGCGCGCAAGTACCCCCAGTACGCCCACCTCATGCCGGTGCGCGAGAGCATCTACCGCCTCGACATGCTCGAGGGGCTGCAGGAGTCCATCAGGATGCGGCAGTTCGAGATCGGCGCCATAGAGCAGGAGGAGCTGGAGGCCCACTTCAGGAAGCAGGCCATGAGGGCGGCCAACCTCGCGGCGGAGCAGATGGGGTTCGGCAAGAGCTTCTACTCGATCAACGACGCGATAGTGACCGCAACGGTCGGGGCCGCCTGGGCCAAGTCCGGGGCATTCAGCGACGCGATCTGGGGCAACAGGGCCAAGCTCGCCGCCTACCTCAACGACGACTTCGCCAAGGGCGTGGCGCGCGGCATGAGTTACGAGAAGCTGGTGAAGCAGCTGCTCGAGAGGTTCGACCGCGTGTCGCGGTCCGACGCGAAGAGGCTCGTGTTCACCGAGGGGACGTTCCTGTTCAACGAGGCGCAGGCGCAGGTCCACCAGAGGGACTTCGAGTGCTACCGCGTCGTGTGCGCCGACTCGAGGGCCTGCCCGGTGTGCCTGGACATCCAGCGGGAGCAGCTCGAGCGGCCCGTGAGGTACGAGGACAGGGCTCCCGGCGTCAACTACCCGCCGCTCCACCCGTGGTGCAGGTGCAGCGCGGTCCCGGTCGTCGATGACTGGGAGAGGTGGATAGACGACTACGTGGCGAGGCGCGGCGGCGATTCCGTCACGCACGCCGAGCCGAGAAATACCGGCGAGCAATAGAACAGCTTTCATCCTAGGTCCCCGCAAGGGGGCCTTTCCATTAACGGAGGTCCCCAATGAGGCGAATCATCTACATCGGCGACAGGTGCTGCCCAGGGTGCGCGCACTACAGGAAGACGGTCATAGACCCGCTCTCCGCGAGCCACCCCGGGGCGGTCGAGGTCCATTTCGGATGGGACTCGAAGATAGCCGAGGTCAACGGGAGGTGCCCCATCACGAGGGTGCCGACGGTCGTGGTCGAGAACGACGGCGTGGAGGAGTTCCGCTTCTCCGCGTTCCTGGACGCCGACAGGCTCGAGGAGATCGTCGAGTGCAACGCCCCCGCGCTCACCTTCGAGGAGGTGGCGCTGTGAGGTACGAGGTCGTCGGCGGGGAGATGACGGCCTACGTGGTGCAGGCGATCACGAAGTCGCTCGTCGGGCGGCACTTCGAATGGAAGCGAAAGAAGCTGAAGGGGGAGGGCCGCGCGTAGCGGCCCTTTCCCGTCCGAGCGTTGAAGACGTTAAAAGCCACGGTTCGGGCAGGCGTGGAACCCGTTAAAAGCTACGGAGTGTGCAGGCATGGGACACGTAAAACCCTATGGAAGAAGGGAAAGGCACATGGCAAAGGACGGAAACCGACAGAAGTTCGCCGGAATCGCCGGGGGCATCGAGACCCCACCGCAGGAGCCCCAGGGCGCCGATGGCGCAGAGGAGGCAGACGGCGGAGACGGCGAGGACGGCGGTAAGGACGGCGGCGGGCAGCAGAACCCCGCCAAGTACACCGACGACGACGTGAGCGCGATCGTGCAGAAGCGCCTCGCCCGCGAGCGCCAGAAGATGGAGGCGGAGATCCGCAAGTCCATCCAGGACGAGGCCGACGCGAAGCAGACCGAGGCCCAGAGGCTCGAGAACATGACCGAGCTCCAGCGGGCGCAGTACGAGGCCAAGAAGCTCAAGGCCGAGAAGGAGGCACTTGAGGCCGAGCGCGACCTGTCCCAGCAGACGGCCATCGCGCGCCGCGAGTTGGCTGCGGTCGACATCAACCTCGGCGACGACCTGCTCGCGATGTTCGTGAGCGCGGACGCCGACAAGACCGGCAAGGCCATCGAGCAGATCAAGGAGCTTTTCCCCAAGGCGGTCAACGAGGCCGTCCAGAAGCAGCTCCGCCGAGAGCCGCCCAAGGCTGACCCCAAGCCCGGGTCCAAGTCCTTCGGCGCGTCCTTCGCGCAGGAGTACAGCAAGAGCAAGGTCAAGCAGACCGAGAACGGAGGCAAGTAATGGCTTTCAACAAGGCAACCAGGTACGGCGAGAGCGAGAACATCCTCGATTCCGAGGTCGGGCTCGTCGTGAGGACCCACACGGCCACCAAGGCGATGGCAAAGGACAAGAAGAACCTCAAGGCCGGAACCCTGTTCACCGAGACGGTGTACGCGGTGAAGGAGCCGACGAGCAATCCCAAGACAGAGGGCCTGTACGAGGTCGTGGACGGCCGCTACGTCAAGACCGAGGACACGACCAAGACCGAGGGCAAGACCTACTACGAGGCCAAGATCGCGGCCAGCCCGGTTGGCGTCGTGCTGATCGACTACGACATGGAGGACTACGACGAGTTCCCCGTGTCCGTCGTCGTGCAGGGCCGCCTCAAGGCCGACAAGGTGAGCGCCGAGGCAAAGGCCAAGGCCGAGGACTTCGCCAAGCGCGGCCTCTACATCGTCTAGGAAAGGAGACAACGACATGCCGAACATTTCCAACCTGATCACCGAGCGCGAGCTTCTGGACTTCTCCCAGAACTTCGCGGTCGCGCGCAACTACATGGGAAGCTGGCTCTTCCCCGACCGCAAGACCCAGTACATCGAGCAGGAGTACACGCGCCTGGCCCGCAACGGCAACCTGCCGCTCGTGGCCAAGGTCCACGCGTTCGACACCGAGGCCGCGATCGGCTCCCGCGTCCCGTTCGAGAAGGTCGAGATCGAGGAGCTGCTGATCAAGGAGAAGATCAACCTCACCGAGAGCATCGCGCGAGTCACGCGCGGCCTGAGCATGGAGATGGACACGCTGCGCCGCTACGTCTTCGACGACGTGGCGCGCCTCGCCGAGGGCGTCGTCACCCGAGCCGAGGTCGCCAAGATGGACGCCCTCACCACGGGCAAGATGTCCGTCCGCGAGAACGGCGCGACCATCGACGTCGACTACGGCGTGCCCGCCGAGAACCGCGTCACCTCCGACTGGACCGACACCGGCGCCGACATCCTCGGTGACGTCCGCAGGTGGCGCATGACCGCCATCGGCAACGGCGAGGCCCCGAACGTGGCGATCACGACCGAGAAGGTGCTGCTCTGCATCATGCAGAACAAGGGCGTCCAGAAGGCGATCTACGGCACCGTCGGCGAGGGCACCCTTCCCACGCGCGATGACGTCAACGAGCTCTTCCGCGCCCAGTTCGGCGTGACCATCTCCGTGAACGAGGACCGCTACGGCGTCATGGGGACCGGCGAGGACGGCCTGGCGGCCATCAAGCAGGCCCGCTTCTTCCCCGAGGGCAAGTTCGTCCTCACCTCCACCGGCATGGACGGCGAGGTGGGCGTGGGCCTCTGGGGCGTCACCCCCGAGGAGGCCGCCGTCGGCGGCGCTTTCGACTCCCGCCGCCAGAGCCAGTTCGTCACCTGCGTCACCTGGGAGACCCCCGACCCGGTGGCGACCTGGTCCAAGGCGTCCGGCGTGTTCATCCCCGTCATGCCCAACGTCTACGGCCACATCATCGCGACCGTCGGCGGCTCCGCCCTGTCCGAGGGCTAGGGATGGACGCCGCCGGCCTCGTCGGGCGCGTCAAGAGCCGCTACCTCGACGGCGAGGACGTGCCCGGCGACGGGGTGATAGAGGAGATGCTGCGCACGGTCATAGACCGCCTGCGCATCAGGATGGAGACGACGGCCGACCTCCCCGAGGCGGCCGGCTCCATCGCCGTGGACGCCGCCGTCAAGGCCCTGCGCCTGCGCGGCTTCGAGGGCAGCACGTCCGAGTCGGCGTCCGACGGCGGGTCGGTGTCCAACTCGTTCATCGACGACGTGCTCGCGGCCTACTCCGAGGAGATAGCGTCGCTCAGGCGGTCGATGAACCGCGGCATCAAGTTCCTGAGGTAGCCGTGAGGTGGTACAGGGCCCCGACCCACAGGCGCGTGGAGGTCGGGTTCGACGAGACGCGCAATCCGGTCATGGAGCTGGTCCCCACGGGCGAGTCGATCCTCGTGAGGACCGCCCCGGCGCGGCCCGAGAGGGACGACACGTCGGGCAACCGGTCGGACAGCATGAGGCGCACGTTCGTGACGCCCGCAAAGCCATCGATGCTCGACGGAGTCGAGGCGATCGAGGTGCGCGGGCTCATGTACGAGGTCGAGTCGGTCACCGGAGACGCCTCGCCTGCGGTCATAACGGCGAGGAGGTCCAAGCATGGGCTTCGAGCTGAATGACGTCGACGGGCTCGCCGAGGAGCTGGAAAGGCTCTCACGGCTGCGATTCGACGCGGTGATAGAGAAGAACATGACCGAGATCTACCAGAGGGGCAAGGAGAACGGCGGGACGCCCGTGGACACGGGCGAGCTGAAGATCAGCCTGTCGCAGTCCGGAGACGAGGTCGGATACACGAAGGAGTACGCCCCGCACGTCGAGTTCGGCCACCGGCAGAACGTCGGCCAGTTCGTCCCGAGGCTCGGAAAGAGGCTGAAGGCGCCGTACGTCCAGGGCCAGAAGTTCCTGAAGGCGAACGTGGACAAGCAGAGGCCGATATTCCAGCGCGACCTTCAGCGCGAGCTTAGGAGGTTCAAATGATGGCGAGGCTAGGCATAGGCGAGTTCCTGGGCTGCCTGATCGACCACATCGAGGACAGGACGGGGTTCAGGTGCCACGACTACCCCGAGAACGAGGAATCGCCCATGTACAGCGTCGAGGTGGAGGGGTCCGCCCCCGAGAACACCAAGACCATGTATGTGGACGTCTACAGCGTGACGGTCCACTGCATCTCCGAACCGACCGAACCGTATTCCAACGCCCCCGTCCTGCGGCTCGTGAAGTCGTTGGAGGAGGCCATGTCGGAGGACGTGGCGGTGCCGGCCCCGTTCCTGCTCTACAGGCAGGAGTACGAGGGGCTGCGCGCGCTGAAGAGAGACGAGACGGGCGAGGGCCATGCGGTCCTCGCCTACAAGTTCTGGGTCTGCTACGGGCTCAGATGCAAGTGAGGAGGCGGCCATGGCCAAGAGGACCGAGGCGTGCGCCGAGAGACTGATAGGAGAAGAGATGGCATCCGGAAACATCACCGGTGAGATCCTGAGGGGCTGCGACTACAGCGCGCTGACCTCCAAGGCCATCGCCGGCAAGAACATCATCGCGATGGTCACCAACAAGGCGGGCACCAAGCTGCTCGCGGTTGCGGGTCAGCAGGGGCTGAGCTTCAACATGAGCTCGGAGAGCTCCGAGGCGTCCACGAAGGACATGGAGGGCGGCGGCTGGTCCCTCAAGTTCCACGGCTCCAAGAGCTGGGACGCGTCGATCGACGGCCTGTACTCGCCCAACGACGAGGCGACGCAGATGGTGGCCAAGGCGCTCGCCGATGACGAGTACCTGTGCCTGAAGATCTGCAAGCGAACCGTCGAGACGAACGGCGACATCACGTACCAGCCGCTCCGCATGGGCCTCGCGATCGTGACCTCGGACAACTTCGAGGCCGCGAACGAGGACAACACCACGTACTCGATGGACTTCGAGGGCAGCGGAAAGCCGTGGCTCTTCGAGACGGCGACCGAGGACGAGCGCAACCAGGCGAAACTCACCATCGCGAAGGGATAAGGCATGAGGGAAGAGATCATCGACGGGCTGGACGACATGGACGGCATCGAGGAGGAGGGCGCCGCAGATTTCACCGTGAACGGGCGCTCCTTCGAAATCGCCTTCAACCAGAAGCGCATCGAGCTGTACGAGAACGGCAACCAGCCCATCATGGCGTCAATCGCAAAGAACGGGGGCACGTTCAGTCTCGGCGAGCTCTACGCCCTCACGGCCTACGGACTGAAGTTCGAGGGCGGCGGCTACGTGAACCCGAAGCAGGGCATGAAGATGGCCCGAGGGCTCGTGCAGGAGAACGGCTACCTCGCCGTCTACGAGCGCGTCATGGAGGCCCTGCAGCGCGACTGCGGTTTTTTATTCGGGGCGACGGCCTAAGGGCCGAGGCCCTGCGGGAGCTCACCGCCTATGAGTACTTCAAGACGGTGAGCCCCAGCCCAGCCGAGGCCGAGAGGTCGAGGCTGTTCGAGACCGAGATCGACCTGGCGTACTTCGCGGTCAACCTCGGTTGGTCCGTCTCGGACTACTACGAGAGCACCCCCGTCCAGCGGATGTTCATCCGCAAGGAGATCGAGAGGCAGACCGTGCAGAGGTCCGACCTCCTGAAGGACGCCGTGCAGGTCGCCGTGTCCAACGTGATGGGCAGGCGCAAGAACAAGCTCTGGCTCAAGACCCAGCGCAAGGCGTGGGAGGAGCCGGTCAGGAAGCGCGAGATAAGCGCGATACAGGAACAGATGAATAAGCGCGTCCCGTGGACGCCCTGGAACGGGGTGGAGGTGAGTCATGGCTGACTACACCCTCAGCGCGAAGGGAACCTACGACGGGTCCAACTTCGACTCCGGCATCGAAGGGTCCAAGTCGAAGCTCGACGCGTTCATGGACAAGGCGTCGCAGATCGGCTCCCGAATCAAGTCCGCTCTCGGAGACGGTGTCGTGAAGGCAGCTGACGCGGTCACGAGCGGCATCGGAACCATAGGCGCCGCCGTGACCGGCCTCGCCGCAGTCGGCGGAATCAACCGCGCGCTCAACATCGAGCAGGCGCAATACAAGATCAAGCAGATGGGGCTCGACGTCGAGGCCGTCATGGCGTCGTGCAACGAGGCCGTCAATGGCACCGCCTACGGCCTCGACGCCGCCGCCACGGTGGCCTCCTCGCTCGGCGCATCCGGAGTCCAGGCGGGCGACCAGATGACCCAGGCCCTCAAGGGGGTCGCCGGCATGGCCGCCATGTCGGGGCGCTCCATGGAGGACGTCGGCCTCATCTTCGGAAAGGTCGCCGCCACCGGCAAGCTGCAGGGCGACGAGCTCAACCAGATGGCCGAGGCCGGCGTGAACGCGACGGCGGCCCTGGCCAAGCATCTGGGGAAGACGCAGGCGGAGGTCCGTGAGATGGTCAGCAAGGGCCAGATAGACTTCCAGACCTTCAGCGACGCGATGTACGCCACGTTCGGCACGGCGGCGTCCGGCGCGAACGAGACGTTCAGCGGCGCGATGTCCAACGTGCGCGCTGCGCTGTCCCGCGTCGGGGAGCAGTTCGCATCGCCGACGCTCGACGCCCTGCGCCAGGTGTTCGTCGCCCTCATGCCGGTCATCGACGCGACCGCCGCCGCCCTCAAGCCGGTCGCGGACGAGTTCGCGGACTTCCTCGAGGGGGTCGTGCCGAAGCTGACGAGCGCGCTCGACGGCGCGAAAGCGGCTATAGAGGGGCTCGGCGAGGGCGGTTTCACGAACCTGCCGGAGGAAGTAAAGCTCGCGGCGGCGGCGATAGCCGTGTTCTCGGTCGGAAGCCTCGGCGGCCTTATCTCCCGCATACCCATCGTCGGCGACGCGCTCGGCGGCCTGTTCGGGGCCCTCGGCGGCCTCGCGACGCCTGTCGGGAGCCTCAGGGGGCTGTTCGGGGGGCTCACCACCGCAGTGGGCGGCCTCAGCGTACCGATGACCGCCCTGATAGCAGTCGGGGCGGCGCTCGCTGCCGGATTCGCCTACCTGTTCGCCACGAACGAGCAGTTCCGATCGTCCGTGATGCAGCTCGGCGGTGAGATCGCGGCGACCCTGGCGCCGATCATGCAGCAGATCGCCGACACGCTGCTGCCGGCAATAATGTCGGCCGCGCAGACGCTGCTGCCGGTCATCGGGCAGATAGTGCTCACCGTCATGCAGCTGGTCGCTGCGATAGCTCCGGTGGTCACCAGCATCGCGTCCGCGCTCATACCAGTGGTGTCCCAGCTCATAGAGATCGCGGCTCAGGTCGTCGCGCAGATCGCCACGCTGGTGCTCCCCATCATCCAGCAGGTGGCCGACCTCATAGCGGCGAACATGCCCGCGATACAGGGCATCATAACCAGCGTCACATCGGTGATACAGCAGGCGATAGCGGTCGCATGGCCCATCATCCAGCAGGTCATAACGGCCGCCATGACCGCCATCAGGGCCGTCGTCGAGACCGTCTGGCCGGTAATCCAGTCGGTCGTGCAAACAGCCATGGGAGTGATCCAGGGAGTTATCACGGCGGTCACCGGGCTCATATCCGGCAACTGGTCCCAGGTCTGGGAGGGAATCAAGCAGGTAGCCTCGAGCGTCTGGGAGGGCATAAAGGGAATCGTGAGCGGGGCCGCAGGCGCCGTGTCCGGTTTCGTGTCCGGGATGGTTTCGAGTGTGACGGGCTTCTTCTCCAACCTTTGGGGCAGCATCACCTCGAAGGCGAGCAGCATGTGGAGCAGCGTGACGTCCTCGTTCAGCAGTGGGGTCAGCAATGCGATCAATTTCGTGGCGAACCTGCCCGGCAGGATCATGGGCATATTCTCCAACGCGGGCTCATGGCTCGTGAATTCCGGCAGGTCGATCATCAATGGCCTCGTCAGCGGCATCCAGAACGCCATAGGCGGCGCGGTGAACGCCGTGTCGAACGCGGTCGGCCGAATCAGGAATCTTTTCCCGTTCAGCCCGGCCAAGGATGGCCCGTTCTCTGGCAGGGGATGGGTGTACTACTCGGGCCTCTCGATCATGGACGCCATGGGAGAGGGAGCACAATCCGAGGCGTCGAAGACCGTGAGGACATACGCGGGAATCGCGGACAAGGTCAGGGATGCGCTCGACATAACGCCGAACATCGGGGCCGTCGACTACGGCTTCGCGACGATGGTCGATTACGGCTCCGCGTCGAGGTCCGTCGGGCAGAAGGCCGGAAACATCGACAACAGCAGCAGGAACGTGACTTTCAACATAACCATGGACGGCGGCGGAGACCCGCGCGAGATGGCGCAGGAGCTCTACACGCTGTTCAAGAGGAGCGAGAGGGGGTACGCGCTGTGATCTACGACGGAACCGACCTCGGGGAGCTCATGCACGCCGAGTGCGCCCGCCCCCTCATGGCTTCCCCGAAGGTGTCGACATCGACCTCTGCGGGGCGCGACGGGTTCGAGGTATCGAGCGTCAGGCTCGAGTCGTTCGACGTCGACGTCGAGTGCTACGTGCTGCCCGGTTGGCCACTTGACATGGCAGATGGCATCAGGGAGGCGAGCGACGCGAAGAGGCTCATAGCATCCGCCCTGTTCCGCAAGGGCAAGAGGAAGCTCATCTTCGACGACGACCCTGTCATGTACTGCATGGCGATAGTCTCGGGCGTGTCCGACGTCACGAGGGTCGGGTACGTCGACTATTTCACGGTGACGTTCACGTGCGACCCTCTTTTCCTGTCGAACGAGGAGAGGTCGCAGGACCTGCCGCTCGGGAAGAGCGTCGTGAGGGTCGGCGGAACGGCTCCGGCCGACGCGCGATTCGAGATCAGGTCCTCCTCCACGAGCGTGAAGGTCACCGGGCCGGACGGCTCATTCGTCAAGGTGCCATGCTCGAACGGGTCGATGGTACGCGTCGACATGGCATCGAAGAGGGCGACCGTCAACGGCGCTGACGCGAGGGTGAGCATCGAGAGTACGTTCTTCGAGATCGGCCCCGGAGACTCCGACGTTCACGTCGAGGGCGGTTCCGGGGTCGTGAAGTGGAGGGAGGCTTGGCTGTGATGATCGAGTTTTGGAGATATGACAGGTGGGATTCCTACATCGGCCCGCTCTCCGACGTCATGGCTGCGTCGAGCAGGGAGGAGTCCGGAGGCGAGAACAGCGTCACGCTGACCACGTCCGGCGAATCTCTCGCCAAGGGAGACAGGGTCGTGTGGCGCGACTCGATGGGCAAGTGGCACGAGCACATCGCCAACGAACCGGTCGCGACTCGTGGTGAAGACGGCTCCGTGGTGTACGAGACCTATTGCGAGGACGCCATAAACGAGCTGTTCAGGGACAAGGTTGACGAGGTCAGGGTCCGGTCGGGAACCGCCGACGCCGCCCTCGACAAAATCCTGCAGCAGACAAGATGGAAGCGCGGAAAGGTCGATGTCACCGGCTCGCGAACGAAATCCTTCTACCACATCTCCGTCGGAGAGGCCATCCAGCAGCTCGTGAAGACGTGGGGAGGCGAGGTCTACAGCAGCTTCGATGTCGACGAGAACGGCATCGTGTCGCGCATGGTCAACCTCGTCACCGCAATGGGCGATCGAGCGACGCACAAGAGGTTCGAATACGGCAAGGACCTCGTCAGCGTGAAGCGCACCGTCGAGGCTGACGACGTCTACACCGCCATGCGCGGCTTCGGCAAGGGCGACGACCTCGGGGACGATGACGAGGGCACCAACGGAAGGCGAATCACGTTCGCCGACCTCAACGGCGGCCGCGACTACGTCGAGGACCGTGAGGCCCTGGAAAGGTGGGGCAGGCCCGATGGGAAGGGCGGCAAGGCCCACGCCTTCGGAACGGTAACATTCCAGGATTGCGAGGACCCGGCCGAGCTCATGGAGCTGACCAGGGACGCGCTCGACAAGGCGAAGCGGCCGAAGGTCTCCTACGAGTGCTCCGTGCGAGACCTCGCCGCCATGGGGTGCCCCTGGGAGGGCGTCGGAGTCGGCGACAGCGTCCAAGTAGTCGACACGTGCTTCTCGCCCGCGCTCAGGCTCGAGGCGCGTGTCATGGCCATCAGGCGCAACCTGTTCGACCCTGCCGACACGGACGTGTCGATCGGCAACGTCAGGAGCGCGATCAGCGACGAGCTGTCAGGCATAGTCTCCCAGATAGCTGGGATAGGCCAGCAGAGCTCTTCGTGGGATGCGGCGGTCAACCTCAGCCCGAACTACCTCAACCGGGTGATAGCCACTCTGAACGCCGGCTTCGACGCCGGCGGCGCGTACAAGTACGAGAGCTTCGAGCAGGGCGTGATCGTGTCCAGCGTGCCGCTCGACGAGCAGATGCGCCCCAAGCGCACCCCCGCGACCGCGATACAGCTCAAGGGCGGAGGCTTCAGGATCGCATCCGGCGTCAGGAGCGATGGGAGCTTCGATTGGCGCACGTTCGGAACGGGGGCAGGGTTCACAGCCGATTGCATCACGGCGGGAGAGATCAGGGGAGGTTCCAACAGGTGGAACCTCGAGACCGGGGACCTCATGTTCGAGCAGGGGGGAATACGCGACTCGAAAGGCCGGAACTACTGGAACCTCGACACGGGCGAGTTCAAGCTATCCTCAAGCGGGACGACGATCGACGGCAAGAGGCCGGCGACGGCCGACAAGGCCATCAAATCCGTCGACGTCGAGTACGCCAGCGGCGCGAGCCAGACGACCGCACCGACCTCCGGCTGGTCCACGACCGCGCCCGCATGGGAGGCGGGCAGGTACATCTGGCAGCGCACCAAGACCACCGCGCAGGACGGGACGGCGACCTACTCCGCCCCGACGTGCATACAGGGCGCGGAGGGCACGCCCGGAGCGGATGGCAACCCCGGAGACGACGGGGCGCAGGGCGTCGGCGTGAGCCGCATCGCCGAGCAGTACTACCTGTCGACGTCCTCCTACTCCCAGTCGGGCGGGTCGTGGTCCACGGAGCAGCCCGCGTGGTCGAAGGGGCGCTACATCTGGACGAGGTCGGAGGTCACGTGGACCGACGGGAGGACCACGTACACGAGCCCCGTGCTCGCGAAGGCCGTCAACGGCGCGAACCAGTCGGCGAGCGACGCCAAGGACTCGGTCGCGCGGCTGGATAGCAGCCTCACGCAGCGGGAGATCTTCAACCGCCTCACGAACAACGGCCAGACGCAGGGCATCTACCTGACGGGCGGTCGCATCTACATCAACGGCGAGTACATCAAGGCGGGGACGATCTCCACCGACCGGATCGAGAGCGCGCGCAACTCGAGCCTGTACGTGCACACCGGCACGACCGTCCGTGGCAACCCCGGCACGTCCTTCGTGGACAGCTCGGGCGACTACATGAGCGTCGAGGCGCTGAGGGCGGTGGACGACCCCACGAACAGGACCACCGGCACCGGCCTGGCCATCTACGACAAGGGCTTCCTGGACTGCTCGACCTACTACGAGCAGCTGTGGCTCAACCCGCCGATGCACACCGGGTACATGAGCAAGCCCGCCGAGCAGCTGTACATGCGCTGCTCCAGCAGAGGCGACGCCACCAAGGCGTACGTCGAGCTGCAGCGCAACGACAACCAGGGCGTCTTCTTCGGCAACGGCTACACCGAGCTGCGGTTCGACCGCGCCCACTACGTGCGAATCGACTCGGGCGGCGTGCAGTGCCGCTGCGGGAGCAAGGGCTTCGGGTGGCTTGACGGCAAGTTCTACAGCGACCTGGTTTGGAGCTAAGGAGGGGACATGGAACAGAAGGAGGAGAACCCGCTGCCGGCCGCCACCGGCGTGGGCGAACCCATCGAGCGGCGGCTGGAGTCCGCCGTGATACAGACGAACGAGGCCGTCCAGCGCCTCGCGGACATCGTGGCGCAGGCCCTGAGCATCAAGGAGGCAGACAATGGCAGTAACCCATAAGCTCGCGCTCGACGTCCACAAGCGCACGCCCGTGGGCCAGCAGCGCGTCGTGGTGCGCCAGGGCGAGGCGGGCACGCAGCAGATAGAGGCGGCGATCACCAAGGACGGCGAGCCGTACGCCTCGTCTTGCACGGGCGCGCGCCTCGAAGTGCTGCACGCGGACGGCACGTGGGCGCGGGTGACCGCGGCGAAGAGCGGCAGCACCGTGACCTGCACGCTTCCCAGCGCGGCGCTGTCGAGCCACGGCACGTGCAAGCTCGCGTACTTCGCGTTCTTCACGGGGACGAGCGTCGTCGAGACGACCGAGGGCTTCGAGTTGAGGGTGCTTCCGGCGATCGACGTGAGCGGGGAGATGGCCAAGCCGTACGACGACCTGCTCACCAAGCTGTGGGAGAAATGGGACGCCTACGAGAAGCAGGAATCGGCGCGCGTGTCGGCCGAGAACGCGCGCAAGAGCGCGGAGTCTTCCCGAGTGGCTGCCGAGGTCGGTCGCGTCACCGCCGAGCAACATCGAGTCACCGAGCACGCATCTCTCAAGACCGCGTCCCAGCAGGCGACATCGGCGGCGAACTCCGCTGCGTCGAAGGCAAACGGCGCGGCGGATGACGCGACCGTCGCCGCGACGAACGCGCTGAACATCGCAAACAGCATCGCATCGATCAAGCCGCCGAGCGACGCGGAGGTCGAGGAGCTGCGGAAGGCCAACGAAATCATCGCCTCTGCGGTTGCGGAGCTTCAGGACAAGTACGTCCTGATCGGTGAGACGGCATACGTCCCGCCGACCCGCGTGGCCTCTTACAGCGGTGAGACGCTTGCACTCGCACAGTCGGGCATTTCCGACGAAACCGCGACCCTAAATTAAGGAGAACCAACATGGCAGATGTATCAGTCCTCACATTCAACGGCGCACCGCGCAACGTCAAGGACGTCGCCGCGCGGAACACGGCGAACGCCGCGACCACCGCTCAGGAATACGACCGGCAGCAGCTGACGGACATCTACGGCGGCCGCTCGATCGCGTCGGTCTTCGCCGGCGAGATCGGAAGCCAAAACGTGTGGACGTGGCTCCAGAAGCGCGTCAAGGCCGAAAACTTCGCGGGACTGCGCATTGGAGACTATATCGAAGTGCAGGTCAATGATGGGGCGAACGTCCCTGCTCAGACCGTTCGGTACGCGATCGCCGCCATCGACCCGTACTTCCAGTGCGGCGACACGGCCATGGGTCACCACATCGTGATGATGCCGAAGGCCACCGTCGCGGTGAAGGGAGACAAGGCGGTCAACGGCTCTTACATCAAGTGGAGGGATACGGCTGACAACAACGGAACCGCCGACGCGAAGTGTCCCTATCTCAACTCCCTGCTCCACGACTGGGAGATCAACGACTACCTGCCCTCCCTCCCGACAGAGGTGCAGGCGGTCATCAAGGCGCACCGCATGCTTCTCGAGGAAAGGTACTCGTCCTCCGGCAAGCTCACGGAGCCGTCTGGTTGGGCTTGGCAGGATCTCGGGAAGATATGGTCGCCCAGCGAGGTCGAGGTGTACGGCTTCAACGTATGGAGCAAGCCTGGATACGGGACCGGCTGCGACTGCCAGTTCCCGATCTTCAAGCAGGCAAAGGACCGCATCATGGGCGGTCGCATCGGTTGGTGGCTGCGGTCGGTGTCCGGCTCGTCCTCGTCCCACGTGTGCTACGTCAGCTACAACGGGATTGCCACCTGCAGTTCCCCGACGTATGACGGGGTGCGGCCCCGCCCCTGCTTCCTCGTAGGTTAGGCCGAAGGCCTGACCGATGCGCTACACTTGACGGCGCCCCGCCTTGCGCGGGGCGCTTGCCGCGAACGCGGCCGATAAAGACGGAAAACAGGGGGGGGGATTCCATGAGCGGGGTCCTCGTCAGGCACCGTAAACTTAGCGAGCTTGAGTTCTACAAGACGGCGTTCGCCCTCAGAGTCGAGGTGAACCGCGTGGCGATGGACGAGGATGTGTTCCCCAAACGCTATAGGTTCAGCAACGCCATGCCGATCATCGAGGAGGCGCGCGACGTTGTGCGCAACATAGCGAGGTCGGATAAGTTCTACCCGAATACACCTTTCAACGTCAGGGAGCGAAGGAGGTACGCCACCTTGGCCATTGCGTCGTGCCAGGCCATGATGGACGACCTGAGATGCTACATCGAGACGAGGCGGGACAGGGTAACGGGAAACATCCCGTTCGAGATCGGAAGGCTCGAGAACCTGATAGCCATGGCAGACGAGGAGATCGCGCTTCTTACCGGATACAGGAAGCGAGTCAGGCTGCTCGGGACGCCGTGTATAGAAGACCGTATAGCCGAGGCGAGGGCGCAGGTCGCGGCCCTCGAGGACGAGCGCGCCGAGCGCGCGCTGGCCGGCGATGTACAATGAAGACCGGTCACGCCCTGTTAGTCGCATCAACTGGTGGCTCCGGTCGGTGTCCGGCTCCTCGTCTTCGAACGTGTGCTACGTCAACAGCAACGGCAATGCCAACTGCAACACGCCCACGTATGACTGGGTCCGGCCCCGCCCCTGATTCCCATATAGCCAGACCGAGTAGGAGACGAAAGCTGAGCACAATGAGGGAGGAGGGCGCGACCTTCGGCCGTAGCGCCGTGAATACGCACCCCGCGCAGACGTGCGGACGCTTCTTGCATGGCCGTTGGCTTCGGCGTTCAACGCGGTTTCATGCACGATCTGCAAGCGGCTACCCGAACGCCACTGAAAGCCGTGCGGGGTGCCTCCCATGAACTCCGAGGAGCGCAGGGAGGCGCGCAGGCGCCGCAGGCAGGAGAAGAGGGCCGACGCCAGGAGGCGGCGCCTCGAGGGCGTCGACATGGAGGCCGTGGCGAGCCTCGACTCGCTGTATAGGGCGGCGCGCGAATCGGCGCGGGGCGTCTCGTGGAAGGCGTCCGTCCAGCGGTACCAGAAGGACCTGCTCATAAACATCGTGAGGGCGAGGCGCGACCTGCTCTCCGGCAGAGACATGCACCGAGGCTTCATCCGCTTCGACGTGGTCGAGCGCGGCAAGCTGCGGCGCATCAGCTCCGTGCACATATCGGAGCGCGTCCCGCAGAAATCGCTCGCCCAGAACGCCCTGGTGCCGGCGACCGTGCCCACGCTCATACCCGCGAACTCCGCGAACATCAAGGGCAGGGGCACCGACTACGCCGTGCGCCTCATGAAGGGGCAGCTGGTCGACCACTACCGCAGGCACGGGTCGGAGGGGTACATCCTCCAGATGGACTTCCGCGACTACTTCGCGCGGATCGCCCACGAGCCCCTGAAGAGGCAGGTGCGCTCGAGGCTCGACGACCCGCGCCTCATCGACATGGAGGAGCGGATAATCGACCACCAAGGGGACGTCGGCCTCGGTCTCGGGTGCGAGCCCAACCAGATATGCGCCGTCGCGTTCCCGAACGCCCTGGACCACTTCGTGACCGAGATGTGCGGGGTAGAGGCGTACGGCAGGTACATGGACGACAGCTACTGCATCCACGAGAGCAAGGAGCACCTGCGCATGGTCGCCGCGGCGGTCGAGATCCTGTGCGGCGACTACGGGATCGAGCTCCATCAGGGCAAGACGAGGATAGTCAAGCTGTCCCACGGCTTCACCTTCCTCAAGCGCAAGTTCAGCTACACGCCGACTGGCGGCGTGGCCGTGAGGCCGTGCCGGGAGACCATCACCCGCGAGCGCAGGAAGCTCAAGGCGTTCAAGCGGATGCTCGACGCGGGCGATATGACCATTGAGCAGATAAGCCAGCAGTACCAGTCGTGGAGGGGCGGCATCGAGCGCCTCGACGCGCACAGGACCCTGCTGAGCATGGACGCGCTGTACAGGGAGCTTTTCGGATAACGCAAGACAACTACATAGGAAGGCCTGGGCCCTCGCCAGAGCGGGGGCCCTTTCTTTTGGAAGGAGCGGAAATGGCATTCACAGAAGAGGAGGAGCGCGCGCTGAGGGGGCTCCTCGCGATCGAGAGGACAAGGGCTGCCGGTTACCCGGATGACCTTGCCATGCTCGCGCCCGGGATCTACCCGGAGTGGGACGGGAGCGGGCACGAGTACGTGAAGGACGAGAGGTTCTCCTACGAGGGCGATGTCTACTACCCGAACCAGGACGTCACCTCCCAGGCGCACCAGACGCCAGATGCGACCCCGACGATCTACGTGAGGCTTTCGATTGGAGGCGATGGGATACCCGTGTGGTCCATGGACGCCCTCCACAGCGATCCCAACGCGTACAACACCGGCAAAAGGGTCCACTACCCAGGGGCCGACGGGCCGGTGTACGAGTCCAGGCGTGACGGGAACACCTCGACACCGGGAACCGACGAATGGTGGAGACTCGTCGGCTGACGGCGATGATCGGAAGGAGGTGACACATGGACAACCAGCCACCGGAGACGCGCATCAAGCTCCTCGAGGGGCGCATGTCAACGGCCGAGGAGCGCATCACGACCCACGGCAAGGAGATCGACGCCATCACCGAGCAGATTGTGCGCACCCAGGAGCGAGACGCCTTTAGGGACAAGCAGATGGCGAGCGTCGAGAGCAAGGTCGACCGCATCGACGGCAAGCTCGACATCATGGCCGCCAAGCCCGCCGAGAAGTGGGACAAGGCCACGTGGATCGTGGTCAGCGTCGTGATCACGGCGGTCGCGACCGCGCTCATCGCCCGAATCGGCTTCTGAAAGAGGAGGAATAGATGAAAGAGGAACAGATGAACGAAGAAATCATGCCCGACATCCCGGACGAGGTGCCCGTGAAGGAGTACGCGAAGTACTGGCTCCCCGGCTGGCTGTACGACGTCCTCAAGTGGGTCGGGCTGCTTGCCATCCCGGCCTGCGCGGCGATCTACACCGGCCTGGCGTCGGTGTGGGGATGGCCGGCCGCCGGGGAGGTGGCGCAGACGGCCACCATCGTGTCCACCGGCATCGGCGTGCTCCTCGGAGCCGCCGAGGCCACCAAGAAGACCGCCTAGGGGCGGCAGACAACTCAATCGGCCAACCGGCCCTCGCCATCCAGGCGGGGGCCTTTTCTTTAAAGGAGGAAAAAAGTGGCTGACTTCATGAACGTCCAGCCCGACGAGTATAAGCTGCTGGGCCGCAACTACACCGCAGGCAGGCCGTGGGGCATCACGGGCGTCACCATCCACCACATGGCGGGCGACCTCGACGCGGACGGCTGCAACCGCGTGTGGCGCGGCGCGGGCACCTCCGCGCATTACAGCGTCGACCGGAACGGCAAGATCGTGCAGCACGTCAATGACATGGACCGCGCGTGGGCGTGCGGCGACGGCGTGGGCGTCAACTCCGGCGGCAACGACCGCTCCATCTCCATCGAGC
>ERZ894232.1043-NODE-1043-length-29759-cov-13.529794_pt1 | contig 29759 bp, 21 predicted proteins | sample MGYA00380296_ERZ894232 | MGnify/ENA primary metagenome ERZ894232 (study PRJEB32331, sample SAMN06328433) | human gut metagenome | biome: human gut microbiome; feature: stool | host: Homo sapiens | collected 2014-08-14 ...
AGCGGGTGGATTTCTGTTTCGGAAGCTATGCTTCCTCAACTGGCTAAAGCCATATGAAAGGCCGCGCCGGCTTTGAACACAGGTAGGCGGAGGTTATCGCCCGTCCCGTTTCGTTCAAAGCCGGCGCGGCCTTAATGGGGGTGCAGGGGACGCAGTTCCCTGCCGGGGGTTTGGGGGCGGAGCCCCCATGCTTTTGCCTACACGAGACGGGCGATGTGGGCGAGGCGATCGCCGGGGAGCAGCTCGACGGGCGGGATATCAAGCAGGGTGAAAGCGCCGTGTTCGCCCCGATTCCGACGGCGGACGGCGGCGCGGGCGGCGGCCACCAGAACCTGGGCGGTGAGGGCGGGGTTGTTGATGCGCATGTCGAAAGAAAGGCGCTGGTTGGCGGTAAACCCCGAGGCGCCGGTGCGTTCGAGCAGCACGCCGTGGGAGGCGTCGGCCACAAAAGGCAGCTCGGCGGCGCTCACCTGGCGCACATCCAAAGGATCGTGGCTGAAATAGGGGTCGGCGGCGATGGCGGCGCGCACGTCTTCAAAGCGGGCCCCTTCATCCAATACAACATAAACGAGCCGGGAATGACGGCCGCCCCCGTCGGGAATGGTGATGGCCGTGGCGTCGGCCACGCCCGGCAGGGCGCGCACGGCCACGGAGTGCCCCATGGAACGGCCCCGACCGAAATTGGTGAAGGTGGTGCCGGTGGGCACCATAGCCTCGAACAGGGCGCGCAGCACGGAATCCGTGCCCGGATCCCATCCGGCGGCGGTGACGGCCACGCTTCCGCCCTGGCGGGCTGCCTGATCGAGACAAGCCAAGGTTTCGGGAATACGGTCATGGATGTCGAAACTGTCCACGGTGTTGAGCCCCTGAGCAAGAAGCCCGGCGGCCAAATCCGGCACCTGGCGCGAAGGCGCGCACACCAGCACCACATCGGGGCGCCCCCGGGCGGCGATCAGCTCGTCCAGCGCGGCGTAAGCGGGCAATCCACGCTGATCGAGGGACGCCGTCCCCAGGGATTCGCGCCGACGCACCACGCCCAGGCAATGGGCGTCGGGCGCGGCTTTCAGGGCTTCCACGGCAAAACGCCCGATGTTGCCCAAACCAAAAACAGCAGCGCTGAACGACATAATGACCTCGCGGTAAGGAGTTCAAAGTTGACGGCCCGGTTCAACCCCGGCCGGAGCGAAAAAGCCGATGGAGGATGCCATACTTCTTCACACGCAGGGCCATGACCCGCTCGGTCGGCCGCAGCCCCGCGGCGCTCGACTCTGCAGCGCGTTTCAAAATAAGAAGGCTCTCATAGGCTTGCGGCATGAATTACAAAAAGAAAATCCACCGCTGTCAAGCCCCCGCCCGTTCCGGCATTCCCAAAGCCCCGCTTCCCTACAATCCGCCTCCCGCCATGATGCCGGCCCTCTGGAGCAGAAACACCATGAGCGGAATGGTCAACACGGACAGGGCGGTATCGACCAGGATGACGCGCGAGGCATCCCGGGCGGCCACACCATAAGTTTCACTCAGCACGTAGGCTACCGACCCGGTGGGCATTCCGGCCAAAATGACGCCCATAGCCAGCCATTCCCCCGACACGCCCAGGCCGGACAGAGCGAACAGGGTCAGCAGGGGTTGAAGAATCAGCTTGATGAGATCGACCGGTATTTGCCAAGACAGATGGCTTTCGCCCCGCACGGAGCTGGTCATCTGGATGGACAACACCATGCCCAGAGCCACCAGAGCGCAGGGCGTGGCCGTGGCGGCCAGACTGCGGCATACCGTCAGCGCCCCCTCGGGCACGGGAAGACGCGCCACGCAAACCACGGCCCCGGCCAGGGTGGCCAGCAGGATGGGATTGCGCCCCATAGTGCGTGCCACTTTTCGCAGCAGACGGCGACGACTGAGTCCCTCGGCGTTCCGGCACCATTCCTGCACGAACATGCCGATGAGCAGCAGAGGCAGGCAAAACACGGTGCTGATGGTGGCCGCCAGCACGGCGTCGTGGTTGTCCGGAAACAACGAAATCATGATCGGCAAGCCCATAAAGGCGGTGTTCGGAAAGGAGGCCAGCACCCCCATAATGGACGCCTCGGCGTGGCGGGAGCGAAAGCCCCGGCTGACAAGGCCGTGGGCCAATGCGCAGCAGACGAACATGCCCGCCAGGGTACCGCCCACATAGCCGCCCCGAGCCAGATCGGCCGGATCGCTGACCGCCATGGAGCTGAAAATCAGGCACGGCATAGCCAGGTTGAACACCAGCATATTGAGGGTGGCGGCCCCGCCCGGCGGCACCAAGCGAAAACGCTCCACCAGGATGCCGATGAACAACAGGGCGAAAACAGGAGCCAGCAGGGAAAGAATGGCGAACATGGGAAAACTCCGCACCCGACGCACAGCAATCTAGGACAGATTGACTGATCAAACAGTTCCCGAAACGGGGCAGAACCTATGCGCATCCGAGGCGAAGTGCAAGCGCTATTTATAAGCTTTATGCCTGAAGGCGAAGTTATACGCCGCAAGTATTTGCGGCGACACCGAAAGGAGGCGGCACGGCCCCCCTACCCGTCAGCGCGAAGCGTTTTACGGATAGGCAGAAAGGTAAATTGCTCTAAAAAATTCCCCTAGCTCCGGCCGACGGCACGGCGGGCGTCCAATTCGACAAGGGCGTCCAGAGCCGCGCGCGCACTGACGGCCGTGGCGGGCAGACCGCGCTCCCAGGCGCGGATGCGTTCGAAGGGCGCGCCCAGCGGAAAGCAGACCAGGGGCAGATTCAGTTGCATGAGTTCCTGGGTGACAAAACTGAATGTCTCAGGCAGCACCGACGCCATAAGGCCCACGGTGCATCCGTGGGCGGCGAGCAGAGACGGCAGATCTTCCTTGCAGTAGGGGCCGGTGACGGTCAGTTGGGCCGGAAGCCCGGTTCGATGGGCCGCGCCCTCCAATTCGCCGATTACCACCAACCGGGCTTCGGGGCGCTCGGCAGCCAGCAGGTCGACCAGTTCCCACACGATGCGCGCGCCCTTGGCCTGTGTGATATTGCCCACCACGGCCACGCACAGAGGAGCTCCGGCGGGCGTCTCGGGCATAGGTTGATAACGGGTGAGCGGATCATGGGGCCTCAGTTCCACCCGTTCGTCGGGCAGAAAAAAGGCCCGTCGCATGAGTTCCAGCGACGAGGCCGAAAAAAACACCATTTGTTCGGTATGATCGAAAAAGGCCTGCCAAGCGGCCCTCCAACGGGGCAGGGACACTCCCCGATTATGCCGCCGGGTCGGCAGACAGGAAGCGCAGGTCGTCATGTCGGGCAGGCCGCAATAGCGACCTTCGAGATTCATCAGGTGAGGGCCGGGGCACAGCGGATAAAAATCGTGGACAAAAAAACGCAACCGGGCCCGATGAACGTGCTTGATCCGCACGATCTGCCTCAGCAGGCCGCCGATAAAGGCGCTGCGTCCGCCGCCGTTGCGGGGCGCGAATAACGAACGCGGAAAGGCCACGGACCAGTTGTAAAGCTCGTTGATTTCCAATTCCTCAAACCGGGGACAGGAGGCGTCCAGCAAAAACTCCAGCCCCCGAGCCCAGGCCTCCGCGCTCAGCCCGCCCCGGCGGGCGGTCAGACGGATACGTCGCTCCCGCCGGTGATATACGAGGTGAAGCACGGCACGCCCCTCGGCCGCCAGAGACTCCACGCGCCGAAGGGCAAAATCGGCCGCGCCGCCCGTCCCTCTGCGGTCCAGCACGCATACAGCCCGCTCACCGGATCGGATTACGTCCTTCCAGCGCAAGGTTTCTTCACCGCCCTCACGGAGGTCCTGCTCTCTCCGCCGTGTCCGCAAGCTTTTCGCGAAATAAAATCGACAGATGCACTGTCGATGAAACTGGAAAATTTCATATAGTTAAAAGTATTTTTTGGCAAGACATATCCAATACATTAAATATGCCTAACAGGCTGTGGACTCAAAAAAATATTTATAAATTCTAATATATTATAATATAATCTTACACAATTTGAGCCCCAAAAAATCGACAGTGCATCTGCCAATGTACTCCTTGCCGTTCAAAGCAGGAACCTATGCCGGATAATCAGCGCCCAAAATACATTTATGTGTAAAATAATGATGTATATTTATTATTGCACCACCATAATACATATATAATGCATTTATTTAATAAATAATCATTATAAATTAATGATACGGAGGTATAGATACATAATGAAAACCGTCATTTTTGCTGGAGGATTAGGCTCTCGCCTTTCCGAAGAAACAGGAGAACGGCCCAAACCTATGGTGGAAATCGGGGGCAAGCCGATACTCTGGCATATCATGAAAATCTATTCCTATTATGGTTTTCATGAATTCATTGTGCTGACAGGGTATCTTTCTCATGTCATCAAAGACTATTTCATCAATTATTATACACGGTATTCAGATATTACAGTGGATATGCAGGATCACAGGGTGACACTGCACACCACGCGGGAAGAACCCTGGCGTGTCACCATGCTGTATACGGGTGAACAAACCATGACCGGAGCCCGTCTGAAAAAGGCGGAAGCATATCTGAAAGGGGAACGCTTTCTGCTGACCTACGGGGACGGCCTCTCCACTATCAATATTCCGGAGCTGATCGCTTTCCACAAAAAAAGCGGAAAAATCGCCACGCTCACGGCCGTACAGCCGGAAGGGAAGTTCGGTGCTCTGGGTCTGACGGAAGACGGTGTTGTTACATCCTTTCAGGAAAAACCCAGGGGCGACGGCGCGTGGATCAATGGCGGCTTCATGGTATGTGAACCGGGGATTTTCGACCACATACCCGCCAATGACGATGGGGTGGTTTTTGAAACCGGGCCGCTACGCACCCTGAGCGACAAGGGGGAACTGGCCGCCTACAGGCACAGCGGGTTCTGGCATTCCATGGACACCTTGAGGGACAAGGCCACATTATGCGCTCTTTGGGATCAGGGGCGTGCGCCGTGGAAAACTTGGGCCTGATCGAGAGCAGCATGCGGATATTTCTAACCGGAGCCACGGGGTTCATCGGCCGTCACGTCATACGGAGTCTAGGTACGGAGCACAAGATAATCGCCCTGACCCAGCATGTTCCCGAAGGCAAAGTTCCTCCCCATATTCACTTCGTGGAAGGAAACCTGTTGCGGGAAGGCGAGGCACGGCGTCTTGCGGCGCGTTTCCCGGCGGATCTAGTTCTTCATCTTGCCTGGCATGTACCGCCGGGCGAATTCTGGAATTCACCGCAGAACCTGGACTGGCTGGCGGCCAGTCTATTGCTTGCACGCGCTTTTGCCGAAAAAGGAACACCCCGTGTTATCTATGCCGGAAGTGGCGCCGAGTATGATTGGAATGCCAACATGCCCCTGAAGGAAGACGAAAGCCCCGTGAAACCGCGCTCTCTTTATGGCGTGTGCAAGAACGGACTGCGTCAGGTTCTGGAAGCCTACACCGTCTCCGTCGGCGTCTCCTGTCTTTGGTGCCGCATTTTCTGGCCCTATGGGAGGGGAGAAGCGCCGAAAAAATTTCTATCTGACATGATGCGGGCATTTCGTGCGGGGCAACCGGCCGTGTGCCATGGAGCCAACCTGGAACGGGATTATATCCATGTGGAGGATATAGGCCACGCTCTCGCTCTGGCCGCCACATCCACTCTGACTGGTGTTCTGAATATCGGGAGCGGAGAAGCTGTGTCGCTTGGCGATATGGCCCGGATGGCCGCCGAGGCGGCAGGTCGCCCCGATCTGCTAGATTTGGAGCAAGTCCGTATTTCGGAAGAAACGCCGAAACGAGTGGTCGCGTCTGTGGAACGCCTACGTGGGGAACTCGGCTGGACGCCGCGTCGCTCCCTGTCGGACGGTATTACCGCTATGCTGGAACAAACTGCGGAGAAAGATATATGAAACAGTCGCTGTCGCCTGACTTCTGGCAGGACAAACGAGTGTTGCTCACCGGGCACACAGGTTTCAAGGGGGGCTGGCTGGCTCTGTGGCTCCATTCTCTCGGCGCGAGAGTATACGGCTATTCCCTGATTCGGGACGAGGCGGAAAAGGCGCGCGCCGACATGCTCGCGCCATATGTGGAGCAGGAAACGGGCGATATTTGTCACGTTTCGGCCATTGCCCAAGCCATGCGGACATTCCGTCCGGATATCGTTGTCCATTTGGCCGCACAAGCCTTGGTCCGGGCCTCTTACAAAGAGCCGCTGAAAACATTCGCAAGCAACGTCATGGGGACAGCTTGTGTGCTTGACGCTGTGAGAAACACGCCGGGCGTGCGTTGCGCACTTATCATCACCACGGACAAATGTTACGAGGATCGGCACTGGCCCTGGGGGTACCGGGAAACGGATCGCCTGGGCGGCTATGATCCTTACAGCGCCAGCAAGGCTGCCGCCGAACTAGTTTGCGCCGCCTGGCGCTCCAGCTTTCTGGCCGAGGGGGGCGTGACGGTTATGTCGGCGCGCGCGGGCAATGTGATCGGCGGTGGTGATTATGCTCGGGATCGCCTGATTCCGGATATGATCAAAGCGTTCCGCGAGGGCCGTTTCGTAGAGTTACGCAATCCCCATGCAATTCGGCCCTGGCAGCATGTGCTTGAACCGCTTGCAGGCTATCTGCATTTAACGCGCTTGGCCTTTGAAGGCCGCGATGTGGCGGGCGCATGGAATTTCGGTCCGGATGAAAAACAAGTTCAGACTGTGGAATGGATGACGGAGCATTTCGCCAAGGCATGGGGAATCTCTTCCAGCTGGACCAAAGACAAGAGTCCGCATCCTCACGAAACAGATACTTTATTGCTGGATTGTTCCAAAGCACGGAGAAAATTAGGCTGGCATCCCGTCCTTGACGCCGAGCAAACTTTGGAATGGACGGCCGCATGGTATCGCCGCGAAGGCGAAGGCGGCGACCCCATTGACCTCTGTTTGGATCAAATCCGGGCTTATACCCACTTTTTTCAGGAGTAAGCATGGCTGAATGTCGCTTTTGCCATCGAGTTCTGAGTGATGTGGTCATCGACCTTGGCGCGAGTCCACTTTCCAATTCCTATGTTCCGCCAGAACGGCATATGGATATGGAGCCATTCTATCCGCTGAAGGTATGGTTCTGTCCCCAGTGTGGCCTGGTGCAATTGGAGGAATTCACTTCCCCTGACGCCATTTTTTCCGACTATGACTACTTTTCTTCCTACTCCAATACATGGCTTACCCATGCCGAGCGCTATGTGGAACATATGACGCGTGACTACGGCATAGGCAAAGGCAGTCAAGTTGTGGAGATTGCAAGCAATGACGGGTATCTTCTTCAGTATTTTCTCGAGAGAGGGGTTAAGGCGCTGGGGGTGGAGCCCGCCGTCAATGTGGCGGCGGTTGCGCGGGAAAAGGGCATACCGACGGAGAACGCCTTTTTTGGCAAAAAAAATGCACGAGAACTGAAAGAAAAGGGCTATGCCGCAGATCTCATGCTCGGCAATAATGTGCTCGCACATGTGCCGGATATTAATGATTTTGTGGAAGGTTTTCGTATTCTTCTGAAGCCTAAAGGCTTTATGACCGTAGAGTTCCCACATCTGCTCAATCTTGTTCGGGAAACGCAGTTTGACACCATCTACCATGAGCATTTTTCCTACCTTTCACTCTCTACAGTAAAAAGAATATTTGCCGCCCACGGGCTTCAGGTATTCCATGTAGAGGAATTGCCCACACATGGCGGATCGCTGCGGGTGTTCGCCTGTCGGGAAGAATGTCCCCGGCCGGCATCTTCCATAGTGGAAGACATTCTGCACCGCGAAAAGACCGCCGGGCTGACCGACTTTTCCGGATATCAGAACCTTGCATCCGCCTCTCTCACAATCAAGTTGGATCTTCTGGATTTTCTCGTTTCCACACGTCGGAAGAATAAAAAAGTTTGGGGTTACGGGGCCGCCGCCAAGGGAAACACACTGCTTAACTACGCGGGGGTACGGCATGACCTGATCGAAGCCGTAGCGGACAGAAATCCCCACAAACAGGGAAAGTATCTGCCCGGCAGCCGAATTCCCGTGATTTCTCCGGAAAAAATGCTGGAACAGCGCCCGGACTATGTTCTTATCCTGCCCTGGAATCTGAAGGAAGAAATTATGACCCAGCTTGCGCCGATTCGGGAATGGGGAGGCAGGTTCGTGACCGCCATACCGGAACTCAGGGTGTGGCCGTGATTTTTACGCCAACGCCACTCGCGGGAGTATGGGAAATTCGCCCTGAATTGCTGGAAGATGAACGCGGGGCTTTCGCCCGCATGTCCTGCAACGAGGAATTCGCCGCCCATGGCCTGCTCGCGGAATGGAGCCAGTGCAGCATTTCCTGGAATCCCCGACGGGGCACACTAAGGGGGATGCACTATCAGGAAGCGCCTTACGGCGAGCATAAGCTCGTGCGCTGCACCATGGGCAGGGTTTTTGATGTGGCTGTGGATCTGCGGGTGAGTTCTCCGACGCGCTTCCAATGGCACGGCTTGAACCTGAGCGCCACCAATCATGCGGCACTGTATATCCCGCCCGGCGTCGCGCACGGCTTTCTAACTCTGGAAGACAACTGCGAGATTTTTTATCAGATTCGGGAGCCTTACCAAGCGGGCTATGGACGCGGGGTACGCTGGAACGATCCGGCCTTCGGCATCGACTGGCCGGATACGCCTGTGTGCATAGCCGAGCGAGATTCGGAATATCTCTTTATTACAACGTGATCCACCCAAAACAGAGGATAAGCATGTCCTTCGCCTATGATAAACTAAAGTCAGCACCCGACGAACAGAAATCTATCAAACGGCTTCTGCTTTACGCTCATTTTGACCGAGACGGCAAAGTGGATCCGCATGTGGTCTATCAAATAAAATCTCTGCACGATTTTGGTATTTCCATCATTTTTATTAGTAATTCACCGGTTTCCGATGATGATAAAAAAATATTAAAACCATTTATTATAGATTTGCGTCAAAGACTGGACGAGGGATATGATGCAACCGCCTGGAAAGAAACTATTCTTTCTTTAACTCATGAATATATATTTACATATGATGAAATTATTATAATGAATGATTCATGTTATGGTCCCCTATTTCCTCTTGAGGAAATGTTTACAAAAATGGATCAAAGCAAAGCAGATTTTTGGGGAATAACAGAAAATACTCATTCCAATTTTCCTGAACATTTACATAATTATTTTTGTGTTTTCAGAAAATCAATATTTCAAAATAAACTTTTTTTTGAATTTTGGAAATCTATTGGAGATATAAAATGTTTTGAGGATGCCATTCAAAAATTTGAACTCAAGATGACATCTTTTTTTATAAAACTCGGATACACATATGATATATATGTAAAGATTAATAGTAAAAATATGAGTCTAATTCCAACAATAGGTATTGATATACCTTTTGTTTATACGTTGGCTCCATGGTTTATAAAAAATTACAAACTCCCTTTTGCTAAAATAAAATATTTTCAGACCCGATATGATAAAACATACTATGGCGGATATGAATTTTTTTCAGCTCTCCAAGAAAGTGGAAGCATTTATCCTCGGGAGTTTATATTTAATCATATATATCGGACTCGTCCCCTTTCTTGGTTTAAAAATATGCCAGGCTCGCTAGAAGCCTTAAATAGCGAAGGAGAAGTATTGCCCGATCCCAATCTTCGCATTGCTGTTTTTGCTCATATATTTTACTCATCACAAGTAAAAGAAGCCATCAGTTGGATAAATAATATTCCCTATCCCTTTGATTTATACATTTCTACTCCGACCCAAGAACATGCCGATTTTATCACTAACACCGTTAAAAATATAGGTTCGAGGCAAATTCAGCATATGGAAATTCGCCTCTGGCCAGACAGAGGCAGGGATGTGGCGCCCTGGCTCTTAGGATTTAAAGATGTGCAGGAAAAATATGACCTTGCATTAAAATTTCATATGAAAAAAAGCCCATCACAACATCCTGTACTTGTTGATATGTGGAATCATTTTTTGATGAGAAGCGTGCTTGCGTCATCGACATATATATCTAATTTAATTAATCTTTTTTGCAAAAAAAAAGACCTTGGCATAGTTTTTCATGTATCACAGCCAGACTTGCTTCTAGCAAACCCTAATGCAGGACTATTTGAAGGTAATGAAGGAACAAAAAGGTGGAGACTAAAAATATTTGAACTTTTAAATTCCCATATTCCGGAAGAAACAAGCTGGTCTTTATGTGTTAATAATATTTTTTGGTACCGTCCAAAATCTTTAGCTACTCTATTACATTCCAATATTATGTTATCTGATTTCCCAGCAGAGCCATTTCCAAATGATGGGAGTATAGCACATGGCTTAGAACGTGCCCTCCCTTATATTGTTCAAGATGAAGGATATTTTTATAATTTTGTTATTCCCATTGATGAACTTATAAGAATATTTCAACATTATGAAGATAGATTAGCAACTTTTAGCAATACAAGCGTATATTTACATTCTAATATTACTAATATTACACCTAACAATAAATATAAAAAAATAATGAAATATTGCAGTAAAAACCCACATCAAATACCCATAACAAGAGCATTTCAAATTGCATTTATGTCGTTATATGGACATCTCAAAAAAGATATATCAAAGTATTTTAAACATAAAAGTTAATTATAAAATGAATATTTCTTCCCATTTCAAATTCATAAAAAAATGGAATTTACTAAAAAAACTCCAAGCTCCGCGCACGACAATTCCGACTACTGATATGCAGACTACTGAAAAATGGAAGTCATCATATGTATTTTTCTTCATTTAATCCTGTTGCCCAACCACTTAGTTGTTCTATATCTTCTTACCTAGATAAAACTTATTTTGTTTTATTGCTTCCATCAATTTTTGAAACAGCATTCAGTGCAGGCCCAAATACAGCCTATCGTTTTGCTGGTGAGTTAGCAAAACAATGATATACAATTCATTGCATAAGTCTTCAATCTCAGGCATGTACTTTAGAAGCGTTCCGCACCCATCTTGAATATTCACTTGGGCTGGACAGGGAGACAGTGTCTCATTTTTTGCTTTCCGATCTTACAAATAAAGTTTGTCTACATAAAGGAGATCGTATCTGCGCCACGGCTTCTTGGACATTGCCCACAACAATATCGCTGGCACAAAAAAACACAGACACCATATCCAGCGTATTTTATTCGAGATTTTGAATCCAATTTTTTTCCATGGAACCCCGTGCATGCCATGCTTCTGGAAACGTATGCGGAAAATTTTCTGCCCATCATCAATACACCAAGCCTTGCCGACATGTTACTGAATGTAGGAACAGGCTCCTTCGCCAACGAAGCATTCAGGAAAAAGGTCCTATTTTTTCAACCTGCCGTTGACAGAACGCTTTTCTTTCCGGTGTCTCGGTCGGGAAAAAAGAAACTTTTTGTCTACACACGTTTTGGTACCTACAACAGCGCAATATGTACCAGTTTGCACTTGAAGCCATTTCGCGAGCAGCGGAAAGGGGGGTACTATCGCCGGACACGTGGGAAATCCGCTATTATGGCGCACAGGGGGGGCATGTTCCCATAGAATTTTCCGGCGGTCTGCGAACCATCATGCTGCCCACACTGCATATGGAGGAATATGCTCGAGAAATACGCGAATCCAGCCTTGCACTATATTTGGTTCTTTCGCCGCATACTGGATATATGCCGCTGGAAGCCACAGCCTGTGGTTTACCCGTGATTATAAATACTTATTTTGAACAAGACAGTGACACTGCTGCGTGGACTTTCCCCTTTTATCATCCCTGCTCGTCCGACGCTGGACGGTGTTTCTAACGCGCTGATCGATACCCTTGCCAAGCTGGAAACAAACTTTGAATGGGGGGAAAGAGAAAGCGGTTCTGCGGTTCCTCAAACATGGAGCGAGGCATTTGCCCCCATTGTACCAAAGGTAGTACACTGGTTAACTACAGAAAATATTACAAACGATAGGACTCCCATTCAGTATTAGGGGTCACTTAAGTGTTTTCTCCTTCCGATAATTGCCCATCCCTGTTCTGGCTCGCATCCACCACAAAGTCTTTATTGATATAGAAGTGAGATGCCTCGCGCTGTTCGACTCCGGGCCATTTCAAGCCTGAAATACTCCAGTCCGCCGTCATACCTCTCTCCTTGTTCCGGAGCCTTCTCCGCGACGCCCCGCTACAACAGGGCCTGCACCTTGCGCTCGAACACATCGGCGTCTTCACGGATACGGTCCATGACCTTGAGATACAGGCGCACGTGCACCGCTTCGCCCACCAAAATCTCCAGAGCGGGCACAAAACCGCGAGCCACTGCCGCTTTATACGAAGCGGTGAGTTCCTCGCCCGCCGCGCGCAATTCCTCGTCCAGCAGACGGCGGGCCTCGGCGGCCCACTGCTCGATCTTTTTACGCTTACGCTCCAGAAAAGCCGCCTTGCGCCGCGACGCATTGCCCACGGCGTGCAGGGCGTAGGCTGCCATGCCCACCAGAGCCGCGCCGGGCAACACCAGAGGATGGGTCAACACGACCAGGGCCGCCCCTCCCCAGGCCATGAGGTTGATCAAACTGCCCGCCAGTACCGCCCCGCCGCCCGCTCCGGCCAGGAATACGGCCAAGCGTCGCATGTGGGCGTCGGACTGCACCAGCAAGTGATCCATGCGGCCGCTCACGGCGCAAATATCGCCCAGTTCGGCGGCGCTCTCCTCCACGCTGGTCAGGCACCGGGCGGACAGGTCGCGCATATCCTCTCCGAACAGGCGCAATTTATCCTCCCAGCCGCGCAGCACCCCCTGCTGCTCGCTCAAAAAATCATCCAGGCTCCGGCGGGCGATGCGCGGAGCCTCTTCTTCGTCAAAAGCCGTCCAGGCGCTTTCCCGCGCGAAATCCGACCCCAGGGCGTCGGCATGACGGTGAGCGGCGTCCATAACCCGCAGTACCAGCCTCTCTTCCCATTGATCCAGGGCTCGTTCCAGACCGCTGCGCCACTCGTCCACATCATGGGCCGCCGCAGCCACCACAGACCGGGCCTGTTCGATGTGTTCCAGAGAGGCTTCCGCCAATCGATCGGCATGGCGCTCGAGAAGCTCCAGAAACTGGGCCGGCGGCAGAGAGGCGCGATAACGCCGCATGGCTTCGCCGCAACGCCCGGCAGCCTGGGCCCGCAAGGCCGCCCAGCGCGCCAGCACCCGGCTCCGATATTCCTCTTTGCCCGAATCCGCCGCCAGAGCCGCCCGCAACAGATCGAACAAATGTCCCAGTTCGCGCAGAGCCGCGCGATCCGCCGTACCGGCTCCGCCGGTGCGGGCGAGCATGGCCGCGCGCGCGTTGACGGCCGCCAAACCGAGCACGCGCAGCCCCTCCGCGCCCCGGCAGGCTTCGCCCAGAATGCCCAGAGCCCGGGCCTTGGCGTCCTCCAGGCCGTCCGCTTCGTTCAGGCGATCCACCCCGGTCAGTACCCCGATGATCGACACGGCCCTCCCCGAAGCGGCCAGCTTGCGCAACAGGCGCAGTTCCGAGGCGGAATCCGGCCGCCGGGCGTCCATGACGAAAATCAGGCAGTCGGCGCTCAGACTTTCTTCGTAGGCCAGATAATCCTGAAAAGAATCCGTGGCGTTGAGGCCCGGCGTGTCCACCAATACCATGCCCGGACGCAGCAGTTCCACGGGCAGGCCGATGGACACCCGCGCCGTCAGGGCGGCGTAGCGGCCGTCCACGGCCAGATAGTCGGGAATATCGGCCCGGCTGGTCAGGGTGGTCAGCCCGCGCGGGCGCTTTTCGGCCGCCGTGCGGCGCAGAACTTCGACCTTGCCCCGCAACAGCAGATTTTCCTCCTCCCCGGCCAGATAGTCCGCCAGATGCGCGAACTGCTCTTCATCCAGCCAACGAACCGCATAACGGGGCTGAGGGGCGTAGAAAAATTCGGCCACGGCCGCAGTTTCAGGCACGGCCTCGCGCACCGGCGACAGGATTTCGCCCAGGAGGGCGTTGACCAACGAACTTTTACCCCGCTTGCCCTCGCCCACCAGGGTTACACGGAAGGGCTGATCGGCCAGAATACGGCGAAAATCGGCCAGTTCGCGTTGCAGTTCGGCATCTTCCAGAGTCCAGGCCGCTCGGGCCAGGGCGTCGGCCCGGTCCGCCAATTCGGCGTTGAAGGCCGCCACGGGGGGGGTCAGCATCTCGTCGTGCACGGGCGTTTCGTCGTGGCGGGGCAGCATCAGCCGGGCCGCGTCCACCATACTCTGCATCAGTTGCCGGGTACCGCCCACGGCCGCCCGGCCCATTTGCAGGCCCAGGCGCGCGCCCTGCTCCAGACCGCGTTCGACCAGCCCGCTTTCTCCGGCCAGGCGTCGACGGCGGCGCTCCAGACGCTGTTCGGCAAAGGCGATGTCGATAGCCTCGCGCAGACGACGGGCCACGGCGTCGGCGGCCGGACGGCGACGGCACAATTCCTCCAGCCCCGACAGCAAGGCCTTGATCTGATCGGCCGACACCTGCTCGGCCACGGCTTCACGGGCCAGGCTGGCGGCCAGTTCGGCCGGACGGCTCGGCGGGTTCAACAAGGCGTGGTGAAAGCGGGCCTGCATCCCCGCATGCAAAGCCCGTTCCCCGAAAATACGCCGCACAACGCTCTGCCCCAGTTCGTATTCGGGGTAGGTCAGCACGCCGTCGGCCAGGATCACGGCGGCCAGCAGAAGCAGCACCCGATCCTCGAAATTCGCTCCCTGCTCCGGCATAACCACGTCGTCGGGCCGGGGCAGGGGCGGCATCATGGCCCGGGCCGTGGGCGACAACGCTTCGACCGCCGGAACGCCGACCGTGTCGGCGGCCGGAACGGCCGACGGTTCGGAAGGAGCGGTGCGGTACGGCATGGCGTCAGGCCCCGTTTTTTTCCGGCGCGGCCCCCCCGGCTCCGCCCCGCCCGGCGGCCGGGCCGCCCGGCAGGGCGAACAAGCCGGTCAGATAGGCGTTATGCAGGGGGACGGTGTAGCGCGCATCGTATTTGGTCTTTTCTTCGGCCAGTTCCCGTGCCGCGTCCAGGGGCTTTTTGGCCGGGGCATACGGCCGCCTGGTGATCATGGCCGCAAAGGAGTCGGCCACGGCCGTCAACCTCCCCACCTGGCTGATGGCGTCGCCCCTGAGCTTCTGCGGGTAGCCGCTGCCGTCCAGACGCTCATGATGCTGCAAAATAGCAAGGTTGAGTTCGTCAAAAGACAGGTTGACCTTGAGCATCATTTTGATTCCGGCCAGGGGATGGGCGGTGATCTTTTCCCATTCGTCCTGCTTGAGAGGCGTGGACTTGTTCAACACATAACCCGGCAACTTGGTGATGCCCGCGTCGTGCAACAGCAGGCCGAGGGCCAGACGATCCAGAAAGCGGCGCTTGAGTTCGCCTTCCTGATTTTCGAGGCACAGCCACAGGCCCACGGCCAACACGTTGAGGGAATGAGGCACCAGGGCGGCATCCTCGGTGAACAGGCGGCGCATGAACAGACGGGCGCGAAAGCGATCCTGCGCCAGGTATTCGGTGAGAACCATGACGTCTTTATACAAGGGCTCGAAACAGGCCAGCACCGGCTGCTCATAAAAGGCCGTCAGTCGCATGCCCAGGGCGCGCAGCAGAATATCGGCCGCCTCGCTTTCCTTGAGGTTGGCGTCCACCAGCACCAGGTCGGCCTGCTTGGCGATATGTTCCACGTAGATGGGATGATCGCTGCGCGAGACGAAAAGCGACCCTTCGCGGCACAAGGTCTGCGCTTCCTCCACCTGTTCGTTGGTCAGCCGCTGGCCTTTGCGGTACAAAGGATACAACAGGGCGATGTCTTCCCGAAACCGGAACAGATCGACGGGAGGTCGGTACTTGGAAAAACTCGACAATATTTCTTCGCTGATCTGATAGTATTCTTCCGAAATATTGTCGGGTACAGCGGCTTTTTTTATTTTGGCCATGCTATTTCCTGTAGATTTTTACGAGGTTGGTACCGCGCCTCGGCTGGCCGGGCGAAGGTTCGCCCGCCGTGATCACCACATCCTCGCCCACGGGAAAATCCGGAGTGGCGGCGATGTAGCGCTGTACCCGACGCAGATGGCTGACCTCGGGATTTTCTTCCACAAAGTGAGGGCGGACGCCCCAGGTAAAGTTGAGGGCGTGCAGAACGCCCGCGTCGGGCGTCAGGGCATGGATGGTCTGAGACGGGCGGCACGAGGACAAGAGCCGGGCCGACGCGCCGGACATGGAATGGGCCACGATGGCCCGGGCTCCGGTTTTTTCGGCCAGCAAGCAGGCCGCGTAGGCCAAAAATTCGGGCGGGCCGCTGCCGGCCTCGGGTTCGACCAGTTCGCGCGTCTCCAGCAGATAGCTCTCGGCCTCGGCGGCGATTTGGCGCATATAGGCCACGGTTTCCACCGGATAATTGCCCATAGCCGTTTCTTCCGACAACATCACGCAATCCGCCCCGTCAAGCACGGCGTTGGCCACGTCCGTGGTTTCGGCCCGGGTGGGAACGGGACTGTTGACCATGGACAGCAGCATCTGGGTGGCCACGACGACCGGTTTGGAGGCCGCATTGCAGGCTCGGATGATGCGTTTCTGCAGGGCGGGCAATTCCGGCAGCGGGCATTCCACGCCCAGATCGCCGCGCGCCACCATGACCATATCGGTTTCGGCCAGGATGGCGTCCAGATTTTCCACGGCGTTGCGGCGCTCCAGCTTGGCCACTACGGGCAGAGCGCGGCCCGCGGCCCGCAGCAGAGACTTGGCCTGCCGGATGTCTTCGGCGCTCTGCACAAAGGACACGGCCACCGCGTCCACACCCAGTTCCAGGCCCACGGCCAGATTTTTGCGATCCTTGTCGGTCAGGGCGGGCAGGGCCACGGTTTTGCCGGGCAGGGCCAGCCCCTTGCGCGACGTGACGATGCCGTTGCCCAAAGCCTCGATAAGCGCCCGACCGTCGGGCAGGCGCTCGCGTACCCGGAACTGAAGGCCGCCGTCGGCCAGCACCAGGCGGTCGCCCGGCGTCATATCGTTCAGCAGTTGCTGATTGTCGAAGGGCAAACTGGGCACGGAATCGCCCTCCCGCGCCTCGGGCCCCAGAATAAGCTCATTACCCTTAATAACGGTCAGCGTGTTGCCGGGCAACATGCCGATCCGGATTTTCGGGCCCGGCAGGTCCTGAAGAATGGTCAGGGGCTCGCCGCGCTCCCGCTCGATGGAGCGGATGTCGTCCACAATCCGCCGGAAAAAGGGCACGTCGCCGTGGGAAAAATTGAGGCGGAAAACGGCCACCCCGGCTTCGGCCAGTCGCGCCAGCATGTCGCGCGAACTGGTAGCGGGCCCCACGGTGGCGATAATTTTCGTCCGCATGGCACTATCCTTACGTTATTCCCACCCCGCAAGCCTGTAACCGTATGCCCGGAGGCCGACGCGCCGTCGCGCGCAATATCCGGCGCGGTCTCCCCCGCATGGCGAAACGGCAAAGCGTTCCCCCCGTCGAGAATGGTCCGACCGCGCCCCGGCTCATGGTTCCTTCCTGCCTTTCCTTTGTCAAAAAACCGGCAAGATGTCGAGTCCGGCGGCCGGGCCCCCTCTTCCGGCCCGGTCCGCCCTCCGGAACACGGACAAATTTTCCCCGGGTCACAGGCGGCGGAGCCGGACGTTCCCCATCCGGAACGACAAAAAAATACCTTTTTCCTCGTCCTTAAAGGTGAAAAAAAAAACGCGCGATCCACTCTGCATACCGAAACACGGGAACTTTCCGGACGGTCGGCGGCGACGCCCGACTTACGTCGGCGCGCCACTTTATCACTCGCCTCCGGCTGAAAACAAAACCGCCAATAACAGACTAACATGTGGAAATTTCACAATAAAAAAGCGTTGTTTCGACTCGGAGACATGCGATGCGTCTCACGTGCCCGTGCAGCGCCCCTCTATTGACACCATCGGGCTTTTGGAAGATTGTGGGAAAAAGTGGTAAGAAGTGGGACAAACATGTATTTCAGAGGCCGATCTTCCCGCAGCCTGGACCCCAAGGGCCGCCTTATGCTTCCGCCGGAATTCCGCGAAAGCCTTGCGGCGCGCGGACGCGCGTGCGCCGATCCCGGCGTCCGTTCGGAGGCGGCCCCGGCTCCTACCGAGGGCGAGGAAGTACGCTTCGTCATCACCACCTACGACGGCTGCCTGGTGGCCTATCCCTGGGCCGACTGGGAGGATCTGGAACAGAAATTCGCCCGTCTGCCCAATCCCTCGCCCAAGGTACGCGCCTTTCGTCGTCTGTTCATAGGCGGGGCCGAAGTGCAGACCCTGGACGCCCAAGGCAGGGTGCGCCTTTCACAGGATCACCGCGACTACGCCCGCCTGGGCAAAGAGGTTATGGTTCTGGGCCTCATCAACCGTTTTGAGTTGTGGAACCCCGAAGCTCTCAAAGCAACCATGGATGCGCAGAAGCTGGACGACGTAACGGATGAACTGGCCGCCAGCGGCATCGATTTCGCCCTCTGACGCGTTTTTCGCTGTGCTCACGCCCCTCCCTCAGGGGCGCACAGGTCAACTTTTCAGCAACCTTTTAAGTCCACACCGCCCATGAACGTGTCCGCCTCTTCCGTCACTCCCCACACGGCCGAGCATCATCCCGTGCTGCTCGACGAAGTGCTCGACGCCCTGGCTCCCCGTCCGGGCGGGCGGTACGTGGACGGCACGTTGGGGCTGGCCGGGCACGCCTCGGCCCTGATGGAGCGCACCGGAGGCGAAGCCTGGTTGTGCGGTCTGGACCGCGACCCCCAGGCCAGGGCCAGAGCCGCCGAACGGCTGGCGCCCTGGGGCGATCGCTGCCGTTTGTTCGCCTCCACCTTCGACCGTTTCGCCGACGCCCTGGACGAATTGGGTTGGGACACGGCGGACGGCTTTCTGCTCGATCTCGGCGTATCCTCGCTGCAGCTCGATGTGGCCGAACGCGGCTTCAGCCTGCACGGCGACGGCCCCCTGGACATGCGCATGGACATGGGCACCCTGCCCCGGCCGGGCCTGGCCCCGCAGACAGCCTCCGCCCGCACCCTGGTCAACCGGGCCGACTATCACACCCTGAAACACCTTATCGAGGAATACGGCGAAGACCCTCAGGCCGGACGTATCGCCAAGGCCATTGTGGAAGCCCGCGACCGCGCTCCCATTGAAACCACGGCCGAGCTGGCCGACATCGTGCGCATGGCCTATCCGGCCAAGTGGAGAGCCTCGGCCCGCAATCACCCGGCCACCCGCACCTTTCAGGCTCTGCGCATGGCTGTCAACGACGAGTTGGGCCAACTGGAGCGTTTTCTCGACGCCGTGCTGCCCCGGTTGGCGCCGGGCGGACGTATCGCCGTCATTTCCTTCCATTCTTTGGAAGACAGGGCTGTCAAGCAGCGCTTCCGCCTGTGGAGCACGGACTGCCTGTGCCCGCCCCATCTGCCCCGCTGCGTGTGCGGACACAAGGCCGAGGTGCGGCTCGTCACCCGCAGGCCCATCCTCCCCACGCGGGAGGAAAGCATCCGCAACCCTCGCGCGTCCAGCGCCAAACTACGGGTGGCGGAAAAAACGGGAGGAGCGGAAGCGACCCCGCCGCCCGTTGCTCACGGCGAATCTTCCGCCCGGAGATCCGACCATGAATAACGGAACGTCCACCCTGGGCAGCGGCGGCTGGCTGCTGACGCTCATCGTGTCGTTGCTGTTCAGCATGGTGCTGGGTCTGGCCCTGGTCTGGCTGAGCATAGACCGCAACGATACGGCCTACGGCATTCATAAGATGCAGGCCCGGGTGGAGGAAGTCCGGGCCCATGTGGGCAAGCTGGAAGTGGAGCGCGACAGTTTGCTGTCGCCGTATGTACTGGGCCGCAAGGCCGAACAACTGGGCATGGGCATGGCCGATCCCGGGCAGGTGCGCCGTTTGGAAGTGCCCGCCCCCGCCGCTCCCGGCGAGGGGGCGGATAACGCGGCGCGCCGCGCGGAAACCAAGTGACCTCGAGGATCGGTATGCGTTCCACCAGCACCCTTTCCACCCGGAAAACCCGTCTCAAGCCGAACCGGCGCGCCGCCGCCCGGGAACGGGCCCCGCGCCCTTCTCCGTGGAGCGGCGTGGACTGGCAGCAGGTGCGCTTCCGGCTGGCGGCCGGATTATTCGCCGGGCTGTGGGTCATCTTGTGGTGCCGGGCCTTCTACGTGCAGCTTATTCTCGGCCCCGATCTCGAAACCATGGCCGAACGTCAGCACTCGTACACCGAACTGGTCGAGGCGCGGCGCGGCAATATTTACGATCGCAACGGCCAGGTTCTGGCCCGCAGCGTGGAGTGTCGCTCGGTATACGCCAATCCGCGCGAAGTGGCGGACGCCGGAGCGGCCGCCGCCGCTCTGGCTCCGCTTCTGAACGAGGACCCGACCACTCTGCGCCGCCGGTTGAGCCAGGACCGTTCCTTCGTGTGGCTGGCCCGCAAGGTGGACGACGCCACGGCGCTGGCCGTGCAGAAAGCCGACCTGGCGGGCGTGGGTCTGACCCGCGAATACGAACGAGTGTACCCCTTCAAACATCTGGCCGGGCAACTGCTCGGCTTCGTGGGCCTGGACAACAAAGGTCTGGAGGGGCTGGAACGCTCCTTCGACAGCGTATTGGCGGGCATCACCCAGCGCAACGTCATCCAGCGCGACGGCACGGGGCGCAGTTTTTACCTGGACAGCGAGGGCGACAACCGGGGCGAGGATCTGTACCTCACCCTGGACGTGCAGCTTCAGTTCATCGCCGAAGATGTCATCGCCGAGGCGGTGGAATACGCCAAGGCCCGCTGGGGCGGCGTGATCATCGCCGACGTGGCCACCGGCGACGTGCTGGCCTGGGCCCAATATCCCTTTTTCAACCCCAACAACTTCCGGCACTCCACGCCGTCCGAATACCGCAACCGTCTGGCCGCCGACGCCCTGGAGCCCGGCTCCACGCTCAAGCCCTTCCTCATGGCCGCCGCCCTGGAGGAAGGCATCATTACCAAAGATACCGAATTCTTCTGCGAAAACGGCATGTGGAAAACCAAGAAAACCGTCATCCGCGACGACGGCCGGGCTTACGGCGACCTCAAGGCGGCCAAAATCCTGCCCTATTCGAGCAATATCGGCATGGCCAAAATAGCTCTGGAAGTGGGCGCGCCCACCTATTACGCCTACCTCACCCGCCTCGGCTTCGGCCAACGCACGGGCATCGGCGTGGGTGAAAGCCGGGGTATCGTGCGCCAGCCCCAGGACTGGAGCGAGGTGGACCTGATGTCGGCCGGATTCGGGCAGAGCGTGTCCGTGACCGGGGTTCAGATGGCCCAGGCCTACGCCACCCTGGCGGGCGGCGGTCAGTTCCGGCCCCTGCGCCTGGTCATGGACGCGGAGGGCCATGCCACCAGCGGCGCGGAGCAGCGCATTTTCAGCCGGGCCACCGCCGACGCCGTTCTGCGCATGTTGGAAGACACCGTGGACGGCGACGGCACGGGCAAACGCGCCCGCATTCCGGGCCTGCACGTGGCCGGCAAGACCGGCACGGCCCAGAAGGCCGAGCCCGGTCACGCGGGGGGCTACGGCGACAAGCGCACCGCCAGCTTCGGGGGCATCGTGCCCTCGGACAAGCCGCGTTACGTGATTTACGTCATTCTGGACGAGCCCACCACCACCCAATATGGGGGGGTGCTGGCCGCGCCCGTGTTCCAGAAAGTGGCCAGCCGCGCTCTGGCCTACGGGGGCTATCTGCCCGACGTGGTATTCGCCACGGACGACACGCCCCGCCCGAACGCGGGCGGCCGCTCCGCCGCGCGGGGCCAAAGCGTGATCCGGACGGCCGAACGCGGTATAGCGCCCGACGTGTGCGGACAAAGCCTGCGCCGGGCCACGGAGCTGTTTGCGCAGGCGGGCGTGGTGCCCGAGGTGAAAGGCGACGGACTGGTGGTTGTTCGCCAGGAACCGGCGGCCGGGAGTCCCTGTCTGGATAAAAACGGCAAACCGTTGCCCTGTGTGGTGTGGATGGCTGACGAGGAAGGCGACGCCGAACTGACGGCCCGGGCGGAGAACGCGGAGTCCCGGGCGGCGGCCACACGCTGACGCGGATCGGGCTTTTCAAGGACGGAATCCATCATGGCGATATATACTTTGGCTCAACTCTGCGACGAACTGACCCGCACGGGCGGCCGCATCCGTACCGATTCGCGCGACGTGCGGCCCGGCGACATTTTTGTCGTCCTGCCCGGCGCGGCCCCGGATCAGCCGGACCGGAGCGCCGAACACGCGGCCGACGCCCTGACGCGCGGCGCGAAAACAATGGTGCTCACGCCCTCCCTGGCGGCCGATCTGTCCGAAGTCGCCGCCGATCTGGTCGTGGTGGACGACACCCGCCTCGCCCTGGGGGACATGGCCGCCGCCCTGCATCACACGGCGAGTCTGCCCTTTCCCCTCATCGGCGTCACCGGCACCAACGGCAAGACCACCTGCGCCTATCTGTTGGAACATCTGTACCGTTCCACGGGGCGCGCGGTCGGCGTGATGGGCACGGTCAGCTATCGTTGGCCCGGCCATGATGAACCCGCGCCCCTGACCACGCCGGGTTGCCTGGCCATCCACGAAAATCTGGCCGCCATGCGCGCGGCGGGCGTGGCGGCGGCCGTTATGGAAGTGTCTTCCCACGCTCTCGATCAACGCCGCGTGGCCGGTTTGAGCTTCGCCGGGGCCCTGTTCACCAATCTGACCCAGGACCATCTGGACTACCACGGCGACATGGAACGCTATTTCGAGGCCAAACGCCGCTTGTTCCTCGACACGCCCGAACGCGACAAAGCCGTGGCGATCAACGCCGACGACGCCTACGGCCGCCGCCTGCTGAACGACATGCCCGGCGCGGCGGGATACGGGCTGACCGAACGCCGCGCGAACCGTCCTTTTCTGGCGGGCGAACTGCTGGCCGATACGCCCGACGGCCTGCGTCTGCGCCTGGCCTGGCGAAACGGGAGCGAGCGCGTGACCTGGGAACTGACCTCCCCCCTGGTGGGCCGTCACAACGCGGCCAATCTGATGGCCGTCATGACGTTGGCCCTGCAGTCGGGCTTCACGCCCGGAGATTTTGTCTGCTTCCACGATTTTTACGGGGTATCCGGTCGCCTGGAGCGCATCCCCGCCCCATCCGGCGACAGCGGCGCCAGGGGCGCGGGCGTGGGGATTTTTGTGGACTACGCCCACACCCCCGACGCCCTGGTCCGCGCTCAAGAAGCCCTGCGCGACGCGGGCTTCGCCCGGGTAATCACCGTGTTCGGCTGCGGCGGCGACCGCGACCGCACCAAACGGCCTTTGATGGGCAAGGCTGTGGCCGACGCCAGCGACGTGGCCGTAGTCACCTCGGACAATCCCCGCACCGAGAACCCCGAAGCCATTATCGACGACATCATGCCCGGTCTGGCCGACGCGGCCGAAGTCCACCGCGAAAGCGACCGTCGCAAGGCCCTGGCCCTGGCCCTCGAACTGGCCCGGCCGGGCGACGCCCTGTTGGTGGCGGGCAAAGGCCACGAGCCGTACCAGATCATCGGCACGGTCAAACATCCCTTCAGCGATCAAGGCATACTCAAGGAGTTGCTCTCGTGCGAATGATGCTGGAAGACGTGGCGCGGGCCGCCGGAGCGAGTCTGCTTCACCCGGCCGGTCAGGCGCCCGTGGTCACGGGCGTCGCCTCGGACAGTCGGGCCGTGAAGCCCGGCGATCTGTTCGTATGCGTGCCGGGCGAGCGTACCGACGGCCATGACCATGCGGCCGAGGCGGTGCGGGCCGGAGCGGTCGCCGTGCTGGCCGAACGCGATCCCTTCGAGGGCGAGGTCAACGCCCGCGTTCTGCTCACCCCGGTGCTGTTGGCCGACAACAGCGTGGCCGCCCTGGGCCGTCTGGGCCATGCGTGGCGCGCCGCCTTCCGGGGCAAGGTCGTGGGCGTGACCGGCACGGCGGGCAAAACCACCCTGAAGGAACTTCTGGCCCATATTTTGGCCGGACGCGGCGCCACGGCCCGCAACCCTCTGAATCTCAACACTCAGATCGGTCTGCCCGTGTCCATGCTCGGCGCCGACGGCGACGAGGCGTTCTGGGTCATGGAGGCGGGCATCAGCCACGCCGGGGATATGGACGAACTGGGCCCGGTGCTGGAACCCGATCTGGCCGTGATCCTCAACGTGGGCGCGGGGCACGTGCAAGGCTTGGGCGGCAAGGGCGTGGCCCGTTGCAAGGCGGCTCTGCTCAAGTACCTGGCCCCGGGAGCTCAGGCTTTGGTCAGCGCCGACTACCCCGACCTGGTGCGCGAAGCCCGCGCCCTGTGCCCCGCTGCCGTATATTTTTCCACCACGGGCAAGCAAATGCCCTATCGCGCCGCCTACCTCGGTCTGGGCGAGGACGGCCGGGGCCGTTACCGTCTGCGTCTGGACGGGGAAAGCCTGGACGTGGCTTGCAGTCTGACCGGCCCTTACGGGGCGGAAAACGTTATCGCCGCGGCGGCGGCCGCCCACCTGCTGGGCCTGTCCGCCGAGGAAATCGCGCGCGGCCTGGAAGGAGCCGCTCTGCCCGCCCAACGCTTCGCGCGGCTGAGCGTGCCGGGCTGGACCGTCATCGACGACTCGTACAACGCCAACCCTCTGTCCTGCGCCCGCATGTTGGAGGCCGCGGCCGAACTGGCCCGCGACAGAGCCTTGGTGTGCGTCATGGGCGAAATGCTGGAACTGGGCGATGAAGCGGACCGGGAACATGTCGAGCTGGGCCGCGCCCTGGCCGCCGCCCGCGCCGTGTTCTGGCTGGGCGGCCACGCGGACGAGGTGCGCGAAGGACTGGAAAAGGAGCATTTCGCCGGACTGTTCCGGCCCCTGGCCCGGCCCGAGGATTTTTTGCCCGCCTTCGCGGACTGGGACAACGCCCGCTCCGATCGGGATCGGGAAGGATTGATGCTGTTCAAAGGCTCCAGAGGCAATCGCCTGGAACGTCTGGTCAACGCGTTTACCGAAAGTCGGGTCGCCCATGCTGTATAACCTGCTCGTGCCCCTCAGTCAGGACTTCGGTCCGCTCAACGTGTTCCGCTATATCACGTTCCGGGCGGCGTGGGCCATGTTCTTCGCTCTGGTGGTCACCATCCTGGTGGGACCGCGCTTCATCGCCCTGCTCCACCGTCTGAAATTCGGCCAGCAAATTCATGAGGACGTATTGGCTCACAAGGCCAAAGCGGGCACGCCCACCATGGGCGGCCTGCTCATCGCCTTCGGAGCCGGGGTGGGCACGCTGCTGTGGGCCGACCTGTCCAATATTTATGTATGGCTGACCCTGTTCGTATATCTGGGATTCGGTCTGGTGGGCTTTCTCGACGACTGGCTTAAAATTCATCACCATCAGAACAAGGGCCTGAGTCCCCGGGCCAAGTTTCTGGGGCAGATTCTGGTGGCCGGACTGGCTCTGGCCGTTCTGCTGCACGAACCGGCCTATTCCAGCCGTCTGTCCGTGCCTTTCTTCAAGGAATTTCTGCCCGACCTGGGCTGGTTTTATCTGGCATTCGCCATGGTAGTGCTCATCGGCGCGTCCAACGCGGTGAATCTCACCGACGGCCTGGACGGGCTGGCCATCCTGCCCGCGGTCATCTGCACCGGGGTGTACGCCATTTTCGTCTATGTGGCGGGCAACGGCAACTTCGCCCAATATCTCCAGGTGCCTTTCGTGCCCGGCGTGGGCGAGGTGGCCGTATTCTGCGGGGCGCTTATGGGCGCGGGCCTCGGCTTTCTGTGGTTCAACGCCCAGCCCGCCCAGGTGTTCATGGGCGATGTGGGCTCCCTCAGCCTGGGCGGGGTCATCGGTTTCATCGCCGTGCTGTGCAAACAGGAACTTATCCTCATCATGGCGGGCGGGTTGTTCGTCATCGAAACCCTGTCCGTCATCCTCCAGGTGGGCTACTTCCGCTGCACCAAGGGCAAACGCCTGTTCCGCATGGCTCCCCTGCATCATCATTACGAATTGAAAGGCTTGCCCGAGTCCAAAATCATCGTGCGGTTCTGGATTTTATCCGTATTGTTCGCGCTGGCCTCGCTGTCGGTGCTGAAACTGCGTTAAAGGAGCTTGGCGTCATGGCGTGCGATCCCTCGTTGTTGAAGCCCATCGGTCCCGGCACCCGGGCCGTGGTGGTGGGCGCGGGCCGTTCGGGCCGCGCCGCGACGCGGCTGCTGCGCGCCGTGGGAGCCTCGGTGCGCCTGCTGGAAAAAACGCCCGAACGCATAACCGCCGACTTCGCGGCCTGGGCCGACAAGGCGGGCGTAGCCGTTTTGGGCGGCGATCACCATCCGGCCCAGTTTGAGGGCGCCGATCTGGTGGTTCCCAGCCCCGGCGCGGCGCTGTCCTCCCTGCGTCCTCTGTTGTCCGCGGCCTCCGCCGGAGGCGAGGGCGGCCCCGAGGTGCTGGCCGAAACCGAACTGGCCTGGCGGCATCTGGACGGCGAACCCGTTATCGGCATCACCGGCACCAGCGGCAAAACCACCACCACCAGCCTGTGCGCCGCCATGCTGGAGGCCCAGGGCCTCACCGTATTCACCGGCGGCAATATCGGCACGCCCCTGTCCGAATACGTGTTGGAGCGGCGGGCCGGGACGCGCCCCGAAGCCGACGTTCTGGTGCTCGAACTGTCCAGCTTCCAGCTTCAGACCTGCCAGTCGCTGCGACCCCGGGTGGGCGTGCTGCTGAACATCGCCGAGAATCATCTCGACTATCACAGAGACATGGCCGAATACATCGAGGCCAAGATGCGTCTGTTCCGCTGCCAGACCCCCGCCGATCTGGCCGTGATCGCCCCGTCTCTGACCGGTCTGCCTGAACGCTTCCACATTCGTTCGCGGTTGGTCTACTATGACGCGGACGCCGGGCGCTTTCCCGACATGCCCTTGCACGGAGCCCACAATCAGGCCAATGCCGAAGCCGCCTGGCTGGCCGCCCGCGAATTCGGAACCGACCTCGACGCCGCGCGCCGGGCCGTGGCCGTTTTCCGCCCCCTGCCCCACCGGCTGGAAACGGTGGCCGAAATCGACGGGGTGATGTACGTCAACGATTCCAAATGCACCACGCTGGAGGCCCTCAAGGTGGCTCTGGCCGCTTTCGACCGGCCCGTGCTGCTGTTGGCCGGAGGCACCTACAAGGGCGGGGACGCCGCCGCCCTCGGCGATCTGGTGCGCCGTCACGTCAAAGCCGTGGGCCTGTTCGGAGCCTCGCGCGACAAATTCGAACCCGCCTGGAAGGATCTGACCCCCGTCACCTGGGACCCCACTCTGCGCGAGGCCCTGGCCCGTCTGCGCGGCCTGGCCCGGCCCGGCGACGTGGTGCTGTTGGCTCCGGCCACTTCCAGCTATGACCAGTACGCCAACTACAAGGAGCGCGGCGAGGACTTCCGCCGGGCCGTGCTGGATCGTCCCGCCCCGCACACAACGGAGGGCGTCCCGGCATGATCAACGCGCGCCGCAAAACTTTGGCCCGCGAACTGGGCAAGGGACATGCCGAAGTCCCGTTGGGGGCCGTGGACTGGTGGATGGTGGCCATTGTGCTCACCCTGTTGTGCCTCGGTCTGCTCATGGTGCTCAGCGCGAGCGGAGTGGTGGGTCAACGCCTGGCGGGCGACAAGTACCTGTTTTTCAAGCGTCAGCTTCTGTTCGCGGGCGCGGGTTCCGTGGCCCTGGCCGTGGCGCTGTGGCTGCCCCGCCGTCTTATCGACAAGCTGGCCTATCCGGCTCTGTTCGCGGCTTTCATTCTGCTCCTGCTTTGTCTTTCGCCCCTGGGAATCAAGGTCAACGGCGCCCAGCGCTGGATTCCCGTGGCCGGTTTTTCCCTGCAACCCATGGAATTCGCCCGCATCTCCCTGGTCCTGTACCTGGCTTATTTCATGAGCACCAAGCAGGACTTGGTCAAAACCTTCACCAAGGGCGTCGTCCCGCCCTTCGCGGTCACCGGGGTGCTGTGCTGCCTGCTTCTGCTCCAGCCGGACTTCGGCGGGGCCATGGTGTTGGTCATCCTGCTTTTCTTCATGTGCCTGGTGGGCGGCACCCGCTTCATCTATCTTTTCCTGACCCTGGCCCTGGGTCTGGCCTCGGCGGCTTTGCTCATCGTGTATTCGCCCTACCGGGTCAAGCGTTTGCTGGCCTTCCTCGATCCTTTCAAAGACGCGCTGGATTCGGGATATCAGTTGGTGCAATCCCTGTTCGCTCTGGGCAGCGGCGGCTTTTTCGGCGTGGGCATGGGCAACAGCCGCCAGAAAATGCTGTACCTGCCCGAGGCCCATAACGACTTCATCATGGCCGTGGTGGGCGAAGAACTGGGGTTTGTGGGCATCACGCTCATCATGCTGTTGTTCGGCATGTTGTTCGCCCGTTGTTACCGGATCATCATGGGCCAGCCGAACACACGCGACAAGCTCACGGCCTTCGGCCTGACCCTGGTCATCGCCGTGGGCGCGGTGCTCAACCTGGCCGTGGTCATGGGCATGGCGCCGCCCAAGGGGGTGTCCATGCCTTTTATCAGCTACGGGGGCAGCAGTCTGCTGGCCAGCATGATCTGCGTGGGCTTTCTGCTCAACTATTCGCGCACGGTGCGGGAGTAAACATGGCACTTCGCGTCATTCTCACCACCGGGGGAACCGGCGGACATATCTTTCCCGCCCTGGCCGTGGCCGAGGCATTGAAAAAGCGCCTGCCCGACGTGGAAATTCTGTTCGTGGGCGGCCTGTACGGTCGGGAACAGGAACTGGCGGAAAAAGCCGGTCTGCCTTTCCAAGGCCTGCCCGTGCGCGGCGTGCTGGGCCGGGGTCTGAAAGCCGTGCCCGCCGCCTGGGCCATGCTGGGCGGCGTGGTCCGCGCCTGGAAGCTTATCCATCAATGGAAGCCCGACGTGATCATGGGCTTCGGCGGATACGCGGCCTTCGCCACGGTGTTCGCGGCCTGGCTGCGCGGCCGCCCCACCGGTCTGCACGAACAGAACGCCGTGCCCGGCGCGGCCAACAAAATTCTGGGCAAAGTCGTACGCCGGGTGTGCTTGTCCTGGCCCCAGCCGGACGGGCATCCGGCCTTTCCTCCGGCCAAGTGCGCGCTTACCGGCAATCCCATCCGGGCCGACATCGCGGCCGTGGGCGGCCTGCAGGACAACGGCGATCCTCTGTCCGCCCGTTCCGGCCAGGATACGCTTCCTCCCCGGCGGCGGGACGCCTCGGGCCGTCCCACCCTGCTGGTCATGGGCGGCAGTCAGGGCGCGCGGGCCGTCAATTCCCTGGCGATTAGCCTGCTGGCCGCCCTGCGCGACGCGGGCGTGAATATTCTGCACCAGACCGGTCCCCAGGACCTGGAGCGGGTGCGCGCGGCCTACCGGAGCCACGGCTACGCGGCCGAGGACGTGGAAGATATGGTGGTTCCCTTCATCGACGACATGGCCGCCGCCTATGCCCGGGCCGACCTGGCTCTGTGCCGGGCCGGAGCCACCAGCCTGGCCGAACTGGCGGCCACAGGCACGCCCTCGGTCCTGGTGCCCTTCCCCTTCGCCGCCCACGATCATCAGACCGGCAACGCACGGGCCATGCAGGAAGCGGGCGGCGCCGTGCTGGTGCCCGAAAACGAAATCGAGGATCGCGACATGACCGCCCTGCTCCTGGACCTGCTGCGCGACCCCGAACGCCTGGATCGGATGGCCCGCGGCGCCCGAACCCTGGCCCGCCCCGAAG
>ERZ894232.1049-NODE-1049-length-29606-cov-12.270515_pt1 | contig 29606 bp, 25 predicted proteins | sample MGYA00380296_ERZ894232 | MGnify/ENA primary metagenome ERZ894232 (study PRJEB32331, sample SAMN06328433) | human gut metagenome | biome: human gut microbiome; feature: stool | host: Homo sapiens | collected 2014-08-14 ...
CGCCGCCTCCGTGGCCGACGAAATTATCAAATTGGCAACGTTGCAAGTGGGATAAGTCATTTAAAGGAAATAACCGACTCCATCGGGGACGCTCCGCCTCCCCGCACAGCAATCAAGGAACGCGACGTGAACAACAAAATACGCGCCATACACATGATCGGGATAGGCGGCTCGGGGATGAGCGGCATAGCGGAAGTATTGCTGAACCTGGGGTACACGGTGCACGGGTCGGACCTGTCGGCCGGGGCCACGGTGCAGCATCTGCGCGCCCTGGGGGCGGACATCCGCATCGGCCACGCGGCCGAAAACGTGGGCGACCCGCAGGTGGTGGTGAAGTCGTCGGCTGTGGGCGAGGACAATCCCGAGGTACAGGCGGCCCACGCCAAGGGCATTCCGGTTATTCCGCGCGCAGAGATGCTGGCCGAACTGATGCGGCTGCGCACGGGCATCGCGGTGGCGGGCACGCACGGCAAAACCACCACCACCTCGCTGACGGCGGCCGTTTTCGACGCGGCGGGGCTGGACCCCACGGTGATCATCGGCGGCCTGATCAATGCTTACCGGGCCAACGGCCGCCTGGGCCAGGGCGAGTATATCATCGCCGAGTCCGACGAATCCGACGGTTCCTTCCTGTGTCTGTTCCCGATCATCAACGTGGTGACCAATGTGGATTACGACCATATTGATCATTACGGCACGCAGGAGGCCATCGACGATGCCTTTGTGGCCTTCATGAACAAGGTGCCTTTTTACGGAGTGAACATCGTGTGCGGCGACGACCCCGGCGTGCGCCGCCTGCTGCCGCGCGTCAAGCGACCGGTGATCACCTACGGTTTCGGTCCGGCCAGCAAAATCCGGGCCGAGATCATGGAGTGCGGGGTCAGCAGTTGGTTCAAGGTGTTCCTCAAGGACGGCCAGGGGCGGGAAACCGAACTGGGCGAAGTGGAACTGGCCCAGCCCGGCCGCCACAACGTGCTTAACGCTCTGGCCGCCATCGGCGCGGGCCTCCAGGCGGGCATCAGCCCCCGCGACTGCGTGGCCGGTCTGGCCGCTTTCGGCGGCGTGGGCCGCCGTTTCGAGCGCAAGGGCGAATACAACGGCGTGACCGTGATCGACGACTACGGTCATCACCCGGCCGAAATCGCGGCCACCCTGCAAACCGTGCGTCAGGTCTTCCCGGGCCGCCGGGTGGTCATGGTCTTCCAGCCCCACCGCTTCACCCGCACGCAGGCCCTGTTCGGCGAATTCTGCCAAGTGTTCGAGCCGGTGGACAAACTGTTCCTGACCGAAATTTACCCGGCTTCGGAAAAACCCATCCCCGGCGTCAGCGGTCAAAGTCTGGCCCAGGGCATCCGGCAGGTATCCAAAACCGACGTGCATTTCCTGCCCGACTTCGACGCCATTGTGGACGCCCTGGGCGACGAACTGCGGCCCGGCGACGTGCTGCTCACCCAGGGGGCGGGCAGCGTGACCACAGTAGGACCGCGCGTGCTGGACAATATGGAACGGAAGGAAAACAAGGAGCATACGGCGGCATGATGCGGGTTCTGCCCTCCCCCTCTCTCGCCCCTCTGACCACCTTGCGGATCGGAGGCTCGGCCCTGGCCGAAATCCGGCTGGAGTCTCCGGCCGACTTCGAGCGACTGCCGGAAACCCTGGCCCGGGTGGGAGGCGAACCTCGCGTGTTGGGGGGAGGAAGCAACCTGCTGATCGCCGAGGGCGAATTGCCTCTGACCCTGGTGCGCCCCCTGTGCGGCGCCGGTCAGGCCCCCGTGGTCACGGCCGAAAGCGTGGACGACGCCGGACGACATCGGGTGACGATCCGCGCGGGCGCAGGTCTGCGCGTGCCCGCCCTGCTGGCCTGGTGCGCCGAACACGGCCTTTCGGGCCTGGAGGGCCTGACGGGCGTGCCCGGTCGGGTGGGCGGCGCGGTGGCCATGAACGCCGGAGCATACGGCGACGCCATAGGCGATCGACTGAGCGGGCTGACCGTGTTCACTCCCGAACGGGGCGTGCGAAGCCTGACTCCGGACGAATGGAGCGCCGGCTATCGCCGCTTCGCCCTGCATGAACCCTGCGCCTGGTTCGCGGTGCTGGAGGCCGAGCTGACCCTTATCTCCTCCTCCGCGGGCGCGGTGCGGGCCGTCATGGCCGAACGCCTGTCCCGCAAAAAAAATACGCAACCCGTCACGCTGCATACGGCGGGCTGCGTGTTCAAAAACCCCGACGGTCTGTCGGCGGGCCGCCTGCTGGACGAAGCGGGGCTGCGCGGCAAACGTCGGGGGCCTGTATATTTTACCGAACTGCACGCCAACTTTCTGGCCCATGACCCGGCCCGCGGCGTTCAATCCGATGCGAAGGGAGCCTTCGCCGCCGCGGCCGAGCTGGTGGCCGAAGCCAGGGAAGCCGTCGCCCGCCGCGCGGGCATCAACCTCGACATGGAAATAAAGGTGTGGCCATGCCCGCTGTACTGAGCAAAAATCGTCACCCCATGCGCAATACCTACACCCCGGTTCGACGCCCCGCCGCCAACGGCGCGCGCAAAAAACCGGCTCCGCTCATCCGCTCGGGCGAAAGCGCGGCGCGCGGTCCGGACATCGATCCGGCGGCCCTGCGCAAGGCCCTGATCTGGCTGGCCGGACTGGGCGTGGTTCTGGCGGCGTTTTTCGGCCTCAGCGCCGGACTTATGCAGCTCTACCGCTACTGCACCACAAGCGAGCATTTTGTCATCGAGGACATTGCCGTCGAAGGAGCCGACCAGCTTAATCCGGATGAAATCATAGCTCTAAGCGGACTGCAAAAAGGTAATAATAGTCTATCTGTACACATTCCGGACATTGAAAAACGTCTTATCCAAAATCCATGGATAGAAAAAGTTTCTATAAAAAGAGAATTACCTCACCGATTTATTATCAGTATCAAAGAACGAAACCCTCAATTTTGGGTTCTTAAAGAAGGTTCTTTATATTATCTTGATAGGAATGGAATCTTAATTGCCCCTGTAGAAAGTCAAAATTTCCAGTCTTTACCTACATTGGATATCGGTCCTGGCGGTGAAGAGGCTCTTCCTTATCTTTCTGATTTTATATCACAAATAAGCTCATCAGATTTTCCTTTTGATACTTCTCAAATTTCATGGTTGCGGATCAGTGCAGGAAAAGGATTTGAACTCTACTGGGAGAGCAAGCATCTTTCGCTCAGCATTGGCTTTGAGCACTGGCGGCAAAACCTCCGCCGTTTGGCCCTGACCTTGGACGACATAAAAAAACGCAATGAAATCAATCAAACACGCGAAATCCGCGCCGCCGACGGGCAAGTATGGCTGCAAAAAGCGTAAAAAATGCTCATGCGCTTCACTGAAATCATCTAAAAAAGGTCTAGACAAGTTCTGGAAATTATGATGTGTTTGGTCAACGCGCCAACATGGAGGAGCACGGCATGTCCAAGTCCGAACTGATAGTGGGGCTCGATATCGGCACAACCAAGATATGCGCGGTTGTGGGCGAGCCTTCGGACAACGGCACCATCGACATCGTGGGGATAGGCACCAGCCCTTCCACCGGCCTGCGCAAGGGGGTGGTCGTCAACATCGAGCAGACGGTCCAGTCCATCCGCAAGGCGGTGGAGGAGGCCGAGCTCATGGCCGGGTGCGAAATCCGTTCGGTATACGCGGGCATTGCCGGCAGCCATATCAAGGGCGCGAACAGTCACGGCGTCATCGCCGTCAAAGGCGGCGGAGAGGTCGGCCAGCGCGACGTGGAGCGGGTGCTCGACGCGGCCAAGGCCGTGGCCATCCCCATGGACCGCGAGGTTATCCACATCCTGCCGCAGGAATACATCGTGGACGATCAGCGGGGCATCGCCGATCCTCTGGGCATGTCGGGCGTGCGCCTTGAAGTCAACGTGCACATCGTCACCGGCGCGGTGACCTCGGCGCAGAATATCGTGCGCTCCTGCCACCGCAGCGAACTCGACGTGGCCGACATCGTGCTGGAGGCCCTGGCCTCGTCCAAGGCCATTCTGACCGAGGAAGAGCGCGAAATAGGCGTGGCCATCGTGGACCTGGGCGGCGGCACCAGCGACATCGCCATATTTGCCAACGACGCCATCAAGCATACCGGCGCCGTGGCTCTGGGCGGGCAAAACCTGACCAACGACATAGCCTTCGGCCTGCGCACGCCCATGGCCGCCGCCGAAAAAATCAAAGTGCGGCACGGCTGCGCCCTGGCGGACATGGTGCGCCCCGAGGAAACCATCGAGGTGCCCAGCGTGGGCGGCCGCCCCTCGCGCCACCTGCCCCGGCAGCTTCTGGCCGAGATATGCGAACCGCGCATGGAGGAAATCCTCACCCTGGTGGATCAGGAGCTGGAGCGTTCGGGCTTCAAGCGCCAGATCGGGGCGGGCGTGGTGCTTACGGGAGGCACGGCCCTTATTCAGGGCTGTCAGGAACTGGCCGAACAGATATTCAATATGCCCACGCGCCTCGGCTATCCGCGCAATGTCGGCGGCCTGAAGGACGTGGTCAACAATCCCAAATTCGCCACCGCCGTGGGTCTGCTGTTCTACGGCGCGGAAAAGGAGGGCGGCGAAAGCCGCTTCCACAATACGACCAGCGAGACAAATACGTTCAACAGTATTCTGGGTCGTATGAAAAAATGGTTCGGGGACATCAAGTAGGCAATCATAGAGGGTAGTTTTCGGAGGGGCTTCTTATGGAAATGCACATCGACACGGAACAGGCGGCCAAAATAAAAGTTTTCGGCGTGGGCGGCGGCGGCGGCAACGCCGTGCAGAACATGATCAACTCCAATCTGCGGGGGGTCTCGTTCATCTGCGCCAATACCGATGTGCAGGCCCTGGCCCGATCCGGAGCGGAACATAAGATTCAGCTCGGCAAGGACCTCACCCGCGGCCTCGGCGCGGGCGCGAAGCCCGAAGTGGGCCAGGCGGCCGCCGAAGAAAGCCTGGACGCCATCCGCGAGGCCATCGGCGACGCCGATATGGTGTTCGTGACGGCGGGCATGGGCGGCGGTACCGGCACCGGCGCCGCGCCGGTCATCGCCAAGGCCGCCAAGGAAAAAGGCGTGCTGACCGTGGGCGTGGTCACCAAGCCCTTCCACTTCGAGGGCGACAAACGCATGAAGTCGGCCATGAAGGGCATCGACGAACTGCGCCAGCACGTGGACAGCCTGGTCACCATTCCCAACGACCGCCTGCTGGCCATCGCCCCCAAGAACGCCAAGGTGACGGAAATGCTCAAAAAGGCGGACGACGTGCTGTATTCCGCCGTGCGCGGCGTCACCGATCTGATCACCAAGCCCGGCATGATCAACGCCGACTTCGCCGACGTGCGCACGGTGATGAGCGTGCAGGGCATGGCCCTGATGGGCGAAGGAGCGGCCTCGGGCGAAAATCGCGCCCTGGAGGCGGCCAAGCGGGCCATCACCAGCCCCCTGCTTGAAGACATCACCATCGGCGGAGCCAAGGCCATGTTGGTCAACATCACGGCCAGCGAAGACATGGGCATGGACGAATTCAGCAACGCGGGCGCCTATATCCGCGACGCGGCGCGCGGTCCCAACGGCGAAGACCCCGAAATTATCGTGGCTATGTCGGTGGATGAAACCTGCGGCGACGAAATGCGTATCACGGTTATCGCCACCGGCATCGAAGCCCCGGTCGCGGCGGTCACCGCCCAATCTGCGGGGGGGGCCAAGGTGACCACCCTGACGACGGGCGGCAAGCCCCAGCCCGAAGCGGCCCCCGCGCCTCAGGCCGAAAGCCGCAGCTTCCGGCCCGCCACGCGGCCGGGCGTGGTGCCGCCCGAAGTGCGCCACCAAAGCAGTCTGTTCCGTGGTTTTGACGATGAAGACCGTACCATTCCCGCGTATCTGCGGGTCAAGGAACGCCTCCAGCAGGCGGGCCGCCATGCGCCGGGCGCGGACGATTTTACCTTTGAGGACGAAAGCGACGTGCCTTCGTTTATCCGCCGCCAGGCGAACTAGCCGTTCGGGCCGCCCTTCGCGGCGGCCCTTTCCCTCGCCTCCGGGTTTGCGTCGGAACATACCGGCGGCGCCATTTCGGACGACGGGGAGATTCCAGGGGTGGAATCGAAAAGGCCGGGCGTCAAAGCCCGGCCTTTGAAGTTGCAGGCCTTGTCGGCGGCCCCGAAAATCAGAAGCAGATCGCGGCCTGTCTCCGTTCTCTATCCGCCAGGAGGCACGCGCCGCCGGCTGAAGGGGCCACGCCGCTCGGCGACCGGCTTTTGTGCCTTTCACCCGGCAATACTGCCGCCGTTGACGGCGCAAACTCCACAAAGCAGGTTTTGTCGTCGATCTGGAAAGGCCGGGCGTCAAGCCCGGCCTTTTGCCGTTAAACAACGCCCGCCGAAGCGGCGGCATTGCCGCCAAAACGGCCCGGCCTGACCGACTTTCGGGAACATTTTCCAAGTTGAAAAGGTGTTAGAGCAGGTCAACTTTAAAATTTTACAATGTTAAAATTTAAGACACGCCCGCTTCGGCCTTTAACAGCGCCAACCAACGGCGCTTATGCCTTTGCGACGACCGCCCGCTCCGCAGTCGGAAGAGCATGTTCAAGCCGAAACTGCTCTAAGCGTGATGATGCGGCTTGTTGGGCGAGGTGTACTTGATGATCAGCAGCGCCACGGCCACCGCGGCAATACCGATGAAAAAGAACGCAAAATCCATGACGGCCTCCCGAAGCTGAAATAAGGAAATTCATCCTACCCGGAAGCGGGCCTCCGCGCAAGGCAAAGACGCGCGCAACAGGCCGAACGCGCGCCCCGCGCCCTTTCGCGGTCGGCCGTTCAACTCAGATGCAACACGACCATGCCGCCGATGAGCAAAACCATGCCCAGCCAGGCGGCGGGCCGCAAACGCTGGCCGAACAAAATCCAGCCGCCCACCGAGGTGCCCAGGATGCCGAATCCGCCCCACATGGCGTAGGCCACGGCCAGGTCCATGTGGCGCACGGCCAGGGACAGCGAGCAGAAGGCCAGGCCCACCATAACCAGCGCGCCCAGGCCGGGCAGTTTGCGCCGGAAACCGTCGGAGCGGGCAAGCAGCAAATTGGCCGCGATGTCCAGCCCCGCGGCGACCAGCACGGCCAGCAACGACAAAGGATACACGGACGAACTCATGCCCGCCTCCCCTCGTTTCCGGCCGCGCCGCAGTCCGTTCCATGTCCCGTGCCATGATTGACGAGCAGCGCGCCGACCAGGACGGCCGCCAGCGCGCCCAGACGGACGGGGCTCATGCGCTCGCCCAGAGCCAGCACGCTGACCAGGGTAATCAAAGTCAGGCCCAGCCCTTCCCAGAAAGCATAGGCCACGCCCACAGGCAGACCCTGTACGGACAGGGCAAGACAATAATAGGATAACGCGATGAAGACGAGCATGACCGCCAGCCCCGGTCCCGGTCCCAGCCACCAGGCGCCGGACTGGGAAAGCTTCATGACCGAGGTGCCGATAACTTCAAACACCACCGCCCCCAACAAAAACAGCCAATATATCCAGATTGAGCGCGCCATGACGCGCACCTCCTCACGCGAAGAAGACGGACAAAAACGGCGGGCCGAAGCCCCCGCGCCGATTGGACGAAACAAAGAAAGGGACGGCGTTTACAGGGCGTTGCGCCAGGTGCGCTCCCGGGCGGAAAGAATCCGCGCCAGATTTCGGGCCGCCGGACGGGCGGTCGGACGCCGTGAGACATTAAGGCATGGTATCGACATTTCTTTATGGTAAGGCATCCTCTTGGCGGAGGCAAGCCGGGGGCGGAGCAAAAACGGCCAGGCCCGCATGAATCCGGCGCCGGTTCCGCGCCCGGCGTTCCGCGGGCGACCGGGTTCGCGTCCTTATTCTCAAGCGGTGACAATGCGCGGGGCTTGTGTTAATTTTGGGGATAAGCACAGGGAAAAAGATTTCGCCGTCCCGCGTCCACCCCGCTCTGAGCGACACGCGCGGCGTCTTCTCCCGTTTGTTCCGGACGTCCGTCCTTCCACTGCAAGGAGAATTTCATGCCCACCAAAATTCTGCACAAAGAAAACCTGATTCCGGGCCGGACGAGCAAGCTCGTGCTGGACGCTCCGCACATCGCCTCCACGGCGAAGCCGGGGCACTTCGTCATGCTTCGGGTCAACGAGCGCGGCGAGCGTTTTCCCCTGACCATAGCGGACACCGACGCGGAACGAGGCACCATCACCATTGTCTATCTGGTCATGGGCAAGTCCACCACCCTTCTGGAAGAACTGGGCGTGGGCGACGATATTTCGGACGTGTGCGGTCCTTTGGGGCGGGCCACCCACATCGAGCCCGTCGGCAAATCGCACAAGGTCATCTGTGTGGGCGGCGGCACGGGCGTGGCCGCCATGCACCATATCGCCAAGGGACATCATAAGGCGGGAAACTACGTCATAGCCTGCATCGGCGCGCGCAACAAGGACCTGCTGCTGTTCCACGACGAACTGGCCGCCTTCTGCGACGAGGTGTTGGTGTCCACGGACGACGGCTCCTTCGGCATGCAGGGCATCGTTACCGATCCGCTTCGGGACCGGCTGGAAAAAGACAAGGAAATAGCCGAAGTGGTGGCCGTGGGCCCCGTTCCCATGATGCAGGCCGTGGCGCAGCTCACCGCCGACTTCGGAATCAGGACCACGGTCAGCCTCAATTCCCTCATGGTGGACGGCATGGGCATGTGCGGCGCGTGCCGCGTCACGGTGGGCGGCGAAACCCGGTTCACCTGTGTGGACGGCCCCGAATTCGACGGCCATCAGGTGGATTTTGCCGAACTGCGCAGTCGTCTCAGCGCCTTCAACGCCCAGGAAAAGCTTTCCCTGGACGACTACAAGGAACACCGCTGCCGTTGCCGCGACCAGGGCGAGCAAACACCGGCCTGAGGCGTTTCAACCGTATTTCCGACCCCGCCTCCGGCGGGAAGCCATAAGGTGACGAACCATGACGGATCAGACCTCCCACGAAAACGTCGTCCACGGCGCGAAAATTCCGCGCACGGACATGCCCTGTCAGCCCGCCGCCGAACGGGTCAAAAACTTCCGTGAAGTAACCCTGGGCTATACGCCCGACATGGCGCGGGCCGAAGCGTCGCGCTGCCTTCAGTGCAAAAAGCCCCTGTGCCGCACGGGCTGCCCGGTGGAAGTGCGCATTCCCGAATTCATAGACCGGATACTTCAGGACGATCTGGCCGAAGCCTACCGCATCTTACGCAGCACCAACAGTCTGCCCGCCGTATGCGGACGCGTGTGCCCGCAGGAAAAACAGTGCGAGGGCTCCTGCATTCTGGGCCGCAAGGGCGAACCGGTGGCCATCGGTCGCCTGGAACGCTACGTGGCCGACGCGGCCCTGGCCGGGGCCTGCGAAAGCCTGGCCCCCGAGTCCGCCGACTGCGCCCGCCCCCGCCCCGACCTCAAGGTGGCCTGTCTGGGCTCGGGGCCCTCGTCCCTGACCTGTGCGGGGTATCTGGCGGGCCAGGGGATCAAGGTGACGGTATTCGAAGGTCTGCACGAGCCGGGCGGCGTGCTGGTGTACGGCATCCCGGCCTTCCGCCTGCCCAAGGACGTGGTGCGGCGGGAACTGGACAAACTGCGCGCCCTGGACGTGGATATCCGCACCAACTGGGTGGGCGGCCGCACCGTTACCATCGACAGTCTGTTCGCGGAAGGCTATCAGGCCGTGTTTGTGGGCGTGGGCGCGGGCCTGCCCCAGTTCCTCAACATTCCGGGCGAAAACATCATCGGGGTGTTTTCGGCCAACGAATACCTCACCCGCGCCAACCTGGGCCGGGCCTACGAGTTCCCGGCCTACGACACGCCCACCTACCCCGGCAGGCGCGTCACGGTGTTCGGAGCGGGGAACGTGGCTATGGACGCGGCCCGCACGGCCGCGCGTCTGGGCGCGGAAAGCGTGCACATCGTATACCGGCGCGGCAGGGCGGAAATGCCCGCCCGCCTGGAGGAAATCGAACACGCGTTGGAAGAGGGCGTGCAGCTTATCGAACTGGCGGCGCCTCTGCGCTTTGTGGCCGGAGACGACAAGCGGCTGGCGGGCGTGGAGTTGCAGCGCATGGAACTGGGCGAACCCGACGCCTCGGGCCGTCGCAGCCCGCGCCCTCTGCCCGGCGATACCTTCATGCAGGAAACCGATCTGGCCATTGTGGCCCTGGGCACCCGGCCCAATCCCCTGCTGCTTGAAGCCACGCCCCGACTGGCCCTGAATAAAAAGGGCTACATCATGGTGGACGAAGCCACGGGCGAGACTTCCATTCCCAACGTGTTCGCCGGGGGCGACATCGTGACCGGCTCGGCCACGGTCATCCTGGCTATGGGCGCGGGACGCCGCGCGGCCCGCGAAATCGCCCGCCGCCTGCTGGGCGAAGGCTAAGCGACGACAGCACATTCATCGATCCACGGACCAGGCGCGCCGGAAAGGATTGTCCGGCGCGCCCGCAGGTCTTTGCACGGACAACCCGGGAGCATGGATATGGAACTGAGCGACATCGATTTCAGCCGCGTGCGCAACCGCAATGAAAAACGCGTGCTCAACGCCCTGGAACAAGTGCTGGCGGACAAGCCCGGCCGGACCGGGCTGAAATTATCGGACGCCAAGGATGTTCAGGACATTTACGCCCTGGCTCTCAACCGGCTTCCGGCCCGCTACGCCCAACCCGGCACCATTGTGGTGGGCGATCCCGTGCGTGACGAGGACGCGATGCAGGCCGTCATGGAAGCTTACGAGATTGTGATTAACCGCCCCAAGGGGTAAACGGCGTCATGATCCGCGTCGATCTCCACACCCATACGTCCTGTTCCCACGGCAAAAACACCGTGCGCGAAATGTTCGCGGCCGGACGCGCCAAGGGGCTGACCATCCAGGGCTTTTCCGAACATTCCCCCCGGCCGGAGGGCTATGATTACCCGGTGGAATACCGGGCCAGACTGGCCGCGCTTTACCCCGACTACGCGCGCGAAGTGCGCGCCCTGGCCGCCGAGCAGGCGTCCCGGCCGGGGGGCTCCCTGGTATTGCTGGGTCTGGAGCTGGACTGGCTGGAGGACGAACCGGCCTTTATGGCCGAAGTGGCCCGTTCCCGGCCGTACGACTATATCATCGGCGGCATCCATTTTCTGGGCCGCTGGGGCTTCGACTGGTCGGCCGACGAATGGGCCGACCTGACCGACGACGAACGGGCCGACCTGTATGCCCGCTATTACCGGACCATGACCCGTATGGCCGAGTCCGGCCTGTTCCGCATCGTGGCTCATCCCGATTTGATCAAAATTTTCAGCGTGGACAGTTTCCGCGCCTGGTTGAAGCGCCCCGGCAGTCTGGACCTGGTGGCGGAAGCGCTGACGGCCGCGCGCGACGCGGGCATGGCCATGGAAATTTCGTCGGCCGGGTTGCGCAAACCCTGTCGGGAAATATACCCCGGTCCGACCATTCTGCGCCTGGCGGCGGACCTGCGCGTGCCCGTCACCTTCGCGTCCGACGCCCATTCCACGGCCGATGTGGCCGCCTCTTTCGACATTCTGGCCCGCTACGCGGCGGACGCGGGCTATGCCGAAAGCCTGGTGTTCCAGGGCGACGATATCCGGCGACTTCCCTTTTAGAGCATGTTCAAGCCGAATATGCTCTCCCGACCGCGGAGCAGGCGGTCGCCGCGAAGGCATAAGCGCCATTCCTTCTTGGCATTGGAAAATGTAAAGTTAATCCGCTTCAGGGCGTTTTGCCGTTGAAAATATCCGCCGACCGGACTCGATGTTCCGCCCCGCGGAGTTCACGCCCGGAGCCGGAGCGTTACGTCGCAAACGCGCCTCGACCGCGCTTCGATATAAGCGGCCGCAGGCTCGCCATGTTCGCCGACAGCCGCCAAAGCCGCGGCGGCACCGGTAAGGGGAGCCTCTCGGTGAAATTTCGTCATGCTCGACTTCGGGAACATTTCGACGACGAAACGCTCCCGGCGACCGATACGGAAAACAGGAAGAACGCCATGCCCGTTTCCTCTCCACTGGTCGAACTGGCCCACGTCAACGTCACCCTGGCAGGCGTGCCCGCCCTGCGGAACGTCAGCCTCAGCGTGCGCCGGGGCGAACATCTGGCTCTGCTCGGCCCCAACGGCGCGGGCAAATCCACCCTGCTCCGCCTGCTGCGCGGCGAAACCCTGCCCGATCAACGCGAAGGCGGCTCCATACGCTGGTTTCCCACCGAAAAAGGCAACGGAAAAAGCCCTGAAGGGAACGCCGCGTCCCTGACCGACGGCGGCGACGACGCGCCCCTGACCGGGCGCGGCATGAGCGCCCTGCTCTCGCCCGGCCTGCAGGAACGCTATATACGCCAGGGCTGGTCCATGCGGGGTGAAGACCTGATCGCCGCCGGTTACTGGGACGACTATTTGCTGTACCGCAAGCCCACGGAAGAGCAGCGCGAGGAGGTCCTGAGCCTGGCCCGACGTTTTCGGGCCGAAGCCCTGCTCGAGCGCCGCGCGGACGCCCTGTCCCAGGGGCAGTTGCGTCTTTTGCTGTTGATGCGGGCCTTGGTCCGTCGGCCTGAGCTTCTGCTGCTGGACGAGGCCGACGACGGCCTGGATACGCCCACCCGCTGCGCCTTTCTTATGCACCTGGAAGCCCTGGCCGGGCTGCCCCTGCCGCCGACCCTGATTCTCACCACCCACCGTCCGCGTCTGCCCGGCTTCATCCGGCGGGCGGCACGCCTGGACGGCGGCGTCCTGAGCGGCCCTTTCGCCGTCCGCCCGGGCGCGGACGGCATGTTTCCGGCGGCGGCCCGGCACGCCCCCGCGCCCGTCCGCCGCGCCGCCCCTTCCGGGCGGGACGGGCCGCATATCGTGTTGCGACGGGCCACGGTCTTTGTGGACCGCGTTGAAGTGCTGCACGGCGTGGACTGGGAAATCCGCCCCGGCGAGCAATGGGTGGTGAGGGGAGGCAACGGCGCGGGCAAGTCCACTCTGCTGCGCGCGCTGATGGGAGAGGAATTTGTGGCCGTGGGCGGCGAACTGACGCGTCGGCTGCCCCGGCACGGCGGCGACAATCCCGACCTGGCCCTGGTTCGGCGCGGCATACGCCTGGTATCGGATCGCCTCCAGGCCGAATATGCCTACGACGACTCCACGGCCGACGTTGTTTTTTCGGGCTTTGACGGCGCCGTGGGCGTCTACCGGGAGGCCGCCCCGGAAGAACGGGCCGAAACGGCGCGCCTTCTGGCTCTGGTCGGGCTCGCCGATTTGGCGGACCGGCCTTTCCGCAGTCTGTCCACCGGGCAGGCCCGACGGGCGCTGCTGGCCAGGGCGCTGGCCGGGGACCCGGAACTGTTGCTGCTCGACGAGCCGTTTTCCGGCCTGGACGCCGTCGGCCGCGCGGCCATGACGGATATTCTGGAAGCCCGCATCGCCGCGGGCCTGCAAACCGTGTTGGTCAGCCATCACGACGAGGACCGCCTGCCCTCCACCACCCATGCGGCCCGCCTGGAACAAGGCCGTATGACGGAAGCGGGCCCGCTGTCGGGCTGAGCGTCCATCCCCTTCCGGCGAAGCGGGCGATCTCCCCGGCTCTTCTCCGGTGTTTTCCAAAGTCCGCCTTGCACAGCGCGAAGGACAAGACGCAAAAAGGAGGAGGCCGGGGGGACGGCCTCCTCCTTGGGTGCGAAGGCCCTCCCCCACGGAGAACCTCCGTTTCAGACGGCCGGGAAACCGTCTGAAAGTTCTGCGCATTCTTCACGGCCGCCGTCAGACGGGGCGGACTGTGTCCGGACCTTTCGCCCCTTGCGGACAGGCCAAGCCGCGAACAACGACGAACAAGCGTCCGTTGTCCGCACGCGCGGGTTATTCCTACTGAATTACACTATACAAGTCAAATTATATAATTTTTTCCTCGTATATAATACCACGACAAGCTCCATCAAATATCCGTAACTTTGCGGCCGCATTATCGTTATTCCATCCGGCGCAGACATTGCGGCGGAAGCTGAAAACGGCGTTCGCCCGACGCGGCCCACGTCTGGACAAGCGCCCGTGTCTGAGGCAAGGTTATATCCATACTCTCCAACCAGCCTTCATCATGGAAGGCCGTTTTTGAAGGAAACGTCATGAGCAAACTGCTGGAAGACGCCCCGGGGAAGCGCCTGCTTCTGATGGGCAACGAAGCCCTGGTGCGCGGCGCGTATGAAGCGGGCCTCAATTTCGCGTGCTGTTATCCCGGCACGCCCTCCTCCGAAGTCACCACCCTGCTGTTTTCGTTGCAGCGGGAGGCGCCTTTCCGCATGGAATTCGGGGCCAATGAAAAGGTATCGCTGGAAGCGGCCGCCGGGGCGGCCCTGGCCGGTTTCAACACCCTGACCTCCATGAAGCACGTGGGCATGAACGTGGCGGCCGACCCCCTGGGCACCCTTGCCTATCTGGGGGTTCGCGGTTCGCTGGTCATCTACAACGCCGACGACCCCAGCCTGTTTTCCAGCCAGAACGAGCAGGACAACCGAGCCTACGCCCGCCTGTTCGGCGTGCCCCTGTTCGAGCCTTCCTCCGCTCAGGATATGAAAGACATGACCGTGGAGGCCTTCCGCCTGTCGCACGAGCTGGGCATGCCCGTCATGGTGCGCTCCACCACCCGCATCGCCCATCTGCGCGGGGTGGTGGAACTGGGCCCGGTGACCGAGCCTCCCAAGCCCCGACGGCTGGAAAAATCTCCCAAAGATTTCGTCTGCCTGCCCGCAAACGCCTACGGCATGCACAAAAAGCTGCTCGATAAGCTGGCCGCCGCCGCGCAGTACAGCGACCAATCGCCTTTCAATACGGTCGGCGGTCCGGCCGACGCCCCCTACGGCGTGGTGACCAGCGGCGTCGGCGCCGCCTATGTAACCGACGCCGTTCACGATTTGGGCCTGGAGGATAAAGTGGCTGTGTTCCGGGTGGGCTTCAGCTACCCCGAGCCCGACGCCGCTTTGCTCGCCTTCCTGCGCGGCAAACAAAAAATTCTGGTGGTGGAAGAGCTGGAACCCGTGCTGGAACAGCACCTCAAGGCGCTGGCCCAGGAAAACGGCCTGACCCTCCCCATCCGGGGCAAGGGCGTGGGCCGCCTGTCTCGGCTGTATGAATACGATTCCGAAATGGTGCGCGAGGCCGCGGCCCTCTTCTTCGATACGCCCTATACGCCTCCGGTCGGACCGGACACCGCCGACCGGCCGCCCCTGCCCGTGCGGCCGCCCAATCTCTGCCCCGGCTGTCCGCACCGCATGTCGTACTACGCGGCCAAAAAGGCCTGCGAAGGACGCGACGTGGTGTTCCCCAACGATATCGGCTGTTATTCTCTGGGCTATGCCGCGCCCCTGGGCATGGCCGACAGCATCCTGTGCATGGGCGCCTCGGCCAGCCTGCCCTGCGGCCTGACTCAGGCCATTGAAGGTTCCGGCCAGCAGGTGTTGGCCTTTATCGGCGACAGCACTTTCTTCCACTCCGGTCTGACCGGCATCGCCAACGCCGTTTATAACGGCCACAAATACACCCTGATCATCCTCGACAACGAGGTGACCGCCATGACCGGGCACCAACCCTCGCCCGCCCTGGACCCCGAGAGCGACCCGCGCGCCGCCATGGCCGGTTTGACCCCCATCGACGCCGCGGCCGTGTGCCGCGCTTTGGGCGTTCAACATGTGCAGGTGGTAAAACCCACCAATCTTAAAAAGATGGAAGCCGCCGTGCGCGAGGCCCTGGATTACGACGGCCTGTCCGTTATCGTCGCCCGCGAACCCTGTCCCCTGCACCACAAACGGCAGAGCGGCAAGGGCGCCAAGGTGGTATTCGGCGTGGACCAGAGCCTGTGCGACCACTGCCGCCTGTGCATCAAGGAATACGGCTGCCCCGCCTTCCAGCCCGAGGGCGATACCGTGGTTATCGACCCCACCCAGTGCAGCGGCTGCGCCGTGTGCGTCCAGGTGTGCCCGCAGCGCGCCATCAAGCCGGTGAAATGATTTCCTTGAGGCGGGGGAGGCAACCTTTCGCAAAAGATTCCTCCCCCGCCTCACCCTGCGGCCGACGGCGGGGGGCGTCGCTCAAGGCCCGCATCGCTGCTGTCCGTGTACGCCTCGCGCAGATCGGCTGCGGTCATGCCCCTTCGGGCAGCCGCGCGCGGCTCCGTCGGTCGAGCCGGACTCTCTCCATAACGGCTTGAACCGAAAACGACAACACAACCTATAAGGACTGTTTGATGAAGACGTTGAAAATATATTTCGTGGGCGTGGGCGGTCAGGGCAACGTGCTGGCCTCCAAGCTGGTAGGCGAGGCGGCCTTGGCCGCGGGCGTGCCCGTGGTGCTCAGCGAAACCCACGGCATGGCCCAGCGCGGCGGCGTGGTGGAATCCACGGCGGTGCTCGGCGGCGCGGCCAGCCCCACCATCGCCGACGCTTGCGCCGATATCCTGCTGGCCTTTGAACCCCTGGAAGCCGTGCGCGCCCTCAACAAAGTGCGCAAAGACGGTCTGGTCGTCACGTCCATCGCGCCCATCAAGCCCTTCAACCCCACCGGCGACGACAAGGCTTATCCCCCCGTGGACACCCTGCTCGACTACCTGCGTTCCCGCTGCGGGCGCGTACTGGCCTTCGACGGCAAAAAAATCGCCCTGGAGCAGGGCAATCCCCTCGGGCTGAATATGGTCATGCTCGGGGCGCTGTATGCCACGGGCGAAATGCCCATGGCCCCGGCCGTTCAGCGCGACGCCATCGCCAGGGGCACCAAACCCGCCTTTCTGGATAAGAACCTGGCCTGTTTCGATGCCGGTCTGGCCGCCGCCAAGGCCGCCCGAGTCTAGCGCATTTTCAAGCCGAAAATGGCCCCTGAACGCGGCCGGGAGCAGTCCCGGCCGCGTTCAGGCGTCCGGCGTTTTCTTTTTGCGCAATTCACGGGGCAGAGGGATGCCCAGCTCGCGCATACGGGCGCGCAACGTGTTGGGCGAAAGCCCCAGGCGCGTGGCCGCCCCGTGCGCGCCCTGGATGCGTCCTTTGCATTCTTTGAGCGCCGTGGCGATGGCGCGGGCCCGCATTTCCTTCCAGGTGCCTTCGTCCGCCTCCGCATCGGGAGCATGGCGCTGGGGGTCGTCGTCGCGCAGAGCGGGTTGAAAATCCACGTAGGCGGCATGGGAAATGACGGCCTCCAACAGGCTGCGCTCCAGCACGTTGCGCAACTGGCGCACGTTGCCCGGCCAGGGATGCAGACACAAATCGGCCACCTGCGACATGGCGACGGGGGGCGCCGTCTGCATCCCCCTGGAGTGCACGTAGCAGGAATAAAAAAACTGCACCAGCGGCGCGATATCCTCGCGACGCTCCCGCAGAGGGGGGATAGTCAGCGGATAAATATACAGGCGATAGAACAGGTCTTCGCGGAAGTCGCCCTTGCGCACCATAGCCTTCAGATCACGGTTGGTGGCCGCCACCACCCGCACGTCCGCGGTCAGAACCCGGACGCCCCCCACCCGGCGGAAACTCTGGGTTTCCAGTACGCGCAACAGACGGGCCTGGGTCAGCAAAGACAGTTCGGCCACCTCGTCCAAAAATATGGTGCCGCCGTGGGCCGACTCGAAAAAGCCCACGTGAGTCTGGGCCGCGCCGGTGAACGCCCCTCTCTCGTGCCCGAAAAACAAACTTTCGGCCAAATTTTCCGGCAAAGCCGCGCAGTTGACCTTGATGAACGGACCGTGACGCCGTGCGGACAGCATGTGCAGCGAATCGGCCACCAGCTCCTTGCCCACGCCGCTTTCTCCCAGCACCAGCACCGTGGCGTCCGTGGAAGCCAATCCCTCCACCTGGCGCACCAGATGCGACAACGACGGACATCGCTTGAGCATGTCGTAGGCCGTGACCTTTTCCACATCGGGCAGGGTGGGCAGATCGCGCCGCCCCATGACGACGGGCACCACGGAAAACATGTCGCGCAAGGGCTCACACAAACGGGCCGCCAGGTCGGCATGATACAGGCTGAACGCGCCGACGGCGGGCGCGTCCGCCACAAACAACGCCATGCGCTGAGCCGAACGGTACAGACGCACCACCAGGCCGGACCTCTGCGGAAGGCCGCCCAGCAGATTCCAGAAAACCATGCGTCGTTTGTCGCTTTGATAATCGTCCACCCGAACCGCCGGGCAAGGCGGCAGGTGTTCCGGGCGCTCCCCGGTCAAACGCCGCCGTTTCCGCAACGTCTGTTTGCCGCCCAGGTCGACTTCGCCGCTCTTTTCCTGTTCAGAGAGAGAGAGAGAGAGAGAGAGAGAGAGAGAGAGAGGCGAAAATCCGATGGCCGCCTCCAATGTTTCCAGCGAGGGCATACGCGCGGGGCGGGAAGCCGTAATGCGCAACTCGGGCGAGGCCGTCCAAACGCCGAGGGGGACGACATGCCGGTTGTCGCGATCAATGACGACACAGGCCATGCGCGTGCACGGCAATAATGTGGACAGATACTCGAAAAATTTTTCCAGATTGCCGCGTATGCCGTCGGCGCAACAAAAATGCGTCACCAATTCCCGATAATGCGCCAGGACCAGATCCGGCGCCAAGCCCAGCGCGCCGCGCTCTACCATCCGTCTCCCCCCATATCTTTCTCCCGGTTCCGCAGTCGCCGACAACGCGGAGCGGCCGCCTCTCCAGGCTGTCCGAAATAACCCGTTTTCCACGGACGGGGCAATGTGCGTTTTCAGTGTATATCAAAAATCATGAGGGCGAACAAGGCGCTTTGCGGAAAGCATTTTTCCTTAGAGCGTTTTGCCCCTGAAAATATCTGCGGGCCAGCACACTGTGTTCCGCCCCGCAGGTTCCACGCCTCCATCGGAGTTATACGCCGCCCATGAATTGCGGCTGCTCCGATGTCACGGCGCCTTCAGTCGTCAGCGCGAAGCGCGTTACGGATAAGAAGAGCAGAGCTGAGGCTCGCTTCGCTCGACTTCGGGAGCATTTTTCAAGCCGAAAATGCTCTATATCCATAAGACAGACCGTTTGTTCACTTTTTCCTTTGCCTCGGGCGACAGGGACGGCAGGTCGTTGCCGCCTCATGCATCCGAAAAAAATCCGCCCTGCCGTTCCGCTCCGCTTTTCCCGCCGTTCCGAAGCGTCGTACCGCCTTCGCCCTGACCGAAGAGCGCCGATAGCGCGCGCAGTCTCTCCGCATCCCGCCTTTTGTGAAAAAAAATATAAATTAATGATAAATTAATGTATTTTTATACTTAAAAAAGCGCAATTTTTGCTCGTTTATTTTTCAATTTTAATCTTTTAAAACACTAATATACCATAATTATTGACTATATCTGCACATAATTTTAATGTAAAACATAGACAGATTATATACCTTGTGATACGCGTTACAAGAACGCGCCACGGGAGGCGGCGAGAGAGGAAGGGGGATTGTCCCCGGTCAACCATCTTTGAGGAGAGAAGGTTTATGAAAAAGCTGGCAACTCTGTTGCTCGCCGCGGGCCTGGTGTTCTCGGCGTTCCAGCCCGCGTCCGCCGTGGAATTGAAACCCTACGGCATGTTCGAATTGCTGTTTGAACACGGCGGCAACATGGCGCGCGCCCTGCAAAGCTCGGCCGACGTCAAACACAACACCGGCGAAGATTTTCACGGCAAGCACTTCGGCGTTATCCAGCGCCTCACCGTGGGCACCCGCTTCGTGATGGACGAAAATCTGTCCGCCACCTATGAAGCCATTCTCGGCTACAATACCTGGGGCGGCCCCGCCACCGGCGCCGCCGCGGCCCAACAGAACGGCGGCGTGCTCGGCTCCCGTTCGGCCAATATCGTGACCAAGTTCGCCTACCTCGACTGGGTGGTGCCCGGCACCGACCTCAAGGTCCGCATGGGCATGCAGCCCTGGTTCTGGCCCTCCTACGCCACCGGCACCATCAACCCCGGCGACGGCGACGGTTTCGGCACCGGCATCCTGGTCAACGCTCCCATCAACGACAACGTGGGCGTTACCGCCGGCTGGATGCGCGCCACTTCCGGCTTCCGCCGCGGCAACGTGGTGACCGACAAGCACACCGACGACAACCTCGACATGTTCCTGCTGACCCTGCCCATCAAGGGCGAGGGCTTCCGCCTGACGCCGTGGGCCACCTTCGCCGCCGTCGGCAAAGACCAGTCCGGCTGGGCCAAGTCCACCTCCTGGAAGCAGTTTACGCCTCTGGTTGCGGCGGCCAGCGCGGGTCTGGCCGAAAGCGGTCATGCGCAGAACGTCACCGCGCAAAATATCGGCCAGGTGCGCGGCAACTCCACCGCCTGGTGGGGCGGCCTGGGCGGCGAACTGACCATGTTCGACCCCTTCCGCTTCGCCTTTGACGCCGCCTATTCGGCCATCGACACCGATTACCGGGCCACGGATCGCGACGGTTGGCTGCTGGGCCTCTCCGCCGAATACAAAACCGCCTACGGTGTGCCCACCCTGAAGTTCTGGTATACTTCGGGCGACGACAGCAACGTGAAGAACGGTTCCGAGCGTCCGCTCATGACCGGGGCCTTTAAAAACGGCTCTTCGGTGTTCTTCGGCAGCCAGAACCTGGCCGGAAACATGGCTTCGGACTGTGGCGCCACCTATACCGGCACCTGGGGCCTGTCCGCTCAGTGGAACAAGGCTTCGTTCATCGAAGGTCTGTTCCATAACTTCCGCGTGACCTACATCCAGGGCACCAACTCCAAGAAGATGGCCGAGTACGTCAAGAGTGAAGGTAAAACGCCTGGCTCCGAGCTTGGCCGCTATCTGACCACCAAGGACAGCGTCATCGACGTCAGCTTCGACAGCGTATACAGCATCTACAAGAACCTGGCCGCCATGCTGGAACTGTCCTACGCGTTCGAAAACATGGACGGCAAGCTGTGGGGCAAGGCCATGGGCATCGACGGCGGCAACGGCAAGGCCCACTTCTCCGACGCCTGGCGTATCAACATGAAGTTCATGTACACCTTCTAAGACGGAAACGTCGCCCGGCGACATTCCCGCCACAGGGCCGGGGGAGCGTTCCCCCGGCCGCACGCCGCGCGTAAGCGCGGCGTTTTTTTATCTTTTCGCTTTCGGCGAGGCCGCTCTTTTCTCCATTTTTATCCCTGTATGCGGCCCACTCTGCTTTTTTCCGCAAAGCCGGACTGTCCCCTTGCGATAATCATCATTTTTTTCACGAAAATAACGCAAAAATTGCGCATTTTATTTTCCTTATGAGCTAACCCACTCAAATATCAATGTGATTTTATTGGCATATAATATGCTTCTCAAAGAGGCGTGCGCATCGCGCACGTGAGAGGGTTCGTCTTGCCGCAAGGGGCGACGGGACGAAAGGGGATTGCCCCCGGTCAACCATCTTTGAGGAGAGAAGATTTATGAAAAAGCTGGCAACTCTGTTGCTCGCCGCGGGCCTGGTGTTCTCGGCGTTCCACCCCGCGTCCGCCGTGGAAGTGAAACCCTACGGCACATTCGAATTGCTGTTTGAGCAGGGCGCCAACATGCAGAAGACCCTGCAAAGCTCGGCCGACTACGAGCACAACACCGGCAAGGTGTCCCACGACAAGCATTTCCGCCCCATCCAGCGCATGACCCTGGGCACGCGCTTCATCATCGACGAAAACCTGTCCGCCACCTACGAGGCCATTCTGGGCTTCAACACCTGGGGCGGTCCGGCCACCGGCACCGCCCCCAACGCGGGCGGCGTGCTCGGCAGCCGCTCGGCCAACATCGCCACCAAGCTTGCCTTCCTCGACTGGGTGGTGCCCGGCACCGCCGTCAAGGTCCGTATGGGCATGCAGGCTCTGGATCAGCCCGGCTACGCCGTGGGCTCCAACAGCCCCTTCAAGGATTTCGGCACCGGCGTGATGCTCAACGCCCCCATCAACGACAACGTGGGCGTCACCGCGGGCTGGGTGCGCGCCACCTCGGGCTTCCGCCGGGGCAATATAGACACCACCGCACATACCGACGACAACATGGACATGTTCCTGCTGAAGCTGCCCGTGCAGGGCGAGGGCTTCCGCCTGACGCCGTGGGTCAACGCCGCCATGATCGGCAAGAATCAGAAAGGCTGGGACGAAGGTACCCATAGTTGGAAACAATTCACCCCCCTGTATGGAGCGGCTACGGCAGGGCTGAAGGCCACCGGCCATCCCGGGATTACCGTCAACAAAGATAACATCGGCGTACTGCGCGGCAACAGTGTCGGCTGGTGGGGCGGCCTGGGCGGCGAACTGACCATGTTCGACCCCTTCCGCTTCGCCTTTGACGCCAGCTATTCGAACGTCGACGCCGATTACAGCGCTCTGGACCGCAGCGGCTGGATGCTGGGCCTGGCCATGTCGTACAAAACCGCCTACGGCGTGCCCACCCTTAAGTTCTGGTACACTTCGGGCGATGACGGCAACGTGAAAAACGGCTCCGAACGCCCGACCGTGAACGGCAACTTCAATACCAGCGCGTCCGTTCTCTTCGGCGACGGAACTCTGGCCGGCAACATGGTTCAGGATGCCGGCGCAGCCAAGGCCGGCACCTGGGGCCTGTCCGCCCAGTGGAACAAGGCTTCCTTCATCGAAGGCCTGTTCCATAACTTCCGCGTAACCTACGTGCAGGGCACCAGCTCCTCCAAAATGGCCAAGTATGTGGAGAAAACCGAACTCGGCAAGTACCTGACCACTAAGGACAGCGTCGTGGAGGTCAGCCTGGACAACGTGTACAGCATTTACAGAAATCTGGCCGCCATGCTGGAAGTGGCCTACCTGTTTGAAAACATGGACGGCGACATGTGGGGCAAGGAACTGGGCATCGACGGCGGAGCCCACTTCTCCAACGCCTGGCGCGTCGACCTGAAGTTCATGTACACCTTCTAAACCGTTGCCGAACGCGGGGCGTTTGCGCCGCGCGGGATATGGGGGGACGGGCGACCGCCCCCCCTTTCTTTCCGCAGACCGCGCCGTATCTCGCCACGCGCCGCCCGTCGCGGTCGGAAGGCCGGACGCTCATTGACAAAAAGCCCCCCGTCCTCAAGACTGGCGAACAAATATCGGGCCGCTTTTCCCCACAGGCGGTCGGATGCCTGTTCCGACCGGAAAAATTCCGGCCCGCCCCACACGGAGCCAGACATGGACGCCTCGCTTTCCTTTGCCGCCCTGGTGGCGGAGCAACGCCGTTATTTCAGGACCGGGGCCACGCTGGACCCGGCCTTTCGGACCCGCAAACTGCTGGCTCTCCACGACGCCGTCCGGAAACACGAGGCGGACCTTCACGACGCCCTGCGCCGGGACCTGGGCAAAGGCGCGGGCGAAGCCTACCTGACCGAAACCGGCCAGGTGCTCGATGAAGTGCGCTACATGGCGCGCAAGGTCGGCCGCTGGGCGCAACCGCGTCGCGCCGGGGGCGTGCCGGCTCTGTGGCCCGCCTCCAGCCGCATTCATCCCGAGCCCCTGGGCGTGACCCTGATCTTCTCTCCCTGGAACTATCCGGTCCAACTGGCCCTGTTGCCGCTGGCGGCGGCCGTGGCCGCCGGAAACTGCGCCGTGCTCAAGCCCTCGTCCTCCGCTCCGGCCACGGCGGAGGCGCTGCGCGTCCTGGTCGAAGCCGTGTTCGACCCCGCCCACGTGGCCCTGGTCAAAGGCGGCCCCCACGGCGTCGACGGCCATGCCGAAGATACGGCCACGGCCCTGCTGCGGGAGCGTTTCGACTTTATTTTTTACACGGGCAGCGCCCGCGTGGGCCGCATCATCACGGCGGCGGCCGCGCCGCATCTGACCCCCGTCTGCCTGGAACTGGGGGGCAAAAGTCCGGCCATCGTCACCGCCGACGCCCCGCTCGATTCGGCGGCCAAGCGCATCGCCTGGGGCAAAAGCCTCAACGCCGGACAAACCTGCATCGCGCCCGACCATGTTTGGGTCGACAAAACAATCAAGGATCGTTTTCAGGATTTGCTGCGCGGGCACTTCACCCGTATGGCGGGGGTCGATCCGCTGACCAACGACAACTACGGTCGCATTGTCTCGGCCAAAGCCTTCGACCGCTTGATCGGGCTGGCCGCCCGGAGCCGGGCCCCGCTGCGGGCCGACCGCGAACGGCTCAAAATCGCGCCCTGCGTGTTTGAAGCTTCACCGGACGACGCCGTCATGGCCGAGGAAATTTTCGGCCCGCTTTTGCCGGTGCTGCCCTACGAACACCTGGAAGACGCGCTGAATTTCGTGCGTGATCGCCCCAAGCCTCTGGCGCTGTATCTGTTTACCCGCGACAAGGCCGTACGGGATCAGGTCCTGCGCAGCGTGCCCTTCGGCGGAGGTTGTATCAATGACGTGGTGCTGCACGCGGCCTCCCGCAAGCTGCCTTTCGGCGGCGTGGGCGAGAGCGGCATGGGGCGGTATCACGGCCGGGCCGGTTTCGACCTGTTCAGCAACTTCAAAAGCGTGGTCCACCAACGGCTCCGGCCCGACATCCCTCTGCGCTATCCGCCCTATTCCCCCGGACGCCTGGCCCTGTTGCGCAAAATCCTGCGCTGATCGCCTTCTTGTGTTCCGCGTCGGGTCGGGGCATGATGACCGCGACGGCGAAGCAGCCGTATTTTCATCGTTGTCGACGAGGGCAGGGAACCCCGGCCGATTATGCCGACAGCGCCAAGGAACGGCGCTTACGTCTTTGCGGCGACCGTCTGCTCCGCAGTCGGAAGAGCATGCTCAAGCCGAACATGCTCCAAACGCTCCAATACAGCGAACTTTACCCAGGAGACCGCATGACCCGCGCGTTTGCCGTCCCGTCGCTTTTGCTCCTGTGCCTGCTGGCCTGTTTATACGCCGTTCCCGCCCGCGGGGAGGCGCTGGAATACGGCGGCCTGAAACTGGACCTGCGCCCTCCGGCGAATTTTGTGGACGTCACCGAGTCGGCCGCCGATCTGGTCCGCGCCACCCAGGCCGAGGCCGTGCCGGACGGCGTGCTGCTCAGGCTGTATCTGCCCGACGACGCCGCTCAGCGTTACGCCGAGGGCCGCCCGGACGAACTGACCCGCCAGGTGTCGGTGTATGCCGCGCGCGACGGCGAAAACCTGTCCCTGGACAAAAAGGCCCTGGAACTGATGGCCCGTTCCCTGGAAGGAGCGTATACGGGCTATGCCGCCGTGCCGGACGAAACTCTCAAGGACGGGGCGGCGCTCGACGTCTTTTTGCGCGAGGCCATCGCGGCGGGGACCTCGCTGCTGCTGTCTCCCATCCGCGCCGACCATGCCGAAGGCCGCGTGGTCATGCAGGTATTCGGCGCGGACGCGCCCGTAGCGGCCCTCATGGCCACCGCCCTGGTGCTGGTGGACGACAAGGTGTTGTTCGTCACCGCCAGTTCCCTGGCGACCGGCAATTCTCCGGCCGACGACGCGGCCTGGGTCGCCGCGGCGGCCGAAGCCTTTGCCGACGCCCTGGCGTCGGCGGCGAAAAAATAGCGGAAGCCCCTTTCCGCAAACGCGCCCGCAGTCCGTCCGGCATGCGGGGTCGCGCCTTCCGGCGACCGTTCCCGGTCCGAAAGCTTTATTTTTTTCCATCCGGCCGCAATGAAGCTTGACAGCGGAGCCGACCCCGCGTAGGCCATAAAGGTCTTATCAATTGCGGCATGTCTTTTTTCTGTTGGGACTTTGCATGGGCAAGCTCCACTGATTCAAAGCTCAGCCACAAAATTTTCAGTGGAGTTTTTTTCATGGCTATGACCCTCTATGTGGGCAACCTTCCCTTTTCCGCCGACCAGGAAAGCGTTCAGGACCTTTTTGCCGCCTACGGCGACGTGCTGTCCGTCAAACTGATGTCCGATCGTGAAACCGGCCGCCCCCGCGGCTTCGGCTTTGTGGAAATGGAAGACGACGGCGCCCGCGCCGCCATGGCGGCCCTTAACGGCAATTCCTTTCAGGGCCGCCCCCTGCGCGTGAACGAAGCCGAGCAGCGTCAGCCGCGCGCTCCCCGTCGCGCCGCCTGGTAAGCGATTTCGCCCACGGCGAAAGGCCGCGCCTCGTATGAGGCGCGGCCTTTTTTATGGAAGAAAAAAGCCCCTGCACCGGGATTCAGAACGCTTTTCAGCAGCAAGCCGCTCTAACGATGGATGCCCGCCAGGCGCAGACGCAACGAGGCCAGGATCAGCAACAGCGCGTCCGGCCCCCAGGCGGCCAGCATAGGCGGCAACAGCCCGCGCTGCCCCATGGATTCGCCGAACAAGGTCAGAGCGTAGGTGACGAAAATGACGGCCATAGACAGGGCCACGGCCAGGTAGACGTTGTCCCGCCAAGACACGATGGCCGCGGCCAGCACGGCCATGACCATAAGCGAGGCGGCGTAGGCCAGTTTGCCGTGCCAGGCCGTGAGCAGGGCCTCCACGTTGGAGCCCGCGCCCCGCAGTTTGCCGATGGCCTCGCCCAGCAGCCACAAGGGAAGTTGCTGGGGATTGTCCTGGCCGGACACGAAAAATACGGACGCCTCCTGTTCCAGCGGCAGCGTCATGTCTTGCGGGGGTTCGCTCACAAACGTGTCGGGAGAAATGCGCACGGCGTCCCGCACCAACCACGCGCCCGGGTCGGCGTGGAAGCTGGGGCCGCGCACGATGGAGACGAAACGCAGGCCGTCGTCCGACAGTCGGTAGGCGACGAATCCGGTGCCCTCGCCGTCCTGGCGCAAGGTATCCAGCGACACGATCCACGCCTTGTCCGTGAACCACACGTTGTCCAACACCCGCATCTCCGCCGTGCGCTTGCGCACCTGTTCGCGCCAGATGCGGTCGGCGTACGCATCGCCCGACGCGCCCAAAAACTGGGAACAGGCCAGTTGAGCCGCGCCCCAGAACAAACCGCACAGCACCAGGACAAAGGCCACCGAATCGGGCGACACGCCCCCGGCCTGAAGCGCGGTGGTTTCTCGACTGTGGGCCATAAGGCACAATGTGATCACCGAGGCCAGCAGAAAGACGGCGGGGAGAATCTGGGCGATGATGGACGGCAGGCGGGCGGCGTAATACTGCACCACCACCCACAAGCCGGTGTCCGCCTCCACAAAGGTGTCCACGCGCTCCACCAGTTCCGTCAGCAGGTACAGCCCCACGCCCACGCCCAAGGTCAACAGCAGCAACCGGGCATGACTGGAAAAGACGTAGCGGAACAGCAGACTCACGATGCGGCCTCCGCGGCGTCGCCCTTCCCGCGCCGCCGCAGGCGGCGCAACGGGTCCGGCAGATGGGGCATACGCTCCTGCGCGGCCAGACGCAGACCGTACAGGCCCAAAAACAGGAACAGCGCGTTGGGCACCCATATGCCGACCAGCGGGGGCATCTGGCCCGACTCGCCCGTGGTAATCCCCAGAGAAAGCAGGCTGTAATACACAAAGAACAACAGCAGGGCCAGCACCAGGCCGCTCTGACGGCGCATGCCCTGCACCGAAACGGCGATGGGGATGACAAATACGGTGAGCACCATGCAGGCAATGGGAAACACCCATCGCTTGTGCCGCTCCACCACGATTTTATTCGCCAAACGCGCGTCCCGGGCGGCAATGTCCTCCACGGGCAGGGAGATCAGTTCCTTCCAGCTCATTTCCTTGGGCTTGACCGGGCCGAGGTCCAGGCCGCTGAACATGGTGCTCAGAGACAGGCGCACCACGTATTCGTCAAAGCCCAGCACCGACACCCCTCCGCCCTGCTCCGTGTACATGCGGCCGTTTTTGAGCAGAAACAGAAGTTCGCCCCGATCGTAGTCGGTGTCCACGTGTCCGTCCGGCGCCAGAATGGTCAGGGTGGCGTCGGGGCGGGAAGCATCCTCCACCAGAACATGAGCCAGAGTTCCCGATCCCGGGTCGACCTGACGCGCGAAAAACACCATGCCCGGAATGTCTTTGTTGAACACGCCCGGCTGGATGACGATGCGGGCCCGGCTGCTGGCGATATCCAGAATTTCGGTCCGAAAATGTCCCATGCCCCAGGCCAGCCAGTACAGCGACACCCAGACGGCGAAGCCGGTGCACAGGACCGCGAACGTCAGCGGCGCGGGCAGCATCTGGTACAGGCTGACCCCCCCGGCCTTGAGAGCCACCAGTTCGCGGTCCGTGCTCATGCGTAAAAAGGTGAGAAACACAGCCAGCATGCAGGCCACGGGGCAGACCATGAGCAGGAAGAAGGGGCACAGATAGCCGAACAGGCGCAGAGTGTCGGACACGCTCAGTTCCAGGCCCAGAAGCATATCGCGCAACTGGATGGCCCGCCCCATGAGAATAAACAGCAACAGCACGGCCAGGGCCAGGAAAAACACCTTGGCAAGTTCCACAAAAAGGCGGCGCTGGAGCAGGTTCATGGATCAGCCGTTCCCCCGGACGTCGGACGCGCCCTCAGGATTGGACGGCCCCGACGCATCGGAAAGGACCGTCGCGCGGAACACATGCGCCAGAGCCTCGCCGTCGACCGGGGAAAGATTGAAACGCGCTCCGGCTTCGTCCAGCAGCTTTTCCAGGGGCAGTTCGGGCCGCTCGCGCCGCCGCTCTTCCAAAAAGGACAGGGCGCGGCGCACCAGCATATCGTGGGTGATGACGGCGTTCACGGTTCAGCTCCGGGGACCGGGCAGGGGCAGAGGTTGCCCCGGTTGGGGCAACAGAGCGCGGCAGCGCGGCGCGTGGCGGCGAAGGGCTTCCACAAAAGCGTCGGGCGTGGCGTCCAGCGCGGGGAAGGTGCCGTAGTGCATGGGCACGGCCAGTTCCACGCCCAACAGAGCGCAAGCTTTGGCCGCCTGTTCGCCGTTCATGGTGTAGTAGCCGCCCACGGGCAGCAACGCCGCGTCCAGGGCGAAACGCTCGCCGATAAGGCGCATGTCGCCGAACAGACCGGTATCTCCGGCATGATAGACCGTGGGACCGCCCGGCAGTTCAAACACAAAACCCACGGGCACGCCGCGTTCGGCCGAATGAAAGGCCTGGGTCATGGTCACGCGCACGCCCCGGATATTCACCGTGCCGTCCACATTCCAGCCCACCACGCGGGACGGGTCCACGCCCCCCTCCACAAACAGGGGAGCCAATTCGACAATGCAGGCTACCGTGGCGCCCGAGGCCAGGGCCAGAGGCACGGCCTGACCCAGATGATCGCCGTGATCGTGAGTTACCGCGATGATGTCCGGCCGGGGCACGGTCTTCCAGTCCGGGGCGAGGGGATTGCCTTCAAAAAACGGATCCACCAGCACGGAAACGTCGCCGCTTTGCAGGAACATGTTGGAGTGACCGTACCAGGTAAGCGTGGCCGAGGAGGTCATGGCGTCTCCTTAAAAAAAATTTTCCATCACAGCCCCTATCCCGCCGACCGGCTCCGCAGCCGACGGACAGGGTCGCGCGGATGGTCCTTCCCTGAAGCAAGGGGTGTTGAAAAGGATTTCATCGGCTTTGCCGTTTTGTCAAGTTCGCTTTTGCCCTGAGGGCTGTGTCGAGGCCAGGGACAACAAGGGGCAAGCTGCGGCCCGGCCGGGGTACGCGTGAGGGGGGGGACGTCTGCGTTTTCCCGCTTTATTCCAGTCCTTCTATAATTATCCCCTGTGCCCTCCGGGCGGGGCAAGCGAGGGGCCTGTTGTGGGAAACCTGCGGT
>ERZ894232.1062-NODE-1062-length-29324-cov-9.549318_pt1 | contig 29324 bp, 30 predicted proteins | sample MGYA00380296_ERZ894232 | MGnify/ENA primary metagenome ERZ894232 (study PRJEB32331, sample SAMN06328433) | human gut metagenome | biome: human gut microbiome; feature: stool | host: Homo sapiens | collected 2014-08-14 ...
CGTCGAACCCCTTTGCGCCTATATCCCGGCACCGAGCGATTCGGTCGGGGAGCAAAAGCGCGACATCTCGCCCTACCTGCGGCAGACCGCGCGGCGCTGCCAGCGCATCTCGCACCCGATCGACCCGCCAGAGACGGCATCGGCGGCGGCGAGCGCCGCATTCGGCGGCGCGGCGGCCCTGCCGGCACATCGCGGGTATAAGCACCAATAACCAGCGACGGACACCTGCTTCCGCCGCCCTATCCGTTAGGAGACCCAACATGAACGACAAGCTGGACCATTTCGTGCTCGAATACGACGATGCGAGCGGTAACGCGCTGCTCGCGATGACCGAGGGCGACGGCAGCCTCATCGCGGACGGCGCGGGCCTTCCGTATGCCTTGGCCCGCGGCTACGACGCGAATGCACGCACCTGGGAGTCGATCGAGCCCTTCGACGACGTGACGCGCGCCAAACTCCACTACGAGAAGGCCTGCGGACGCGAGTACGTGCCAACCGGCGGCAAGCTCTACGATGACGAGTTCATCACGCTCCGGTGGCGGCGTCAGGACATCGCCGACTCGCTCGAGTCCGATTTCGGTCACTTCGGCGTGCCCATCCCCGCGACCGATGAGAATATCGAGCGCGCGTTGGATCAGCTCGGTAACCACATCGACGATGCGATCTACGAGGCGGGTTGGGACGTTATCCACGACCGCCTCGATGTCCGCTCGTTTGACCTGGGGGTCGGACACAGCAAACAAGCCAAGGAGTTCTACGAGCAGGTCTTCGAGTGCGACGGCGACTTCTATCCCACCGTCAACGTCTGGCCCGCGGTCGACGGCAGCGGTGTGCACGTCTCCGTCTGCCCCGTCACTTTCGCAGAGCGCGACCTGGCCGTCTACAAGGTCGACGCCGGCAAGATCGGCGATGGACCCATCACGATCCCCGACCTCGATGACATCGGTACGCGCGAGGTCCATGTCGACGATTTCACCGAGAAGCCCGAGGAGGTGCGCCTCTTCCTGCGTACGGACGGCGACGTGTACCTGTTCGGGTCCAGCCTGGGCAAGTCGCTCGCCGTCGAGGATGCGGACGAGGAGGATATCGCCTACGCCCTGCGCGAGGTGCGCACCTACTGCAAGGACGCTACCGAGAAGCGCGACCCGCAGCTCATCTGCGCCAAGGCCCAAGCCGCCGCGGCCAAATCGGCCACGGCCGAGGGCGATGCCGGCGGCAAGAAGCTCTAGCGCGCCATGGCCACCCCGACCGTCCGAACGGTAAACGCGCAAAACCAAAACCATCTGGTCCATGCCGCCTCGAACGAGGCGGGATGGCGACGCTATCTCGAGACGCTTTCCAGGCACACGGGATGCGCCAACGCCTTCTACAACCTGTCCGCGATGAACTGTGCGGGGCTCGCCGCATCCGATTGGCACGAATCCCGCGAGATCCTGCCCATCGCCACATGGAAGTCCCTCTTCCCCGGCGCGGACATCAAGCCCGCCGACGGGTGCACGGGCGTCTACTGCGTCAAGTCCAGGCCGCGCGGCTCGGGCGGCGGGCTGTTCTATGTCGACGAGCTGTTCCCGCCCGCGCTTCTCGTGGGACTGCCTCCCACGATGCTCAGGGGCGCGGCCCGCGTTCTCGACCTCTCGGTCGATATCGCGGCGGCGTCATGGAGCGATGCCGAGGCCGGGCTGTACCGTATAGTCAACGTCGCCGATATGGACAGCGACACCGACGCGGCCCCGGAGGCTGAGCGCGTGCCGGTCGCATGGGTCGACCTCGATCAGAACACCCGCTTCGTCATCGAGGCGCACTTCCGCGCCCAGGGTCCCGGGTGCGCCAGCCCCGTGCTTCCGCCCGACGACGTGAAGGGCAAGGCCTCCTCGCTCAAGATGTACGTCAACGAGATCGTGAAGACCGCGGCGCCCCTCATCAAGCAGATGCGCAACGGCTACCGCGCGGCCTTCGAGAGGCACCGCCGCGACGTCATCCACGAAAGCGGCCCAGATAGGGATAACGGCCCCGATGCCGCCGTCGGCGGCGCCGGGGCGAAGGCGGGGGACGTGCAGGAACCCCACCCCGACGAAGGCGGCGGCCGGCCCGCACCGGTGGTAGCCAAGGAAGACCGCGGCGGCCCGGGCGTCTATGTGGGCAACCTCGCGCGGGAGCCCATCGAGAGGGCCATGAGGGCGATCGGCAGACGCTCCAGGGCGGATGGCGATCGGGTGGATATGGAGACCGCGGCCTCCCCCTCTTCGGAAACCGCCGGGGATGCCGGCGCTATCGGCCGACACTTCGCGCGGAAGGGCGAAACCGTTGACTCCCCCGTGGCCGGCGACCAGGTCGGGAGCCGTAAGGGGACGGATGTCGAGACGGTTTCCCGCCCGGAGGCCCCTCCCGTGCCGTTGCGGGCCGCAGGGACCGACGATGGAGGCCCCGACGTGAAATCAGGTCGGGAAACAGTCGGAGATACAGGCGGGGCCGTACCGGCCAGAGAGGTCGGGCGGCCCGCAGAGTCGCGCACAGAGGCCCGTGAGCGCCGACGGGAGCGCCTGGGGCGACACGGACGGCCGTCCGAGCGCGGTGCGGACGATGGCGGAGAGGTCGATACCATGCGCCCGCATGGGCGGCGCTACCGCCGCATGGATGGCGAGGACGCGGACGGCAACGGTCCCGAGCTCCATGCGATGCGCCGGCGGCGCGCCGGCGAGGCCAAGCCCGCGCCCGAGGCGCCGCCCGAGAAGTACTATCCGCACGGCCGCCCGCCGCGGGAGACCGCGGGGCACGCGAAGAGCGCCGCGGCCCGGACCGCGAAGGACCGCGGAAAGAAGAAGAAACCGCCGACGGGCAAGGGCTCGTCGTAAGGAGATTGGTCTATATGGTTGAAAGACTCGAGGCGGCGGCCGAGGCCGGCGCCGAATACTACATGGTGACGGTCTCCGAGTCCGTCACCTTCAGCTATCCCGCGCTCGCCACGGACGCCGAGGCCGCCCGCGAGAAGGTCGCCGCGCTCATCGAGGCGGGACGCGTCCGCGCTCCGCTCGACCTGGTCGGGGCGCCGTGCCGCCGCGAGGGAATCGAGGTCGTGGATGCCGTGGAGTCCGAGGACCTGAGCTGTAGGCAGGTCTGCGCCCAGACGCTCATGCCGGGCGAGGCCGAACGGCTCGTCGACGACGTCGAGGCCGGAAAGCTCTACGAGAAGACGCCTCCGCAGATGGCGCATGCCGCCAAGTCGATCCTCAAGAAGACCGGCTCGGGCAAGCTGACGCCGACCAAGCGGCAGAGGAAGTAAGGGGTTCCCGTTCGGGAACCTTACGGGCCGCCGGACCGCATCGCGGGACGGCGGCCCTACCATTTCGGGTATAAGAGTGCCGGCTTTCACGAATTGGAGCGCATCGATATGGATGAGCACGAAGAGAATTTCAAGGATATTTTCAGATATACCGATGTGGAGTACACGCCCGACGGCTATACGGACGTGTACCGCTGGGACGATTTCCTCGTGATCGCGGGCGACCACGTCTACAGCGCCATGGATACCATCGATTCGGTTTCCCCCGGCGGCGAGTACGAGGGTTCGACCCGCAATATGCCTACACCTGCGAGATCGTCGGGTGCGGCGATCTGTTCGACGGCTGCGCGCTGTTCCGTCCGGTGTCCCACGACGGGGAGGACTATACCCAAATCGCCTTCCTGCGCAGCGACATCGACGATTCCACCGGGGAGTATACCGAACGTTTCGAGGCCGGGTCGTTCGATATGCCCGCTGCCGATGCCTTGCGTTTCGACCTCGCCGTCGATCTTATGGATTATTTCAGCGGCAGGACGTTCGAGGGCGAGCCCGGCGTGAGCCGCGGTCTCGAACCGCGCGAGGCCGTCGCCGCCGTGGAGGGAGCCACCGGCTGCGACCTCAATTTCTTCGAAGACTTTTGGCTCGGCTCTCCCGGCGAGATAGTGGAGAGCGTCCACGTCGGTCCCTATACGAAGCAAAGCCTTCTCGACTTCTCGTATTATGCCAAGGAGCTGTCGCGCAGATACGGGTTCGCCGATAGCGATATCCTCGAAATCGCCCGCCACCTGCCTGAGGAATGCCCCGACCGCTTCGCGGCGGTAAAGGCCTACCTCGATTGCGAGTACGTGCCGGACGGCGATGCGCCCGACGAGAAGACCTACCGCTGGGGCGACTTCCTCGAGATTGCCGGCGGGGACGCCCGCTACGCGGCCATGCTCGTCGACAGGACCGCGGCGGGCGAGTCCGAAGAGGGCCTTCACCCCGAGACGCTTGTCGACCAGGACATCCGCGACGGCGAGGCCTTCATGCTCGCCGGGCGGCCCATCGCCCCGGAGGACGCCTACGACCTGCCCGGAACCGTCCACGGACTCTATAAGGAGCTCGCGGACAACGTCGACCGCTCCGGCATGCTCTTCCGCGACTGGCGCGGCTTTGCCGCCGGCACCGATGCGGACGATGTGCTGCGCGCGATCGAGGCCGCGTTCGGCGAGACCGAGTACAGCCGCGCGGGCACCGTGCTCGGCGCCTATGCCGACGACACGTTCATGTCGCCTCTTCATGTTGCGCAGGATGCCCCGCGCGACGTCACGCCGCTCACGCCCTGGGAAGACGAGGACGGGGTGGACGACCCCGTTACCAAGTTCGAGCGCAGCTTCCGCGAGGATATCTTCAACTCGCAGCAGAACTCGCTCGTCGGTCTCACCGTCCTGGCAACCCTGCCTCTCGATGCGTTCCTGGACGCCAGCCTCTCGATGATCTGCCGCGGCGACCGCGAGAAGGCGGGAACGTTCACGGTCAAGCCCGGCACATACGAACCAATCATGGGCATCTACGACCCCATCAACGGGTGCGGCGGCACCGCGGGCATCGAACTCGACACGGACTTCGATATCGACCCGCGTGACATCAAGTACACGATGATGGAACCCAGGGGCGGGAAGTGGGAATCCGACCGCATCGATCTCTATACCCCGCAGGATTGCTTCGGGTTCTCCGAGCCCTTTGCCGGGCGTATCGAGTATTCCGAGAAGAAGCCCAAGATCGCCGCGAAGGCGAAGCCCGATCCCGCCGACCTCGGACGCCGCGCGAGTGTCGCGGCCGGTGCTACCATCCGCGACGGTGTCGATGGCGGCGGGATCAAACTGTAAGGGGAACACCATGGCCGACCGAGATGCCAAACGCAAGAGGCCCATCACTTGCCTGGAAACCGGGGTAACCTTTGAGTCCGCCTATCGGGCGGCCAAGGAGCTCGGCTTCGCCGACTCGCGCAACATCTTCCGCTCCATCCAGCGCGGCACCTGCACCCAGGGGCTGCATTTCTACTACGCCGATGCGCCGAAACCGTCGCCGGGGTTCTTCCTGCCTCCCAACAGGCCACCGCGTCCGGTGGTATGCCTCGACACCGGCGAGACGTTCGAGTCGGCATTCCAGGCGGGCCGCGCGTTCGGCATCGCCGCCGGGGCCGTGCGCACATCGGCCAGCACGGGCGTCGAACGCAACGGGCTCCACTTCTATTACGGCGACGAGCCGAAACCGGGCCCGGAGTTCTTCAGGGAACGACATTCGAAGACCAGGCCCATCGTCTGCCTGGAAACCGGCGAGACCTTCGACGGCAACCCGGCCGCCGCGCGCCCCCTGCACGTATCGCCCGCGACCATCAGCCAGGCCGTTCGCTACGGAACGCCCGTCGCCGGGCTCCATTTCTACCATGGAGACGAACCGAAGCCGGCTCCGGAGTTCTTCAAGCCGATCAAGCCCGAACGCGGTAAGAGCCCTATGCAGATGGCTGCCGCGGCTAGGGCCGCCGCGGGGAACCCGGGTCGCCCGGACGGTGGCCAGCGGCCCCGACGCGCGGTATAATCGATGCGGTCGGTAAGGCGCCCTCGGTTTCCGAGGGCGCCTTCTTGCGTCTTTTGGGAACGGTTTCAGTTTTCATGCGTAGGGCCCGCCGGTTTCCGGCGGGGCCTGCTTTCCCATGGGTTTCTCTGATGGCGGACGCCTTTTTGGGTTTCAGGGAGACTTTGGGGGGATCTGGTTGATTAGCCAGTGTTCCCAGAGTAAGTGGTTTAAACATAGACCATATTGGTATAATTGATGGGAGGAAGATTGGAGGATTTCCGTGAAAAGCGTCGAGGCGATCAAGATCCTACATAGCTGCGACCTGGAGGGGCGGATTCTTTTCCGCAGCCGCGAGCTGGGAACCCTTTTCGGTGAGTCCGGCGATACGCTCCGCTCGACCATCAAGAGGCTCGCCGCAGACGGGATCCTCGAGCGTGTCGCCCATGACGCATACCTCTACCTTCTGTTCCATCCCAACGGCTGCGATGTGCTCGGCCATATCGCGACGTTCCTGCGCCCCGGCGAGGTCACCTACGAAAGCCTCGAGTCCGCGGCATCGCAGTGGGGCTTCATCTCGCAAATCCCGCTCGGGCGCATCTCCTGCGTGACCACGGGCGCAGAAGGCCTCGTCGATACCCGATTCGGTGCCATCGAGTTTATCCACACGGACGATGACTCGAACGACGTCAAACGGGGAATACTCGACCGTATGCCGAGGAATCGGCTGCCGATCGCGACCGAGGAGCGCTGCCTGCACGACCTCGTCTCGAGGAAACGCAGCCTGGAGCTTATCGATTGGGATGAAGTGGATGTTGATTGACCTTGAGGAGCTTGCGGGTAATATCGCCAGCAAAGTCAATGGCGCCCGGCTTACGCCCGTCATCGAAAAGGAAATCGTCCATTACGAAATTATCCGGTCTCTTGGGAGGAACGACCTGCTTCGAGACATCACCTTTCAAGGCGGAACTTCCCTCCGCCTCTGCTACGGATCGCTTCGATATAGCGAAGACCTCGATTTCGTCGCCGGCGACAAGTTCGATTCGCTTCCCCTGGATGATTTCTCCAAGACCCTGCGCTCCGATCTGCTCAAGTCCTACGATACCGAGGTGAGCGTCAGGGAGCCCAAGGTCGTCAATGATTTCGATGGCGTCGGGATGCGGAGATGGACGGTGTCCGTTAATACCAACATCGCGCGCCCCGATTTGCCGAAACAGCGGATCAAGCTGGAGATCGCGTCCGTTCCGGCGCATACGTCCACGATTCGCCGGGTCGCGGTCAACTATCCCGAACTTGATGGAATGTATGACAACCTCACGATCCGGTGCCAGACGCTCGAGGAGATTCTGGCCGACAAGCTCATCTCATTCTCCGCCACCGATACGCATATCAGGCATCGCGACCTCTGGGATATCCCCTGGATCGTCCGTGCGCAGGAGATCGACTTCTCTGCCGTAGCCGCGCTTGTAGCGGCGAAGCACGCCGACTACCGCTGCCCCGCCTCCCTTGCCAGCATGATCGCCGTCGGCATGCAACGCGCTCACGTCTGCTATGCCGACGGGTCATTTACCGGACAGATGCAGCGTTTCCTATCCCCTGCCGTCTTGAACCGCACGCACGATTTCGATAATCACTGCGATGCCCTCAATACAATCGTTGAGAAGTGCTTCGGCCGCGTCGTAACCTCCCTCGGTATCTCAAATGATGTCGAGCGTGCCAGACGCAGGCTCGCGACCGAGATATCGTTGGGTTCTATTTCGGCTGCCGTGCTACCGAAAAGGACCTTGGGGCTTTCTTAAGGTAACAAATTAGGGGTATGTAAAATATGCGGTTGGAAGTTGGTAAATAACTGGTTGGTCAATCGTGATTCAGGCCATCAATGTCCAATCACGTATTTTACATACCCACTTCTTCTTGGCCATCCTGAAAGCCCCTCCCCGAGAGCGTTGCGCGCAGGAAGACATCCACCCTTGTATCTTCGCCACATATGGAGTATCTTCGCCATATTATTTATATTTGGCGAAGATACAAGGAATGTGGCGAAGATACCCCATGGCTCAATTCGACTATTCGAGGAAGCTCAGCACCCTTATGTCGCCCGAAATCATGTCGTCTTCCAGGATGGGATAGTGGGCGGTGAGGCTGCGGAACTTGCGGTAGTAATCGCTCAGGCGGTCGGTCACGCGGTGGCGCTTGTCGTCGCGGGTATCCTTTCGCTTACTTTCTAGAAGAGGTCGGCGAACATCGAATCGTCCTCCCCGTAGTCGTCATCGTCGTCAGGATCATCATCGCTGCCGATTTCATTGGGGTCCTCGTCGGGATCTTCGGCCGGGTCCGAACCGTCATCAGCCACAGTATCGCTACCGGCGGACTCGATTTCCAAGCCGCCGGGTTCGGGGCCGGCATCGGTCTCCGTGCTGTCTCCCGCAGTATCCGTGGAGGGCTCGGGTGAATCCTTATCGGGGCCGTCTTCCATCGAGACTTGATTTTCGTCGCCGTCTCCGGCGTCGATTGTCGGCGCGTCACCGTCTGCCGCGTCATGGGACGGCTGCGGTTCACTTTCGGTCGCCTCGACGTCGGTGGGCGAATCGTCGGAGACGGTGCCACCGCCGCTCACCATGCCCTCGGCGGTCTTCATGGCGACGAGCTGCCCGCCGAAGGTCATGAGCTCCATGTGCGCGTACTGCTCGGGATCGACCACGACCGTGGGCTCGGGACGGAGCTCCATGAGGTTCCGGTCGCCGCGCGTCCAGGCTCCGCGGGTCCATGTGATGCCCGAGTCGAGGTCGCTCCAATCAATCAGGTCGTCGGCCATGAGCATGCCGTCGCCGAACGAGAGAACGGTCGGCACGATCGTCTCGTAGCTGCCGGACTCATAGTAGATGCAGAGGCCCTGGCCGTGGTCTCCCATGAAGTTGCCGCTGTCGTCGAACAGCACCTCGAACACCGACGCAGCCAAACGCGAGCCGTCCTCGGTCCTCACAAGAATCGGCTTGCCGTCCGCATAGACACCTTCGACGGCTTCCAGCTCGTCCGGCTCGATGATCGTCACGGCGCGCTTGAGGAGCTGCATGTCGTCGCTCGTGGTGATGAACACGCTGCGCTCAAGTAGCACGCCCTGGTTAAGGTAATCGGAAATGTCGAGGAAGTCGTCCTCGAGCATGATGCCGCTGTGCAGGTCCATTCGCGTCGTCTCGATCACGCGGACCCTGTCGTGCATCTTCACGATGATGTTCACCGTCTATCTCCTCCTCGTATGGTTTGTCGGTGTGTAGCCGTCGTCCCCGCTATCGTCGCGGGACGGTGCGTATGCCCGCGCGTCCCTCGCGTTGCCCTTGTCCCTCTTCTCGAGCTCGAGCTCCTTGACCTTCGGGTGCGAGTTCAGCAGCGCGTTGACGTCAGCGATTGTCGGTTCGCCGCCGAGGCTGTCGACGTCGGCCTGCGCGACGACGCCGGACTCCACGAGGTCTTCAAGGTATTTCATCTGCCTCTCGGTCGCCGGTCGCTGTAGATACGGCTCCCATCCGGGTTTCGCCTTCGTGACGTCCCCGTCTGGCACTGCAACAGTCACGGGGGCGTCCTGCGCCCATTCGCTTCCGGCCATGCCGTACGCCGAGCGGGCGGCGCGCAAGTCCTCCTCGCGCTGCTCGCTTACGATCTTCGCCTTGGCGCGCTCGTGGTCGCGCTCGATCTGCTTGATCCTGTCCGGCGTCAGCGCGCCGGCAGCGATCGCCTGCGAATAGGCCTCCCTGTAGCGGACGTATTCGCGCGTCAGCTCGGCGCTCTGGTCGGCGGTGATGACCTTAGCGCCGCGCACGTTGCGCCCGGCGCCCTTCTGCCTCTCGCCGCGCCCGCGGACATCGGTGGGGCCGATCGGCATCTGCGAGGAAGCCAGGACATCGACCGCGGCGGAAAGGCGGCGCGAGCGGTTGCGGATGTCGCCCGCAGTGGAAGCGAGGTTAGCGGCGTCGCCCTCGACGCCCTCGCGGCGCGCGAGGAGGTCGGTATAGGTCGTATCGGTGAGCCCGATGCCGCGCTCGGCCATCCACTTGCGGATCGCCTCCATCTCGCGGAGCTCCACGGCGTTGTCCTCGCGCCATGCCGCCAGGACGCCCGGGTCGGTCGGGCGGGCGGTCAGCTGCGCGGCGCAGGCCGTGTAGACCTCGACTTGGCGGATCGCCTCGGCGGTCTGCTCGGCCTCCAGCTTGAGCGCGTCAGCCCTCGCGTCGAGCGCGTCGACCTCGGCGGCAAGGCGCTTCGCGTCCGCCGCCATGTCCGCGTAGCATCGGTAGCCGCGCTCACGGATGATGTTCACCGCGTCGGCGGCGGCAGCGAGGCGCGCGGCGGAGCGCTCGATCCTCTTCGACCGCTCGAGGTTGTTTGACGCCACCGCCTCGAACGTCATGGGCGGCAGGACGACGTCGGGGACTAGGTCCTCGGCGCACATCCTGACGTTCGGGCGCCGTCCTTCCAGTCGCACGGCAAGGCGCTCGCGCAACCCTTCGACCGTATAGGAGTCGTCCAGCTTGTATCCCTTTACGGGACGCCCTTTGCCCTCGGGCGGGTAGAACGTCAGCACGCCGCGGCGGTTGATGTTGATTCGGTATCCCTTTTCCGTCAGGCGCCTCTCGAGCGCGGGCCATGTCCGGCAGCCCTGAAGGGCAGCCTCGATATCGTCGTGCATCGCGTCGGTCCAGAGTCTCCTGCCGCTGTACCGGGCGCGGCGCTGGGCGTCCGTCTGATGCCTGCGCGGCGGTCGCGCCTCCTGCAATACGACCTCGCGCCGACGGTCGGGGCGCGGCGTTCTCGCGTACCAGGAACCGTCCTCGTCCCTCGAGAACTTGAAATTGTCGAAGGCGGCGTAGCCGTAGTCGCGGCAGATGCGCTGGAGCTCCATCGCGTCGGCCTGCACGTCATCGTCGTCGAGGTGGATCTTCCTGCCGTCGACGGGGTTGACGGAGTTGACGACGACGTGGGCATGCGGGATGCCGTTGTCGACGTGCGTCTCGATCACCCACTGGTAGCCGCCGTAGCGCTCCCTCACCCAATCGTATGCCAATGTGTCGACCGCCTTGGCATCCAATCCGTCCTCGGGGTCGGGTGAGATCACGAAATGGTAGTACTTGCGGCCCGTGTCCTTCTCGAACATCTGGCGCGTCGCGTCCATCTGCTCGTCCCAATCGGCGCTATCGAGATCGATCGAGCTCGAGCGGAACGTCATGGCACGGCCGTTGCGCGCAAGGTAGTCCTTGATCTGCCTACAGCCGCCGAACTTCCGGGCGAGCGTCTTGAGCATCGCCATGCTAGCGCTCGACCTCCGATTGCTTCCTGAGCTGCACCATGAGGCCGCGCGTCTCCGCGAGCGCCTTGCAGTACGGGTCCTTCAGCGTCGCGACGAAGTTCTCGATCTGCTCAACGAGTTCGCGGCGGCGCTCGTGGCTCACGTCCGGCATGTCCTGTAAGAGCAGCAGCGTGTTCGCCGCGGCGGCGAGCTGGTTCAGGTTCACGCCCTGCTTGTTGAGTTCGTAGAAATACTTCTGGAAGAAATCGGGGTCGCCGATGTAGTACATGGGCGTGTGGAGTATTCGGTCGACCATGAAGCGCGACTGCGTCATGCCGGCTTTCCGCGCGCCCGTGCGTATAAAGGTGTCCTCGTAGGGCGTCACGTTGAAATGCTTCTGCACCGTGCGGTGCTCGGTATCGAGCAGCCCCTCCAGTGCCTCCTTCACGTCCACGCGCTCGCCGCCGGGCAGCTTCGCCAGCGTGAATTCATGCTTGCCGTAGACCGCCGTCTCGCGGATGAAGTTTGTCACGGTCGTGCCCGCAAGACGTGCCTTCGCCTTGAGCGCGCCGATCTCCTCCTCGGTCAACCTGATGCTGACCATCCTCGTCTGTGAGGTGGCTTCCTTTGCCACGCTTCCTCCAATTCCTCGCGCACCCGTGCGCGACCCCGGTCCAAGGGCGGAGCCCTGGCAAGCGCCGAAGGCGGGCGGGTTTCCGTCGGCGGGCCGTGCCCGGTGGCGGAAATCTGACCGACTCCGGCGGCATAGTTGTACATACATCTACGATGGAGGTACAACTATGCGTCTCTTGCGAAGTTTTCAGTATCCTACCCCTATTTGCCTGGGTTTAGACCGCCTTGCACCGGTCATCTGATGTCAAAATGTCGTCCGCGTTTCGATTGCCCGCCATCCCTTTCACGGTGAACGGGACGCCGTCCATATGTTGCAAGTCCGATTCGGCTCGGATACCGTCACGGCCGTACAAGTTGTTTTCAGCGATGAGGAGGAGGGTCATATGGATGCCGACGATTGTGCCCGTATCATCGAGGGGGTGGCAGCCGTGCTCGATTTGCTTGCGGCCGACGGGGATGCCGTGGACGACCCGGCGCCGATCTACGAGCTGCTTGCGGAGAGGTGCCGGCACGTACTCGTGGCACTCGAAGTTATGACGGGGTGCGAGTAGCCTGCATGCCCGATCGCGGCAGGAGTCTGGCGCGCTGGCGCGTGTCCAATGTCTCGGCGCACGCCGATCCGATAACTCCCTACTCCGACGGGCGTGCATCGAGGCGAGGCGGGGCCTGGCCGGCCGTGTCCGGCGCGAGCGTTTCCGCTCGCTTTCCATCGTTGTCCGGTCGGTGTTCCGGGCGTTGCGTCGCGACATGAAAAAGGCCGCCACCGTGTTCCGGTGGCGGCCTCTCGCCCGGCGACCCTCGCCAATGCGAGGTCTACGCCTTCTTGTCCGCGAGGCGTTCGTAGTCGTCGCTCGAGAGCACGACGGCGTACACGGCGCCGTCCTTCATCAGGTACGCCATGCCGTTGCGCTCGATGCGGCGCTCGATCTCGGCCTGCGGATCGCTGACGCTGCCGAGGTCGACGCTGGACTCCATCAGGCGTCGGATATCGTCCATCGTCAAGTTCTGCATCTGCTCGGTGAACGCCTGGCGCTTCTGGCGAGCGCGTCGCTTCTCGCGCTTCTCGGCATCGGCTGCCTTTTTGGCGGCATCGGCCGCGCTGTCCGCGGCCGATGCCTTCGGCGTCTCGGTCACGGTCGGCTCGTCGTCACGCAGGGTCTCGCTATCGGTGTCGAACATATTCTCCCTCCCCTCTTGTCATGTTGCCGGCATTACCTATCGATGCTACCCAAAAGCGACCGGGCTCATACGCCGCCCGCCGCCTTTGGCGGGACGTAAATGCGCCGGACGTTTGTGCGGTCGGTTTCGCCATGTGCGCAAAAAAGGATCCCCGCCATCGGTTTCCGATGGCGGGGATCTCGGCTACTTGAAGCCGCGGCGGTGCGAGCCGGCGGTCTTCATGTGGCATCCGGCATATCCTATGACGATCAGCTCGTTTTCCCGGTCGATGTAGAAGTGGAGGCGGAAGCTGTTCTTCTGGCTCCTGCCCTTGATGTGCGCGGAGATGTCGACGGTGCGCCCGCCGTAGCTCCTCTCGCGCATCTTCATCAGGTCGGCCCGCGCCCTGGTGGCGCTGCTCTCGCTGAACGTGAGCTCGTATCCCGTGCGGCGTTGGAACTCGCCGGCGACCTGGCCCTCGCACCCGTCGTCCTCGAACAGGAGGCCGTAGAGCGCCGTCGCGGTGCCGCGGACGATATCCCATTCCTCGGCGAGGTTGCCGTCGTAGGACTTCGCGGAGTCCATTGCCTCGGGCAGGACGACGATACGTTCGGGCCAGATGGACCGCGCGAGCTTCAGGAGGTCCGTCAGGTCGCGCGGGATCGACTGGAGGCATTCGGCCACCCTCGCGGCGGCGTCGGAGTAGCATCGGTCCTGCTCCGTCGCGATCTCCTCCCAGGCCTCGGCATCGGCACGCAGGCGCGCGTTCTCCGCGCGCAGCCCGTCGATATCGGCGACCGGCTCGGCGGCCGCCTTCGCGCGCGAGCGCAGGCGCTCGATGCGCTCGCCCTGCCGCTCGCTCTCGGCTCGGCTGCGCATCCACAGCACGTCGCCGATTCCGGCGACGTCGCCCGGTCGAGCGTCGATGCCGCGGCCGAGGCCCTGCATGAGCACGTTGATGAAACCGTCGCGCCCGCCCGCGGCATAGCGCTCGATCCTGTGGCGCGTGAAGAGCGTGCAGGCCGATAGGGATTCCTCGCCCGACAGGTCGATGCCCGGACGGTATACCATGACCGCGCTGCGCCCTATCCTGTAGCGCCCGGCCGGTGTCCGGTCGGGCAGCAGGTCGCGGAACGCCTGCACCAACGCGCCGTCGCGCATGTCGATGACGTACACAGTGGCCATGCCCACGAGCTTCGATGCGAGCTCGGTCGCATCCCATACGGGGGTCTTGCCGTCGTCGTCGGTCGTCATGAGGACGATCGGCAGGCAGCGCGCGCGATCGGTCAGGCTCGGCATGAAATCGCGCTTCAGCGCATCCGCGTCAAGGTATATCTCCTCGACGCTCACACGCGACGCGCCGATCCTCACGTCTAGCTTTCCGTTCGCAAGGATATCGCGCACGACGCGCGGCACGGACGGCAGCGGGTTGCGCTGGTATCCGAAAAAGCCGTTGACGGCGTAGTGCGATACCTGCACGTTGAGGATGCACCCGCCGTCTCCGGCGGGTGCGAGGCCGATCCTCGTGTGCCAGCGGCGGCGCGAGAACTCGCCGTCGAGCTCATCGGCCTCGACCGCCCATGCCGCGCCTTGCGCGCCGGATAAGCCGAGAAAGCGGACGGCCCTGGCGGCGTCGGGCTCGTCGGCGGCCGTCCAGCCCGCAGGCACCGCGATGTCCGCGGCGCCCTCCGGTACGTCCAGACCCTTGGCGTGCAGCCAGCCCATGACGATCTCCTTCACGGCCTCGACCGCGGCCGCGCCGTCGGCCGCTGCGACCTCGAAGCGCGCGCGGTAGTGCGACGTCTCTCCCGATATGGTCCTCAGTGCGGGAGCCAGGGCGGGAGACGCGGGGCGCTGGACTGGGACGGCGGCAGGTTCGGGCAGCTGTGCGGCCTGCACTCCCCGGCCCCTCAGCACCCTTCAAATGGCCTCCTTGAACGGGGCCTCCATAACGTCGTAGACGGTATCGGGCGACGTCACCTTCGCGACCTGCTCCAGGGCGCGCATCATGTCGTTCGCGTCGCCCTCGTTGCGGAATACCATCACCGGGACCGTCCCCAGATCGCCCGTGCACATGAGCGTGTAGCACTTGGCCGGCTCCGTCTCCGGAGCCTTTGTCCCCGCGGCCGCCGTCTTCTGCCCGTCCGTTTTCGATACCTTCTGCATTTCCGTCTCTTCCTTCCCCATATCCTGTGACTGTCGCGCGGCATCGGCCTCCGATGCCGCCTTTCGCGCCTGGCGCCTCTTCGCCTTCCTGTCGCGGCGTTCCATCGCACGGCGCTCCTCGCGGTTTAACGGGCGCCTCGCAGTCCCCATACCGTCGTCGATGCTGCCCTCGCAGGCTTCCCTGGCCCCATCCTCAGCGAGGTCGAGGCCTTCCGCCTCCACCCACGAATCGAACTTCGCGACCGCCTCGCCTTGCGTACAGCGGTACGTTCTGATCATGAACTTGGCGTTGGGCATACGGACATGCCCCTCATAGCAGCTGTCCTCCAGCTTCCACAGCCCGGCGCGGTAGCGGTCGCCCTTTATCAGCTTACGAGCCGACATGGATCGCCCCTTTCATCACCGGAGCGCCATGTCCTGCGGCGACCATGGGGGCGCCGCAGGACGGGCAACGCGTGCACACCGATACGGTCACGCGTGCGCCGCATCGCCCGCAGGTGTAGGAATACAGGGCGCGGTCTCCGCGCTCCGTGCGCTCCGGGGACGCCATCAGCGAGACTGGGACAATCAGGTCGGCCAGGCGCATCGCCGCGATTTGGTAGGAAGATCGATCCGACCACCCCTTGATATCCAGGGCAGCGAGGATGCGGGCGGTGAAGCTGTCGGCATCCAGCGTGTCGGTGGCGCGCGCCTGGCGGCGGAGGCCGGCGAGACAGCCTAGCTCGCCGCACGTCATCCCGTCGGCGTCCGGCATCGCCTCGCGGGCCGCCGCGAGCCTCACAACCGCGTGCAAGCAGCCCAGATAGCCCAGACGCCCGGCGACGTCCACGGCATCGCACACCTCCTCGGCGAAACCCGCACAGTCCATGTGGTGGACGCGGGCCGCGACGGCCTGGAGTCGCAGGGCGGTGCGGACGCGCCCGGCATCGGCATCCATCTAGGCCTCCTTCTTGCCGAGATCCGCGATATAGGGCGCGACGCGGTAGCCCTGGGCGCTGTACTCGAATGCTGTCATTTCCGTTTTCCCTTCTATTCGATGGCGTTCCGACCGGCCTAGCGGTCCTTGCGCAGATGCTCCTCGAGCAGCGAGCGCATGAGATCGCTCGCACTGCGGTAGCCCTCGCGGCGGTGCTCCACCAGGTACTCCTTGAGCTGCCAGTAGAGATCGTCGGGGACGATCACGCTCAGGCGGTGCGTCGGACCCTCAGAGGCCGCCGCCTTTTTCTCAGCTGCCGGCTCGGAGTCGGGGTTCACGACCTTCTCGACGATCGTCTCCTGGCGCTCGACCATCTCCTTGGAGGTGTCAGTGAAAAAGCTGTTGATGGCGGAGTCCGCCTTCTTAGTCCTCGCCATTACAGCATCGCCTCCACCTTGTCCAGAATCCCCTCGATCGCGTCCGCCGCGCGGCCGCCCGGCTGCACCTCGGACACCGGTCGGTTGAACGACGCGCCGCGCTTGAACGCCTCGGCGGTCGGCACGCAGCCCAGGATAGGCAGGTCGTCGGCGGTGAGGAAGTCGGTAAAGCTGCGGTCGATGATTCGCTTGTCGGAATAGCGGTTCACGATCAGGCCGATCTCGAGCTCGGGGTTGACGCCTGTGATGAGCTGGATCGTGCGCTTCATCGCGCGAAGGCCGCGCTGGCTGGGCTCGACGGGGACGATCGCGATGTCGGCGACCTCCACGCAGCCGCCGAGCTTGTCGTTCAGATAGCCCGGGGTGTCGACGACGGTGACGGCCTTCTCGCCCTCGACGGTCTTCTGCTCGTGACTCGCGCCGCCCTGCGGGTCGAGGTTGATGAAGCCGACCTCGCGCCCGCGGCGCTCGAGGCCCCAGGCGATCTCGTCGGCGAACGTCGTCTTGCCGACGCCGCCCTTTTGGTTGACCAAAACGATTGTCTTCATGTGTTTCCCTTCTACGGGTGCCGCCCGATTTCCGGGCGGCCCTCTCGGATATCTGCCGCCTGCCGGCGGCTGGCACGGGGCCGGCGAGTCGCTACCGGTCCCGCATCCGCCGACGGCAGGGCGCTAGGGCCCTGCCGCTGCCATATATGTACCCAGTTATGCGGATGCGTAAACGCACATCTGCATACCTGTGCGGATGCGCGTTTACTTATTCTTGCCCGCCGGCGCCGCTATGCGCCGTATTCCGACGCCCTCGCGGCGCGATACGCGCGGCGCGTTTCGACCTTGCGGCAGCACTCCTTCCGTGCCGCCACCGTCCTCTCCGCCACGTCGTAGGCGTACGCGATGAGCGCGCCCGCCACCGGGAACACGGCGCAGTTGATGTAGACATAGCTGTATGCGAGCATGAACCACATCCCGACGAGCCCCGCGACCAGCGCGGCGGCGGCGGCGACCTTCTCCCTTCCGCTCGGCTCCATTACTTCCCTCTTGCAACCGGCCATGACGGCCTCCTTCCGATATTCGGCGATCCCGCGCCGACGCGGTCGCGGCCTCCCTTGCCGCTGGTATGTATGTACCCAGCTGCGCACATGCGTAAACGCACAAACACGTAAATGCGCACGTATGCGTCTGCGTAATTCGATAATTTGCCCAGCGGGCCGCCCGGACACCGGTCGGCAGGCCCCTGGCCTGCGATTTCCATGGCCGGATGACCGGCGGGACCCCATCCGTCCCATAGGCAGCCGGGTGTGGGAAACGTGTGGAGACGGGCTACGGCATGAAAAAGCCCCGCCGTCTCCGGTGGGGCGATCACTTGAGTATGGGGTTGTACGGGTCGGCTAGAACGGGATGTCCTCGTCCGCAACCTCGACGGCGGGAGCCTCGGGGACCGCATACTGCTGTCCACCATCAACCGCGGCAGCAGGAGACGCGGCAGGGCGGGAGTTCATGAACTCGATCTCGTCGACGATGACCTCGAGCTTGCTGCGCTTCTGGCCGTCGCGCTCCCAGGAGCTATAGCGCAGCTTGCCCTCGATCGCGACCTTGCTCCCCTTGGAGATATAGCGGCCGACAGCCTCGGCGCGGGTGCCGAACATGGTACAGTCGATGTAATTGGGATAGTCCTCCCACTCGCCGGTCTGCGGGTTCTTTCGGCGATCGTTGACGGCGATGCCGAACGAGAGCACCTGGGTGCCGGCCGCGGTGGCGCGGAGCTCGGGATCGCGGGTGAGGTTTCCGGTGATGTTGACTCGGTTGATGCTCATTGGCTTCTATCCTTTCGGTTCCGACGGGGGGCCGATCCCCCCGCCTTCGTCGCCATGTATGTACCCAGATGCTCAGATGCGTAAGCGCATAGATGTGCGTTTGTGCGGCTATGTATTGGGCTGGCACCGGAGCCCGGCGTTTTCCATGGCCGGATGACCGGAGGGACCCCATACGTCCCGTAGGCAGCCGGTTGTGGGAAACGCGTAGCGATTCCTCCGGTTCGGTTCTCGCCCAGTTTGAATCACGGGGCGGTTCAGAAGGCGTGCGTTCGGCGCCGGTTAGGGTCCGGGGCCGGCTCTACACGTGGGACGCATATGGCACCGCTGAAGGATGCCTCGTCGTAGGCGTCGCGCAGTGCGGCGACCAGGCATTCGCGTGTAACGTAGAAGTCCGGCTCCCATTTCTCGCCGTCGCCGCCCGTCACCCGATACCATCCCTCGCCCTGCCAGACCTTCTCGACCGCCTGATCGATCACAGAGATTTCGGCGTAGGGCAGATGGATCTCGCCGGCATCCCCGTAGGCACCGCGAAGGTCGTCGGCAAGGTCCGCTTCGGTTCCATACCATGTGGCCGGATACGATCCCATCCCGTCGGTGAAGCAGATTCGGTACCAGCCCTCGCCCTGCCAGCATTCCTCCAGATCGGCAGCGACGGCGCGCCCGATCTCGTCATCGTCCGTATACATGGCTGCTCCTTGCCCAAGTCGTTCATTCGGTATTACCAGTTGATACCCCGTTCGGGCGCATCGGAAACAGCCGATTCCGATGCGGACGGGAAGATACGGACAGGCGGCCTTCCTCCCCGATCTCAATTTAGCGGGCATGAGCGGGGGCGATTCGGGGTAAACGGCTCTCTAGGGAAGCCGTGGGAGCGGAATGGAACGGAAACGGAAGGATATGGACATGGCTACGGATCACGACACGGTGTCGCCCATCGAGCACGATGAGACGGCGAACCTGAGGCTCGCGCTGATGGAACGATGGAGGGAGTCCTGCGGGCGCGTGGCCGAGAGGTTCGGACGCCGCAGCGACATCCCCTTCTACTCGAGCGCGCTGTCGGCACTCGCCGGCGAGTGCGCCGACGACATGGGCAAGTCCGGCAGGGTTGCCGAGGCGGCCGTCGCCATGCTCGCCGACGCGCTCATGGAAAAGGACCCGCGGGGATATGCGGACAGCGCCGAGGCTGCCGCCAGGGAGCTCGAACGCCTCGTCTCGTCGATCGCATACGCGGACGCACTCGGACGCCTGCGCGCAGCAAACTCGACGTTCGAGACGCGCATCCTTGGGGAGATCGACGGAACCGACCCGGATGCACTGCCGGCGGTGCCGGATGGCCTCGTCGGACCGTCGGATACGGCCACCTGCACGATCGATATCCTCGGCGGGTCGCAGGAGGACAACCGCGAGGTGCTGGACACCTGCGGCGCCATGATGATGAACGAGGATCCCGATATCGGAGACTTCTGCTTCATCACGTTCATGCTGCGCGACGGCTCGCCCAAGACGGGTATCTTCTGCAAGATATGCGACTCCCGCCGCGTGCAGGACGCTTGGGAGCGGGCCTATTCCGACTACACGAACGGCAACCGCATCGGGTCGGCCGAATAGGCATGGCCATAGGCCGCCTGCTGCGCGGTGAGACCGCAGCGCGGGCGGTACCGCCCCGGATGCCCTCCCCGTTGGGATCGCAGGGCGGTATCCAGGGTGGGAGACGGCGGGGGTATCGCGCGCGTGGCGCGCGATACCGAGCGGGAGGGAGGTCCGGCACGTGGGCGGATGCAGCAGGTTCGACGCCAAGGTCGTCCCCATAGCGGTCGAGACCGACCGAAAGTGCGGGCTCAACACCCCGAGGGCAATCGTGTGCGACGGGCGGCGCTTCGAGATCGCCAGGGTCGGCGCGACGCTGCCCTGCCCCAGCATGTTCGGCAAGGCGGACGCCACCGTGACCGGCGTCCTAGTGGACGTCGGCGGTCGATGTGTCGCGCGCGGGCTGATCTGCGACGACGGTCTGTGGTTCTCCGTGAAGCCGGACGGGTAGAGGTCCGTCCAGGTTCGTCTCCGTAGACGGCCGCGCCACAGATAACATTGTCGGCAAGGATTGAGAAAGAGAGATGCCGCAATGCGGAAAGACACCTACAGGATTGGCGACGGGACGTTCGCGTTCTCCCCCGCCGTGTTCGATTCGTTGCTAGGACACGGCGCCAAAGGCGCCGCCAGGATGCGGGAGCTCGCGGGCGCGATGCACGTCTCGATCTCATCGATTAAGGACTGGCGGCGCGGGACGCACGCTCCGAGCGACTTCGAGAAGGTCGAGGATATCGCCTGCTGGGCGCACATCGACGTCGCCGACCTCCTCATAGAATCATGAGATAGGACCATGGACGAAAAACTCACCGAAAACCAGCTGGATGTGCTCTGCGTGCTATGGAACCAGGCCTACGACTTCCTCGACCTGTGCGAGGAGACCGATCATTTCGTCTGGCCGACTACAGACCTGCGCTGCGTGCCGGACTCGATTCTGCACAACATCAAGGTGAACCCGGAAGACGATAAGTCCCGTCCTCCCTGGGAGATCGGCACCGAGGACCTGTTCCTCCAGACGCTCGACGTGTACCTCCGCGCGTGCCGACGCGCGACCCCATATGTCGGGGAGAGCGATATCTTCGTCAGGCTCCTGGGCCTCTGCGACATCATGACCGAGACCGCCTTCGGCGAGGACGACGGCAAATGGCTGCCAGACCCGGATATGATTTTCGACCCGCATGAGGATGGATACGTCAGCCCGATGGAGGCCGCGGAGCTCAAGTGCAGGAAGCTGCTCGATGAGATCAGGAATGACCTGTTGGCGCTACGCCCGACGGCGGGTAAATAAGGCTAGTTCCGCCAGATAGCACGACGGCCCGCCCTCGGAGGGACTGCGCAGCGATGATCGATTCCGAGTTCGCATATAAGCGTTCGACATGGCGATGATTGATTGATTCCATATCCAGATTTCAAGACAGGGGCCGTTTTCGGCCCCGTCCTTTTCCCGAACCCGGTCCGGCGATTTTTCCGCGGCGTGCGTTTACGTTTCCCCTCAGGGGGTACAAGAGAGGTAGAGCAGGCGGTATGGGGCCGCCCGGTGCGCATATGGGAGGACTATATGGAAACGATCTTCGTGACGGAATCGCGCGAGATGCTGTTCACGGGAACCGAGGATATCGACGTGCGGCCGCTCCATTCGTCGGAGCTGCATTACGAGGGAGACAGCCGGGAGGAGGCACTGCGTGCGGCGCATAAGGTCTCGGCGGCCTCCAGGGTCGGGGTCTGCCAGCGCGGTTTCGCCCGGTTCGTCGCCACAGTGAGCGAAATCACGCGCGACGGCGAGGGGTTCACGGAACACATGGATACGGTCCACACCGTCGACCCGCTCGACCGCATGCCCGAGCTGCGCACGCTCGCGCGCGAGGCGGCCGCGAACCGTGCGGACGGGAAGATCATCCGCCATATCGCCGGCCACACGGAGGCGATCGACACTGCGAAGCGTGCCGGGGACTACTACAGCCTGTACCGCGTGGAGGGATCGGCCTTCGGGGACTTCTCTTGCTACCGGGTCGGACATGCGCCCTACAACGGGACGCTCTACCTTCCCGCTGGGTTCCACGATTACGGCATTGCCACCGTCGACGAGCTTTTCGTCGCACTCGCGGTCGGACGCTGCGAATTCCTGTGCGAATACCAGGACGAGATCGATGAGGTCTATCACGGGCTCTTCGAGAAGAGAATCTAGATGAAAGGAACGGATATGCAGACCATCCACACCAAGGCGGGCTTCAAGGTGCTGCGCGAGAGCCTGGGGCTCTACCAGTCCGACGTCGCGGAGGCAGCGGGCGTCGACGTGAAGACCGTCAAGAACTGGGAAAGCCCGCGCCTGCCGCGAGCCCGCGCCACTGCCGTGGCATGGAAGTACCTCGAGAATCTGGCGGAAATCCAAGAGCGCGAGGTCGGGTGCCTGGTGGAGAAGATTGTCGATGAGACGGACGGCAACCCCTACCCGCTCCCCTACTTCCGCGAGCAGGACTTAGCCGCGGAGGATGCGCGCGCGGCGCGGATCTCGAACGCCATGACCAGAAAGGTGGCCTTTGAGCTCACCAGGTTGGCCATCCCCTACGAGTTCCGCTTCGAGGAGGAGGCCGCGGACGATGAGCGGCTGAGCGAGATCTGGGATATGTAGGCAGTCGTTATTGGGCCGGTACCGTGGAGGTGCCGGCTCATATTAGAAAAGAGCTCCGGTTGCCCGAAGCCCCTGTCTCAATGATGTCGATGAGTACGTCTGGCAGGCACAGGTAACTCTCTGTCGCCACTTTGCCGCTCGGCCCGGTGAAAAGCATGGAAGACGGGGTTTCCACCGTTTGCGTCGAACGCGCGGCCGTCGGCGAGCGCGACGGAAAGCTCCTCGAGCCCGTCGATGAGATGATCGGCGTTCGCAACGCCGCATATGTCGTAGGATGCGAGGTCGTTCCATATCTCGAAGCGCCTATACCACGACATCGACGCGATTTGACCATCGACGAGACTTGCAGCCTCCGATGCGACCTGCTCGCCTAAATCTTCGGTGACGCAGGCAAGAAACGCGCTTCGCGTATCCGATACGAAATCCTCGGCCGTGTAGGCCGACGTCACGGTAAAGCTGGACTCCACGGTGGCGGTCTCGCTATCCTTCGTCTCGGTAAGGATGCCAAAATCAAGCGCCGGGGCGGTTACACAACGAAGGCCATGACGGCGACCACCCATGACTTCCTGCCGTCAGATACTCTCAGCCAGGCGCAGGTATCCGCGAAGCTCTCGCCTCGCGAAGTTCAGGCTCGAACGAAAATCACCGTTTACAAAAGGCCCGCCAATCTCACGCTCGCCGACAAATACCGTCGCCATATAGCTTTGCATACCCATATCGAGTCCCTTCTGAATATCTGCTTGTCCCTATTGATTGGATGCCACGGCAAATCACGCGGTCGGGGTGCCTAGGTCGGTTTCGTCCAGGACGTCGCGGATATCCGCCACATCCCTCACTGCCATGACGATGCACCTGATCGATACCGCCGCCGCGACCACGGATGTCAGGAGGACTGCCACGCCGACATCGTGGGCCCAGATGACAATCCCCACAGCCATAGTGATGGCGAGGCCAACGATCCAGCAGATGAGCGCGTTGCGCGACTCGTCGAGATACGATCGCGCATAGACCTCCAAAATCTCGCGGTCGATGCCCATCTTGCCGAACCTGTCGATGTATCTGGACATCCTCGACGACATGCCGTGCTCGGTCCATGCAACCATTTTCAGAAAACCCATGGTCGCAATCGCCGCGTTGAATGCCATGGCCATGCAAGGAACCAGGTCGATATTTTCACTGATGAACGGCGCCATGCGGACCATCCCCTCCCGTTTCGTCTCTACTCGATGTGAGTCTACCCATATGCGCATGTACGTAAACGCATAGACGCGCATATACATATATGTGTGGACGTGCGAGCGGGGCGGCCTATTGCAGGCCCGGGTTTACGATGCAGTAGCATCGCTCCGACCTCGGCTCCTTCTCGCCGGGCGCCATCACCTTGACCGTGACCGGAACCGTCTCAGAATCGGGGGCGAACGCCGTGAACGACTTCAATTTCCCGCCCGGCTCGATCTGCTTCTGCGCCCGCTGGTCCTGCACCTTGTAGGACCTGTCGAGCTTGATCCCGTCCTGGTATGCGTTGATGTCGGTATAGGGTGCGACAGCGTCCGAGTCCGTGACGTTCTCGAAGGTATAGGCAACCCGGATGTAGCGGAACGGCTTGCCGTCCGGCCCCGTGCCTTCCTCGATCGTCACGTGGTCGATCGAGATGCCGTCCACGGACGCCTGGGCGGACTGCTGCGGCGCGAACGGCGACGAGGCGCCGGCATCGCCCGACTTCCCGGCGCCGCCGTCGGAGGAGCCGGCGTCCGGCGCCCCGTTCCTCACGCAGCCCGCGAGTCCGGCCTGCGCCGCCATGACCGCGAGGCCCACGAACGCTCGCCTCGTCATCGCCGTCATCGTATAGACATTCTTCCCCGTCACCTGTGAATCTCCTTTATGCTCTTCAAAATGGGGGCGGTGCAGACGCGGTGCCGAGTCTCACGCATCGCAGCGCGCCTGGCCTCGTCCTGCATGAGCTTCGGTCTCCCCTCGCGAAAGGCCGCGGCCCTTCTCGCCGCCGCTGCGAATTTCCGCTCGGCCTCGTCGAAGTCGATATCGCGCCACGCGCGATCCCCGCCCGTGCCGGATATGAAAACCGACGGCACCACATGGCTGCTGTCCGCATAGTCCGCCGGGACGGACATCTCCGCATAGCCCGACGGCTCGCTGCCGTCCGGCAGCCGGTACACGACGAGCTCCTGCTTCCTGCGTTTGCTCACGCGGCGCTCGCACAGCTCGGGATGGAACGCCTCGTACGCCATGGCGCTATATGGGGAGCAGGAGAAGCGGTACTCGAATAGGCATTCCGCTTCCCTCCGATGCCGTTCCGCCTCCTGCACCCGGGCCGCAGCCTGCGCCCGGATCCGGTCGCGCTCGGCCGCCTCCTCGGGCCCGAGCTCGCGGAACGCCCCGACCACGGCGGCCTCGTCCAGGGCGAAGAACTCCGTCTCGCGGGCGTAGGCGCCGGTGTGGTGCCAGGACGAGTAGGCGATGAACCGGTCGAAGAGCGCGGCCCTGGTCTCGGACTCGACCGCGGGGTCGTAGAGCAGGTCCATCTCATCGCAGTAGCCCCTCAAGGCGCCGAGGATCGCCGCCTTGGTCCATTTCGAGCGGGGCATCTCCCCCGCCTCGTAGGCCGCCCGCGCGTTCACGCTCATGGAGGCGCCGCTGTATCCCTTTTGCCCGTAAGCCACCCTAGACATGTCAAACCCTTCGCGCGGATGCGTGCCGTCCCAGCTTTTTCTACCCCGTGCGCGGGAAGTCTTTCACTCGATTCGAGCCGGTGCAGGGGCATTTTTATCCGTCGAGTTTCGGTAGGGGCGTGTAAAGCGCGGCGGGGGCGGGTATCAAAGCTGCTGTGTATGCCAATTCCAATAAAGAGGTGGTCCATGTCCGACCCGATCGCCGCGGCCGAAGCCGCCGGCAAAGCCCGCGATATCGCCAACCGCTTCGAGACCGCCGTATTCCTCATCGCATACGGCATCGCCGAGAAGGACGGCCTCTACGAGGCCGACCCGCATAGGTATCCCTACAGCCAGGCATTCAGACACGGCATGAATATCCTCGCCGCGCTGTGCGCTGAGTGCTCCGACGATGCGGAAGAGCTGCTGCCGACGTTCAATGAGTCCGATTTCATCAGGAACAGCGCAGCGTCAGACGTGCGCGCGTAGGCGGCCCGGTGGCGCGACGAGTGCAGGGAAGCCGTCGAAGGGTGCCGGTCCATCGAGATCGGGCCCCTGGCGTCAGTAGACGGCGACTACTTCGCCGCGACGTCGGAATGCTACGAGGTGCTGCGCTTTGCGGAAAACGACCTCTTGGGCGGCCATCAGGAACGCAGGGTGTATGAATTCCTCCGAGCCGGCACCCAGGAGCAATACGTGTACGGACGCAGGATGCTCATCCGCCACCCGCTGCTCACCTGGAACGAATACGTCAGGATCAAGACGGGGCTCGCCCTGGGCGACCCCGACCCCCTCGACCAGGGCGAAGCCGACACCATCGACCCGGTGTGGTTGCAGGAATTCGTCTCCATGGCCTACGAACCCGTCCCGGGCGCCGCAAAAGTATGCCCGAATTGCGGCTGGACGATGACCATGCGAGGCAAGCAGCCCCACTGCTCATCGGCGACGTGCGCCAAGGCCGTCACAGGCGATTTCGACAAGCTGGACAGCGTCGCGCACGACGCCTTCCGCCTATCCCGCGGCGTCATGCACTACACCTCTTCCCCCGGAAAGCTCGAGCTGGCGATCGCCGAGGCCGCAGCGGGCCTCGGTCTGAAATACGAAATGTGGCCCCTCAAGGACACCTGCGACATCCTGATCCATCTGCCGGACGGCCGGCAGCTTGCCGTCGACGCCAAGGCATACGGCCGCGCCGAGCGGCTTGCCCGCGAGATAGAGGACGACACCGGCATCGCCCAGATGTGCGCGGACGAGGTGGCCTATGTCGTGCCGGACCAAGTCGAACGGGACCATCCCGGATATCGCGCGCTATGCAATGCCGTCCTGCGCGGCAAGACCGGCTATTCATGCGAAACGCTGCGCAACTTCTCGAAACGACTCGATGCCGCCGCGAAGGGAGGCACGCGATGAGCGAGCCGAATGATACAGCCCGGGAAGGCTTCGACCAGCTGAAGCGCAATCTCGAGGTGCGCTATCCCGAGGACAGCGACCTATCCCTCGACGAGTTCCTGAATGTGGAGTCGCTGCTCGCGCTCGCGGTACGCGTATGCGGTCCCGGCGCCGATCCCCGAAAGGCCGACAGGCTCCTATCGAACTACCAGCTCATCAGGCCCGAGACCATCGGCGCGGACGGCCACCTCATGCAGATGGCGCGCCGACACCTGTTCTCGCTGGCTTCATCCACGGCCTGGCGGCGACTGCTGGGCCTCTACGAGCGCGCGGAATATGAGCGGTACCGGTTCTTCGATATCGCCAACGGCGGAATGGCCCTGCGCGAGCACCCCCTTACCGGGATCGACCGCATGCCGATCTATATAGACCGCCTCCTCGGCGATGTCAAACTCTCCCATAAAAACGTGGTCGCGAGACCCAAAGGACGGTATTCCTACACATGCAAGCCCGAGGCGACCGGCGATACCACGGTAACCGGATCGATCCGTTGGGTGACCATGCCCGATGCCGTGCCGCCCCAAACGGGCAAGATTGACGATATCCCCCGCAAGAGCAGGCGCCCGCCCATCGATATCACCCTCGACGAGCTCATCTCGACCGCGGACGAAGTCGGGGAGAAGACCGGGAAGACCCACTACGCCGCCGTGCTCAGAAGGGTCAAGGACCAGGGGCTCCTCAAGCGGGCCCGCGGCGGCAGCACATCCGTCGCTGACGGCCTGCGCCTCGATGAGGTCGTGAGCCTCGTCGGCCTCGTCGGCGCCGGCAAGTCCGTCCTCGCCAACATGCTCATCGTCTGCCTCGCGAAGCGCGGCCTGCGCGCGGTATCCCTGCTCAACTCGGTATCGGACGTGATGGAAAGCGTCGTCCTGCTTCGCGAGGCGGGAATCAGCGCCTCGCCCCTGGTGTCGCACGGCAGGCGCATCGAACGGCTCGACGAGTTCTTCGACCACGATGACTCCATGCTCCTCGGCCATTCCGCATCCAAATACCTGGAGACCGCCTGCATCATGGACGGGCTCTCCTCTTCCGATCCCGAGGCCTGCGGATACGGCAGCACGCCATGCCGCGGCCTCCGGTCCAAGAAGGGCGGCGCGAACTCATGCCCGTACTGGGACGTGTGCCCATCGCAGGCCATGGCCCGCGAGTCCCTGACATCCGACGTCGTGGTCACGACTCCCACCGGCTTCGCCACCATGATCGTCGGAAGGGAGCGCAAGGCATTCTTCGAGGAGGCCCTTCAGCAGTTCGACGTCGTCCTGTTCGATGAGGCGGACCGCGTGCAGGCGCAGCTCGACGGCTGCTTCGCCCCGAGCATGAGCTTCTAGGAGCTCATCCGTAACGCCGCCGACCCGACAGCCGTGGCCATGAAGCGGCGCCCGGACGACAAGATGAGGGACTTCAACGAGGAGCTTTTCTATGACCTGCGCCAGAAATCCGAGCCCGTAGCGAAGGCGCTGCTCAAATCCGTCAGGGACGACCGCGTGGCGAAATGGCGCATCGTCAAGGACGAGGCGTTCACGTCACTCTCGCTTCTGAACGACCTCCTGGAGCAGGGCCTTCCCAAACAGGTTTACGAGGATGCCGACAAACTCATCAACCCCTATAGATTCGAGATTGCCAAGAAGAGCCTCTATGGCGGCGACGCGGCCCTCAACAAGCCCTCGCAGGCGGTCGCGACCTCCTGCGAGGGCATCGACGACGACACCCACAGCTACTCGTTGAACGAATACCTCGCTGCATGCGGATGCTCGGAGCTTCCCGACGAGCTGCGGACCAGGTTCTCCTTCGCCCTCAAGGTCATCCGGTTCGACTCGTATCTGCGCGAACTCGCCTCCGCGCAGGACCTCCTCAGCTTCAAGGACGATTCCGTCGACGAGCTGTACAACTTCCTCAAGTTCAGCTACACGCGCCAGCAGCACTATCTCCCCAACTCGCTGATCGGCAACATCTTCGGGATGAAGCTCGACGGCAACGACCTCAGGCTTTTCCGGCAGTTCGCCTTCGGGCGGGCCTTCATGTGCTCGCTGCCCTGGCTCGATACCGACCCCGCCGGGGCGGCGCTGGGGCCGCACGTGCTCCTGCTCTCCGGTTCGAGCTGGGAGCCCGGCTGCCTGCAATACCACGTGAACAGGCCGGTCGACTACCTCCTCGAGGCGGAGCCGTGGAAGGCGGCCAAGCTCTCCACCTCGACCGTGAGGGACCTCGGCATCGAGCAGAACGTGTCCGGCAGCGCCGCCGAGATGCGTTCCGGCAACCTCGGCATCGTCCTATCGCAGACCATGGCCACGTTGAGGAACGAACTCGACGCGGATGGCGCGGGAAAGGCCCTGGTCATCGTGAACAGCTACCGGGAGGCCGAGGACGCACGCGACCGCATCGAGCAAGAGTTCCGACGCAAGGGCCAGGCAATCAAGGTCGCGGCCCTGGTGCGCAACAACCACGACCACAGGGAGCACTTCGTGCCCCGGAGCGAAGTCTACAAGTTCTGCGACCATCCGGCCAAAGTGCTCGTGGCGCCGGCCATGGCAATCGAGCGCGGCTTCAATATCGTCGACCGCGGCGGCCATGCCGTGTTCACGAGCCTCATCTTCTCGGTGCGGCCGATGGGCACACCGCACGACCTCGGCGGGCGATACCGCAAACTCAACGGCCTCATCGAAAGGGAGGTCGGCGACTACCCGGCCAATCCCGGGGAGTTCGCGACCGAGGTCAGGGCCTCCGCCTGGCGCACATGGAAGACCATGGAGCGGGAC
>ERZ894232.1077-NODE-1077-length-28900-cov-29.592096_pt1 | contig 28900 bp, 18 predicted proteins | sample MGYA00380296_ERZ894232 | MGnify/ENA primary metagenome ERZ894232 (study PRJEB32331, sample SAMN06328433) | human gut metagenome | biome: human gut microbiome; feature: stool | host: Homo sapiens | collected 2014-08-14 ...
CCGCCAACATCAGAACCGACAGCGGATAATAGACCATCGGCTTGTCGTAAACGGGCAGAAGCTGTTTGCTTACTCCCTTCGTGATCGGGTACAGACGCGTGCCAGTACCCCCCGCCAATACGATGCCTTTCATAACCCGCTATTCTCTTTCCTGCACCCGGTCCATCCGGCGTTGCAGCCACAGAACCAGACCCGTACGTTCGACATGCGTCCAATGTCCCAGACGGTGCAGCCGGCGGCGCAGCCGGCTCGCAGGAGACAGTCCCGAGACCGTGTAGTACAGACCCGTCGTGATCAGAACGCAAAGACCCAGAACGACGTACAGCTGAAGGTCGATGGACGCACCGCCCCGATAAAGCAACCACCAGCACAGCACGACGAGGAAATTCAGGGCCAGGATCACCACCGTGGTCCCCGCATGGGAGAAACCCAGACCGATGAACAGGTGGTGAAGGTGCGTCTTGTCCGGCTGGAACGGAGACACACCGCGGACGATACGAGCGCTCATCACGCGCAGCGTGTCGAATACCGGGACGGCAAGAACCGACAGCGTGAAGGGAACGAGCCCGAGATTCGGAAGCCCGAGCTCCCCGCAGAGCGTATCGTGCCGGAGTGTCCGGATGACGAACACCGAGATGACGACGCCCAGCACGAGCGTGCCGCCGTCCCCGATGAACATCTTGGACCGTTGCCCGTACACGTTATGAAGAAAGAACGGAACAAGAGAACCCGCGCAGACCGAAGCGAGAATGGTCATGCTACTGTCGCCCGAAAGGTAGAACAATGCCCCGAACAGCACGCACGCAAGAATGCAGTAACCCGACGAAAGCCCGTCCACGCCGTCGATCAGGTTGATCGCGTTGATGATGCCAACCGACGCGAAAACAGTAAGCGGCACAGAAATCCAGATCGGAATGACTCCCAGACCCCACAGACCGTGGAAATCGTCGATACGGTAATGCCCTATAACGATCAGAAGAACCACGGTCGCAATCTCGATCATGAAACGAACCCTTGGCGTGAGACCCAGAATGTCGTCCATCGTTCCCGTGTAAAGCATCACGGTCATAGCCATCACAACCACGAAAAGCTCCGAACCGTCTCCGAAAACACTCGTACTGCCGAGACCTACAACCGCACCCAGAAATACGCAAACTCCGCCCAGAATTGGAACAGGACGCCGCTGAAGTTTCCGGCTCGACGGCTCGTCCACGATGTCCTTCAGCTCCGCGATACGAACCATCCACGGATGGACGTACCATACGCACAACAACCCCAACGAAAACGGCAACAAAATCTCCCCGATCACCAAATATAATGTATCCATGGCCAATGCCCGATTAATTTTTCCGTATGGATTAAGACACGAAAAACGACCGCACCGGAGACATCCGGCGACACGAAAGGCGGATCGCAAAAAAAATCGGAATGCGGCTTTTTTACGGAAAGCCCCGAAACCGTATCGCGGAAGGGATCAGAGCGCTTCCAGCAACTGCACCGGAAGCGTTACGAGCGCCACGGCGGCCACCCCTTCGAGCATGACCACCACGCGTTTGTCCCGCGTGCCCTTGACCCGCACGAACACCCCTTCGACGCCCTCGAAGACACCTCCGCGAACGCGGACGCGGTCCCCGGCCCCGAAGCGGACCTCTTCGGGCTGAAGATAGATCAGGTGCTCGTCGTCGGAACTCGCCACGGCAATGAAATGACGCATCTGTTCGTCGGGAACGACGATCGGCTCGGTATGTCCGTCCACCCGGTGCGTAAGGTATTGCAAAAACAGATAGCGGGATTTCAGCTCCCTGATGCTGGACGGCGTCGTACGGACGAAGATCAGATTCCTAATCGCCGGGACCGACTTGCGGACCCTGCGGCGACCGCAGACCTCGACGACGCTGCGCATCGGAACGAAGTTTTCGACTCGGACGGCGTCCAGTATGTCTTTGGCTTTCAGCGAACGGTTGAATACCGCGCTCATGGCCCACCACTTCTCCTGTTCGGGTTGTCCCATGCCGTCGAACTTGGCGCGCTTTTCTATACGGATATACCTTTGGCTCCTCGACTGACAGACAAATACATATCAATCAGCCAATTACACCCTCTCCCATACAAAAGCACCATTCTCTGTCCCCTATGTAAGAATCCTGAAGGATTCGGGTGTAAAGGTAAACATATTTCTCGAAAGAAACCAATTTTCGCCACTTTTTTACCCCGAAAATCCCCCCCCCTAATTTTTAACATATTAATAATCATCCAATTACACATACAACTATTTATATGCGATTGACGAAACGATGTCCGAAAAAACCCGAAAAGTCCCGTTTCCCGTCCCGGAAAGGAGACGGACCGGGCCGTAAATTCCACTCTCCGACCGGAAACGCCCCCCCCGACGACAGGAAGCAGAGGAGCGACCGGCACGGAAACCGGACGCTCCGATCCGAAGGGCGGAACCGCCCCCGGGAGATCCGGACAAAACGGATGCGGCGCCCTCCTGCGAGAGCCCCGCCCTACCGCCCGCCCGGAGGCACCCCGCACGGTACGCCGCCCGCGCGGAAACCGGACAGCCGACGACCGGAAACGACCGGATCGCCGGACGAACGCCTCAAACCGACCGACAGGACAACCGGCCGGATGACCTGCCGAAATGCGGCTGCGCCGAAACGACGGGCGGGACGTCCCCTTCCAGAGAGACGTCCCGCCCGTCGTTATCCGGATGCCGCCGGAACTACTTCTCCGTTCCGGCCTTTTTCGGTTCGGCCTTCACCTTAAGCGAAGCGAAGCCCTCGACGATATTCGCATCGTCGTTCTTCGACGCATCATAGACCACCGTCACCTCCTTTTTCGGGAGGTCCACCCGCACGTCCTTGATGCCTTTGCCCAGCGACGGCACGTTGTCCATGATCTTCTTCACGCAGTGGTCGCACTCGATGTCGGTCACGAACACCGTCGTCACGGTCTTTTTCTCCTTCTTCGCGGATGCCGGGGCCGCGAACGCCCCCGCGCACAATACGAGCGCAAGGCAGATCGAAACTAACTTTTTCATATCGCACTTTTTTATTTGGGTTTTTCGGATCGTTGCTTCTCCGTATCCCCGGCTCCGTCGGGAAGACACTCCCGCGACGGAGCCGGGGACGGATCAATAGAGGTTGAACCGCAGGCCGGCGTAGAACTTGCGCCCCATGAGCGGTCCCCAGACATTCATCGAGTTGAACTTGTAGTCGTAGGGATTCGCCGCATTGAGGATCGGGTCCTCCTGCCGGTAGTCGGCGATATTCTCGCAGCCCACGTAAATGTCGAACTTGCCCACCTTGCGGCTCACCTGCGCATAGAACATGGGATAGCGTGGCGAATAGCGGCTGTCGGCCAGATCGCCCGTCTGCGTCGGGATGCGCGCCGGACCGTTGAGCTGCGCCGTGGCGTCGAACACCCAGCGGCGGAACTTCGTGGCGTACTGGATATTGAGCAGCGTCTTGTACTCGCTCACCAGCGGCCGCTCGACACGGGCCGTCGTGCCGTCCGGACGGTCGATCGTCATGCGGCTGTCCGTGTAGCGGAACGTGGCGAAAATGTCGAGCCGCTCGACGGGCGTCCACGAGAAGTCAATCTGGTAGGTGTCGGTGAACGACCGTCCGTCGCTGTCGTAAACCCGGATCGTCTGCGCATCGTACTCCTGATCGACCACCACCGAGTTGCAGAACTGCGTGCGGAAGTAGTCGAAGCTCAGCGTCGCGTCGCCCGGATTCACCAGTCCGAAGGTCTGCGTGAGGCTGCCGCCCAGCGTGAGGGCCTTCTCCAGCCGGTCCAGATCGCCCAACGCGGGAATCACCAGTTCGCGGCCCGTGGCCAGCATGCCGATATTGTCCGTAATGACGTTCGTCGAACGGTAGCCCAGTCCGGCCGAGGCGCGGAGCGTCGTCGAAGGGGTGACGTTCCACTTCACATGGCCGCGCGGCGTGAGGAAGAAGCGGTCGTAGAAGGCGTTGTAGTCGCCGCGGAGGCCCGCCACCACCGAGAACTTGTCCCGGACGGCATACGTGTATTCGGCATAGGCCCCGACCTCCTCCTCGTCGCGGCCGAAATCGTACGCACGGTCGCTGCCGAGCCACGGCGTATCGTTGCCGAGCGTCTCGCGGTAGTAGTCCAGATGGGCCTGCACGCCGACGTTGAGCGACGAACGGTAGGTGAAGTAGTGATTATACATCAGATTGAGCGCCAGCGAATTCTGGTTTCCGCTGTAGTCGTTCAGCCCGAAATAGGCCTCCTCGTCGAAATGGTCGAAGTCGGCCACGAAGGCCAGGTTCGAGCGCATCTCGTCCTGCTCCGCCTCGTCATAGACCGACGGTCCCACGGGCATTCCGACCTTGAAATAGCCGTTGGCGTTGCGGTTGCGGATATGCGACCCGTAGAGGGGCATCCGCGTGCCCTCCGTCTGCCAGTCCCAGTCGCGGAACATCGCCTCGCGCATGGCGTCGGTGTTCCGGTAGTCGAGCATGCCTCCGAGGCGGCTCTCCTGCACGAATTTCCAGCCCCAGCGGACCTGCGTGCCGTTGTCGGCCGCATAGAGCCACTTGTTGGCCACGTTGAACTGCGCCGACCTGGGCAGGTCGCGGAATCCGTCGTGGTTGTGGTCCATCTTCCGCACGTCCGTATCGCCCGAGCCGTGCAGCAGGACGACGCTCGAGAGTTTCTTGTCCCGCGACACCGGAAAGGCCGTCGATACGTTGGCCTCGGGGCGCAGCTCGTCGTCGAGATAGAGATTCACGAAGAGCCGCTCCGAATCGGTGGGCTTGCGGTGTTCGAGGTTGATCTGCCCGGTGATGGCCTCGTGTCCCGCCGTCACCGACGCCACGCCCTTCGACACCTGGATCGAATTGAGCCACATGCCGGGCGTATAGCTCAGCCCGTAGGGGGCGCTCAGGCCCCGCATGATCGGACGGTTCTCGTCGAGAATCTGCGTGTAGGTCCCCGCCAGTCCGAGCATCTTGATCTGCCGGGCGCCGGAGATGGCGTCGCTGTAACCCACGGTCACCGAGGCCGAGTTCTCGAACGACTCCGCCAGATTGCAGCAGGCCATCTTGCAAAGGCCCGCGAAGGAGATCATCTCCCCCTTGACGATGCCGTCGCGCTTGACGAAGTTGCCGCTCAGGTTGCCCTCGACGACGACGCCCTCCAGCTCGACGCCCTCGGCCCGGAGCGCGAAGTCGGCCCGCTGCACCGCCTCGTCGATCCGGAGCGTGTCGTTCACGTAACCCAGATACGACGCCACCAGACGGTCGTAGCCCTTCACGCGGTGGAGCAGGAAGGCCCCTTCGGCATCGGTCGAGGCGCCGACGGTCGTTCCGGCCCAATAGACCGACGCCCCGGCCAGCGGCCGGTCGTCCGCATCGCGGACCGCGCCCCGTATGTCCTGCGCCCGGAGCGTGCCGCCCGCGGCGATGAAAAATGCGCTTAACGCGAAATATACGAATCGTTTCATGTCTTTTTGGTTTCGTTCCGCAGGCAAAGGTAGGGAAAAGCCCCTGCAACCGGGTTGCAATCTTCCGCACCCCGTCCCGGGAGCCCTCAGCCCCGGACCTTCGCCCTGCATTCGGGGCACAGCCCCTTGATGAGGTAGTTGATTTCCCGCGCCTCGAATCCGGCCGGATAGCGCACGGCGGGGACGTGTTCGCCGGGCAGGCAGAACGTCTTCCCGCACGCCTCGCAATGGAAGTGGCAGTGCAGCTCGCCGAGGCGGCAGGCGTGGTCGTTACGACACACGCAGTACTTCGCCGAACCGCTGCCGTCCTCGATGACATGCAGCAGGTGGCGCTCCGTGAAGAGCACGAGCGTGCGGAATATCGACGACTTGTCGATCCCGTCGGTCGCCTCCTCCAGATCGGCCAGGCTGAACGTCCCTTCGAAACGCTCCGTCGCCTCCAGCACGAGCATCCGCACCGCCGTGGGACGGATGCCGTGGCGCAGCAGCACCTCTTCGCAATGTTTCGTATCCATCGGATCCGCATTACGGTCCCGACGCCCGGAAACGGTCCGGTGCGCCGGGTCAAATTTCACAATCGGGGAATTTCGGGAAACGGAGAGCCCGTTTCGCGCGAACGGCCGGAAGCGTGTCCGGCCCGACCGTCCCGGAGACGGTCATCCGCGGGCCGGAGGGGCCCGGAATCCGACGGCCGGCAGAGCCGGGTCCGTCACGAAGGGCGTCCGACGCTCGGCCGCAACGGGCCGCAGCGCCTGCATATCCGCCGGCTCCGGACACGCTGCCAGGGCGGGCGGCAGGTCCGTCACGACGCAGCGCACGCACTTCCCGGCGTCGTCCGACGCGGAGAGATAAAGTTCGATATCGGTCGAATGGAGGTCGTCGCAGCACACGCCGCCGAACATGCCGTCGGCGACCGGTTCCGCCCCGGAGACGGGGCAGCCGTGGTTGCAGAGGTGCGCGGCGCGGACCGGCGACGCCAGGCACTCGCACGAAAGCGATGCCGCAGCCGTCCCCGCCGTCATCAGCAGATAGACGGCGAGCAATGCCAGCGCTATGAGACTCCTCCTTGCCTTCATTCGGTCCTCCCCGTCCGGAGAAACGGGCGGGTCGGAGGCAAAAGTATAAAAATTTCCCGAAACCGCCCAATTTTTCTACCTTTGTACTATGGAAACGCACGAAGAGAGGATTCACGAGGTGCTGCGCCGCTGGTGGGGCTTCGACTCGTTCCGCCCCGTGCAGGAGCAGATCGTCCGCGCGGCGATGGAGGGGCGCGACACGCTGGCGCTGATGCCCACCGGAGGCGGCAAGTCGCTCACCTACCAGGTTCCGACGATGGCCCGCGAGGGGCTGTGCATCGTCGTCACGCCGCTCATCGCCCTGATGAAGGACCAGGTGGACCGGCTCCGCGCGCGGCGCATTCCCGCCGTGGCGATCCACTCGGGCCTCTCGCCGCGGCAGATCGACATCGCGCTGGACAACTGCGTCTATGGCGACGTGAAGTTCCTCTACGTGGCCCCCGAACGGCTCGCCACGGAGGCGTTCCGGCTGCGCGTCGTGCGGATGAACGTCTCGCTGCTGGCCGTGGACGAAGCCCACTGCATCTCGCAGTGGGGCTACGACTTCCGCCCCTCCTACCTGCGCATCGCCGAGCTGCGCGAACGGCTGCCGGGGGTTCCGGTGCTGGCGCTCACGGCCTCGGCGACGAAGCCCGTCGCCGAGGACATCATGCGCCACCTGCGCTTCGCCGAGCCGCACATCCTGCGCAGCAGTTTCGCGCGTCCCAACCTCTCGTACAGCGTCCGCCGCACGGACGACAAGCAGGGGCAACTGCTGCGGCTCGTGCAGAACGTCCCGGGATCGGGCATCGTCTATATGCGCACGCGCGAAGGGACCGAGCAGGTCGCCGACATGCTGCGCCGGCAGGGTGTCACGGCCGCGGCCTACCACGGCGGGCTGGGCCACGCCGAACGGGCGCTGCGCCAGGAGGAGTGGCTCGCGGACAAGGTCCGCGTGATGGTGGCCACCAACGCTTTCGGCATGGGCATCGACAAGCCCGACGTGCGCTTCGTGGTCCACTACGCGCTCTGCGACTCGCTCGAGAGCTACTATCAGGAGGCGGGCCGCGCGGGCCGCGACGGACGCCGCGCCTACGCGCTGCTGCTCGTCGCGGCGGACGACAGCGACCGCATCGCACGCCGCTTCGAGCAGGAGTTTCCGCCGCTGGAACGCGTCAAGGAGATCTACGAGCGGGTCTGCTCCTACCTGCGCGTGGGCATCGGCGAAGGCGGCGGCTCGTCGTACCTGTTCAACCTCCACGACTTCTGCGCCCGCGAACGCCTCTGGTCGGGGACCGTCGCCGGAGCCCTGAAGCTCCTCCAGCAGAACGGCTACCTCACGCTGACCGACGCACAGGACAACCCGGCGCGCATCCTCTTCTGCATCAGCCGGGACGAGCTTTACAAGCTCCGCGTCCGGCGCGACGACCTGGACCACTTCATCCGCACGATCCTGCGCCTCTACAACGGCGTCTTCACCGAGTTCCGTCCCATCGACGAGGGGGAGCTGGCCACGTGGAGCGGCTACACCGTCGAGCGGGTCCGGGAGCTGCTCAAAACGCTCTGGCAACTGCGCGTGATCCGCTACATCCCCTCGAACCGCTCGCCGATCCTCTTCCTGAACGAGGAACGGCTGCCCCGCGAGGACCTCTACATCGCTCCCGAGACCTACCTCCGAAGGCAGCAGCTCATGCGCGAACGCTTCGAGCGCATGGTCGCCTACGCCGCCAACGGCGAGCGCTGCCGCAGCGCGGTGCTCGAATCCTACTTCGGGGCCGACGACCCCGCGCCGTGCGGCGTCTGCGACATCTGCCTCGCGCGCAAACGGGCCGCGAAGGCCGCCCGGGACGCGGATGCCGGCGTCTCCCCCGCCGCCGCTCCCGACGACGAGGCCCTCGCGGAGGAGCTTCTGCGCCGCCTGGCCGCATCCCCGGCCGACCCGCATACGCTGGCCACCGAAACGGCCTGCGACCCCGGACGGCTGACGCGCCTCCTGCGCGAATTGCTCGAAAGGGGCAAAATCGCAGCCGACAAAACGGGAATATTGAAAATTAATGAGTAATTTTGCGGGAACATCCGTCGAATGACTACCAGAAACGACTTCATAGACAAGATCAGCAACGAACAGACCGCCCTGCTGCCGGCCATCGAGTTCCGCGGCGAAATCCGCGTCGTCGAGCAGGAGCGCGATATCGCCGCCGCCTGCAAATACCTCGCCGCCCAGCCCGTGCTGGGCTTCGACACCGAGACGCGCCCGTCGTTCCGCCAGGGGGTGACCTTCCGCGTCTCGCTGCTGCAACTCTCCTCCCCGGAGGTCTGCTACCTGTTCCGGCTCAACCGGATTCCGTTCGACCGGGCGATCCTCCGCCTGCTCGAGAGCCGCGAGGTGCTCAAGATCGGCGCCGACGTGGCGGGCGACCTGCGCTCGCTGCGCCAGATACGCCATTTCCGCGACGGCGGGTTCATCGACCTGCAAACGATCGCGCCCCAGTGGGGCATCGAGGAGAAGAGCCTGCGCAAACTCTCGGCCATCGTGCTCGGGCAGCGCGTCTCGAAGGCGCAGCGGCTGAGCAACTGGGAGGCCGCGACGCTCACCGACAAGCAGCGTCTCTACGCCGCCACCGACGCATGGGTCTGCACGCGCATCTACGAGCGGCTGCTGCGCACACCGAAAAAAACGATTCGCAAATGATACCGCAAATCTACCTGCGGCGGGGCAAGGAGGAGTCGCTCCTGCGCCGTCATCCGTGGATCTTCTCCGGAGCCATCGACTACATCAAGGCCGAGGAGGAGTCCGAAATCGCCGAAGGGGCGCTGGTCGAGGTCTTCGACCACAAGGGCGCCTTCATCGCCCGGGGACACTACCAGATCGGTTCGATCGCCGTGCGCGTCCTCTCGTTCGAGCGCGAGGAGATCGACCAGGCGTGGTGGAACCGCCGTCTCCGCGTGGCCCTCGACGTGCGGCGCACGCTCGCGCTCACCGACGATCCCTCGACGACCTGCTACCGCCTCGTCCACGGCGAGGGGGATTCGCTTCCGGGGCTGGTGGTGGACATCTACGGCTCCACGGCCGTCGTCCAGTGCCATTCGGTGGGCATGTACCGCTCGCGGCAGCAGATCGCCGGGGCGATCCGCGCCGCCTACGGCGACCGCATCACGGCCATCTACGACAAATCGTCGCAGACGCTCCCCTTCAAGGCCGACCTCGGAGCCGTGGACGGATACCTCTGGGGCACGTCGGACCATGCCTCGCAGGTGGTGCTCGAAAACGGCGAGAAGTTCTGGGTGAACTGGGAGAAGGGGCAGAAAACGGGCTTCTTCCTCGACCAGCGCGAAAACCGCGAGCTGGTGAAGCGTTACGCCCGGGGGCGCACCGTACTCAACACCTTCTGCTATACGGGCGGCTTCTCGGTCTACGCCCTCTCGGGCGGGGCGCGCGAAGTCTGCTCGGTGGACTCCTCGGAGCGGGCCGTGGCGCTGGCCACGGAGAACATGCGGCTGAATTTCGGTCCGGATGCCCCCCACAGCGAAGTCGCGGCCGACGCCGTGGAGTACCTGCGCGACATCGGCGACCGCTACGACCTGATCATCCTCGACCCGCCGGCCTTCGCCAAACACCACAAGGTGCTGGGCAACGCCATGCAGGGTTACAAGCGGCTCAATGCCCGGGCGCTGTCGCAGATCCGCCCCGGCGGGATTCTCTTCACCTTCTCCTGCTCGCAGGCCGTGTCGAAGGAGCTGTTCCGCACGACGGTCTTCTCGGCCGCCGCGATCGCCGGCCGCCGCGTGCGCATCCTGCACCAGCTCACGCAGCCGGCCGACCATCCGATCAACATCTACCACCCCGAAGGGGAGTACCTCAAGGGGCTGGTGCTCTATGTCGAATAACCCGTTCCCAAACCGTCACCGACCATGAAACGACTGCTCACCCTCCTCGCGGCCTGCATCGCAGCCTGCGCCGCCACGGCCCAGAGCCGCATCGAAACCTTCACCTTCCGCAGCGCCCTGCTCGGCGCCGAAAAGACCTGCTCGGTCTATCTGCCCGCCGGCTACGACGACTCGGGGCGGAGCTATCCGGTGCTCTACCTGCTGCACGGCGCCAGCGGCTACCACGGCGACTGGGCCGAAAAGGGCAACATGCGCCAGATCGCCGACGAGGCCATCGCCGCCGGCACGGCGCTCCCGATGATCGTCGTCATGCCCGACGCCTCGGGCACGGGCGAGAACTACACGGGCGACCGCATGGGATACTTCGACGTCCCGGGCTGGCCCTACGAACGCTTCTTCTTCGAGGAGTTCGTCCCGGCCGTCGAACGGCGCTACCGCATCTGCGGCGACAAGGCCCGCCGCGCCATCTCGGGCCTCTCGATGGGTGGCGGCGGCACGGCGGTCTATGCCCTGCGCCACCCCGAGCTCTTCGGCTCGGCCTGCCCGATGAGCGGTCTTCTGGAAGCCTACGGCGACCCGGGCGAGAACGCCTTCCGCCGTTCGGTGGCCGAGAACAACCCCGTGCAGATGGTCCGCGACCTCTCCGACGCGGAGGCCGCCGCGCAGCGCACCGTCCGCTGGTGGGTGGACTGCGGCGACGACGACTTCCTGGCCCTGGCCAACATCCACTTCTACGAGGCCATGCGCCTGCGCGACATCCCGCTGCAATACCGGATGCGCGACGGCGGCCACACGTGGCGCTACTGGCAGACCGCACTGCACGACATCCTCGCCTTCGTTTCGGTCGGCTTCGCCGAATAGATCCCGTCGGAAAGCCCCCCTCACAAACCCGGGCAATCGCCCCGGAGCGGGTCCGGATGAGGGTCCGGGTCACACATGCCGCCCCTCCCGCGGGCGGCATTTCTTCTCCGAACGCGAATTCTCCGGGCGACCGGGTCCCTGCGCAGTCCGGCTTCATGTCGTTTCACACGGGCCCCGTCCCGTAGAAAACCGAAGCGTAGCGAAAGCCGTATCGGCTAATTCGCTACGCTTCGCTCAATTCTACCATCCCCGCCGTGCGTTCATTTGTTTCAACGCATCGGCAAAAGCTCTTTCATTCGAAATCGGTCATCGGCCCGGCACGCACCGGAAACAGCCGGGACCATTGCCGATTTGACCCGTCATTCGCTTTTCAGCCGCAGGCCATTCAACTTGATGTAAGTCCGGTCGCCTCCCGAAATCGCGCGGAGCAGGGTATCCTCCCCGCAGGTCAGCTCCCGCTTGTCGTCCGACACCCCGAAACGCAGGTCGATGCGCTCCGTTCCGCGTCCGTCTGCCGTGCCGACGAGCACCTGAGAGATCAGCAGGGTCCGGGTCGCCGGGTCGTAGGTATATACGCACGCTTCGTCCGTCACGTCCGTATCCCTGAACCAGACGGTATCGTAAACCGTAGCCTTGAATTTCGCATAGCCCTGCTTTTCGTTCCCGCTGAAATCCGAGTCGAGCCGGATCGTAACGGAACCTTTGGTCGGCTCATTGCCGAAGATCGCTATTGCCGAATCCTTGTCGAACGAGGCGGAAAATACGCTGGGACCGTCCCATACGCCGGATGAAACCGCCGAATAGGTCATCTTTTGCATGTCGATCGCAAACTCGCTCCGTTCCGCCCCGGAGACGAAGGCGACGACCGATCCCTGAAGCGTGTAAGCGCCTTCCGCATCGCCATAGACGGCGTGTCCGAATCCGTCGAGCGTGAGTTCCGGTCCGCTGCCGCTTCCGGGCCTGTAAGTCCCCGCCTCTTTGCCGCGCAGGGTGAAGACGGGGGTTCCGGTCTCCGGATCGTACGAATAGCGGAACAATGCGGCGGTCTCGTCGGAAACCGTCGCCTCCGAATTTTCACCGATGCTCGCCCCCTTCTCGAATTCCAGATCGACCGGCCGGGCGCTCCGGGTCCCACGCTCGACATAGTACCAGCTTTTCGCACCGGCCCTGTTCAGTTCGATCAGGTAACGGGAGCCGTACGAATCGCTCGCCGCACTGACGAATTCGAAGTCGGCGGTACTCGTGAAATAGTATTTGACATTGTCGGGCTTGTCGTCTATCAGGTCGTTGATATATACGAACGCGTCGCCGCCTTCGAACCAGCTGCCGCCGGCTCCGAAATCCATTTCTCCGTAGCCGTCGTCGCTGAACTCTGCGAGATATTCGAAGCGGTTTTTCGCTTCGTCGAATTCGTAGCAGCCGTCGAAATCGAAGCGGTTGGCATCCGTCGATTTTACGAAATACGAGGTATTCGTCTTCAGTTCCATCGAGAATTCCGACGAGTTGCCCCGGATAACCTGTGTCTTGGAAGCCGTAAGCTGGAAACCTTTGTATGTTCCGACGAACGGCTTGCCGACGTAGTCGGTTTTCTCGACGGCGGACGTTTCGATCAGAATCGGCTCGTCCGGCATGACGCAGGACCAACATTCGCCCATATCCGGATCGTCGGTCTGATACGTGTACTCGATATTGTTTCCCGTGGTCTGTCCCGTGATCTTCACCTGACCGTCATAACCCAGGTCCGCGCTCCACATGAATTTGACTATGCCGTACATACATTCGTCGAATACCGGGGGAACCGCCTCCCAGTCGTCGCAACAGTTGAGCATCCGGAGACTGGTGTGTTCACCCTGTTTGAGCGAGATGAGGTGTCTTTCCAGATCGGTCGCCACCGTGAGCGTCACCTCCTCGGCCGGCATCGTGAAACGGTATTTCCAGGTGACGGTCCCACTGGAGACCAGTTCGCAGGGAGTGTCGTTGAACAGACAGGCCGAAACGGCGAACATGCCGTTCGTCACGACGATTTCGACGTCCACGACTTCGCCCGCTACGGCCGTTTTGGCGACAGCGACGGTATATTCTTGCGAAACGGGGGCGTTGATCGGGTACTCTTCGGGCTTGAACTCCTGGATAATGACTCCTAACGTGACGTCCCGTTCGGGCATGACGAATTCGAACGTACCGCCCCGGGTGTCGCCGGCAACCTGCTCGCAGGCCACGCCGTTCGCGGAGACGAACTTCAGGTAATGGTTTTCGCTGGTGACTTCGACCTCGACGGACACCGTCTCTCCGGCTCCGGCGGCTGTCGGAGCCTTGATTTTGTAATACGCCGCCATTTCGTTCTGGGATACGGAAATGGCGTACGGCTTTTCATTCACTTCGGAGTCGCTGTCGTCACACCCTCCCCCGACGAGCAGGGCACACAAGGCGAAAAGGCCGGACAAGGCTTTGAAATACGAGTTTTTCATGGGCGTAGGTTTTTAAGATGGCAATCGGGTTGGAAAAAATCCGTTCCGCGGCCGAATCATTCGCATCGCTTCATGCAGGGCATCATGCCGTTCCGGTTATCCGACCGGTCACGGCACAAGGCGATCCGAAAAACTGTTCCGGTCGCAGAACGGATTTCGCGGAGAGGACGGATGCGGCGAGTTACAGCATCCGCTTCATTTCCGGCGAAGAGCCGGCACGGGACGTCCGGGCATCGCGCACGTCGTCCGGAATCGTCGTCCGGGAATATACGCTGGTTTCGGCCGGCTCGGTCCGGGCGGTCATCGTCAGGGTGTTCCCGTCATTCGTCAGTTCGAAATCGTAACCGCTGCCCCAGCTCTCGCCGTCGTCGTACACTCCGGTCAGCCGGGTTCCGTCGATCGAATAACGCCCGGTGTATCTGGTGTAATCCGACGTTTCGACCTTCTGGTAAAGTCCGAACGTCGATGCCGAAGTGAATTCGACATATACCTCGAATCCTTCGGGAGCACTCTCCGACCAGGAAGTGAGGCGCCATTCGCCTACGATTTCCGACTGAATGTTGGGGGCGTCGTCGTCATCCGAGCAGCTTGCGGCGAAGATGCCGAGCAGGGAGAAAACGAGCAGATGATAAAGATGTTTTTTCATTGCAAGCACTGTTTTTATAACCAACCTCCGTTTGCTGCGCCGGCCGAACGGGCGATGACGGCGAATTCCTTGGTGACGACCATGCCGCCCATCACCACGCCCGTTCCGGGTTTCGTGCCGCCGGCTATCGCCGAAACCTTGATTTTGGCCGATCCGGGTTTCGTGCATTTGATCATCAGTTTTCCATTATACATTCTGGGAGCCGCCTTGATGCCGAGTTTCTCCATATCCTTGGCCGACATCCGGATATCGGTGTAGGTGAGGTCTTCGGCCCCCTGTCCGAAATGCTGCGTCAGCGGAATGAGCTGCACCTCGCCCACTGCGACCCGCAGACAGGGCGTTCCCTCGATCTGCATGAGCAACTGATAGGCGTCGGTAATGCCGGTGCCCATTTTGCCGCGGTAAATCGACACGTCGGCGATCGTGGCCTTCGAGCCTTCGCCCAGCCGGGAGTCGATTTCATTGACCGAGGTGAGCAGCATGGTCTTGAATTCGTCGAGCGAGAATTTCTTCCCCTTCTCCAGGGCATAGGAGAGGCCGAGTGCGGCGACGCCCGAGACGTGCGGGCAGGCCATCGAGGTTCCCTGCATGTAGCCGTAATCCGCCCCGTTGCTCGTTTCGGAGCAGAGCGTCGAAAGTACGCCGGCCTTCTCGCCGCCGCTCAGACCGCTCGTTTCGCCGCCGGGGGCCGCGATATTGCAGCCGGGACCGTAGTTGGTGTAGTTGGCCGGCAGGTAGTCGGGCGAGAACGAGGTGACGGAGATATAATCACGATAACCCGCCGGATAGCCGGACATGGCCGTCGATTCGTTGCCGGCGGAAAAAACGATCAGTCCGCCGTCGAGGGCCTCGCAGTTCTTCTGGGCGGCGAAGTACTGGAGCGCCTCGTAGTCCATCGGCGATCCCTTGATGAACATGTTGTCCGACGTGTATATTCCCGCCTTGACGCCCCACGAGCACTGGAGAATGGAGGCGCCGTGATCCGCGGCGTATTTTATGGCGCGGCTCGACACGAGGGCGTCGCCCGTCTGGTCGCCCGAGAAGATCTGGCACGACATCAGACGCACGCCGTCTCCGTTGCCCGTACCTCCGGCCACGCCGCAGACGCCGATGCCGTTGTTATTGACGGCGGCCACCGTGCCCGCAACGTGCGTTCCGTGGCCCGAATCGCCCTTCTGACCCCATGAAATGGGGCCGTCGGCAGCGAAGTTCCATCCGTGAATGTCCTGGCTGTTGTATTCGGGCGAAGGGTTCGGATTGGTCCACATGTTGGCCGCCAGATCCGGATGAGTGTATTTCACCCCTTCGTCCACGATGGCGACGATGACTTCGGGATTGCCTGCCGTGAGCTTCCATGCGTCGGCCACATGGATGTCGGCTCCGGCCACCGATGTCGTGGCGACGGCCTGGTCGGCATTGTTGATGTAATGCCACTGCCAGAAAAGATTCGGGTCGTTGAAATCCGCCGTGACCAGGGCGCGGGTCCGGTCGCCCGCCGTCGCGTGGAACGGATAGGTCTTGCAGTCGGAAGCCCGGTAGAGACGGGTACGGAACTGCACTTTCGAGATTTCGGCGACACCCGCGAGTCTTTCGGCCGCCTTGTCGAGGTCCTCCTCCGCTGCGAACCGGAGCACATACCATCTGTGAAGCCCCGCCGCACGGGTGCGGGCCTCGTGTTCGCCGGCTTCGGGGAAGACGCGCTCCAGCGAGGTGACGTGCAGGTCGGTCAGGATCTCATCGACGGATGCGATGCCCGAACGGGTCAGCGCCGAACGGGTCCCGGCCGCATTCAATGCGTACTGTTCGAGACCGGAAACGGCTTCTTCGCCGAATTTTACGATGAGCGAACCGGCCACGGCATCGTCCGACGTATTGCAGATTTTGCCCGAAGTCTCGATTTCGGGAGCGGAATCCCCGCGGTTCGGTATCTCCTGCATGGGGTCCGTCGAGCAGGCGGCCAGCAGCAGGGAGGCGAAAATCAGGAGTTTCGTTTTGTTATGCATATATCATGCTGATTTTTGAGTCCGGCAGGTTGTTTCTGGCTTGGAAAAAAGGGAGAGGCCGGCACTTGCCGGACGACCGGCCTCTCCCGATCCGATATTACTTGAGCGTGACTTCGGCAGCGGCCGTTTTCCGGAACCGGAGTTCCGACCCCGAACCGTCCGCGCGCCGCACGGCATCGCTGAATCCGACCGCAGCCCTTACGGCTTTCGCTTCGGGAGCCGATGCGGGCAGGAATCCTTTCGCACAGTCGGTCGGCACGGTTTTGACGGAGCCGCGTCCTGCGGAAACGGAGAATTCGGGCCGTTCGACGCAATTCCGCGGCTGCCGGAGCTCTGCGGCCATTCGGCGCAGTTCTGCGATCCGCTCTGCGGCCAGTTCGGGAATGCCGCCCATATCCTTGGCGGGATCGACGAGCAGCATGTCCGTAAGGATCGAATAGGGGGTCGTCGTACTCAACGTATATAGATAACGGAACGTGGCCCCCTGCTCGACATAGTTCGGGGTGGGCACGAAATAGATGTAACCGTCGGCCACGGCGCCTCCGATGAACGGATAATTGACCGCATAGAGGGCTTCGGGGTTCTCCTCCGAGACGCAGCCGGAGATGATGTCCTCGCCGTTGATGACACCGATCGGGTCCTGCGAAAGAATCGGAGAGATGGCGCCGGTTATGCCTGCGAGCGGAGCCGAGGCCGGAACGTAAACCGCCGGAATCTGGCCGCCTTCGTCGAACGTGAGACCGGTAAGGCCCGTAATGGTCAGCAGATCGACCGAACTGTCTTCCGTCGGATCGTCTTCGATGGTCACCGTGCCGATCTTCCGGCGCATCTGCTTCTCGTCCATGACGTTGATGGCATAATAGTTCCATTCGGTCGAAATCAGGTACTCCTTCGAGGGCTGCTCGTCCTGCGGCAGGAAGTCCGAGTAGAGGAACTCGCTCTCCAGGCCCGGGTTGTATTTGCCGGTGGTCCGGATGGACGCCGTGAAGAGTTCGCTGACATACCCGTTGCTGGCCAGTCCGGCGAACGTGTACTCCGTGTCGCCGTTCAGCCCCGTGAGCATGATGCTGTAATGTCCGCCGTTGATGGCATCGAGCTGCTCTTTGGTGAAATCCTTGCCCATCTGCTGGAGGAAAGCCGTCATGTCCAGTCCCTGGATGGCGTCCGTCTTGAAGACTCCGTACTTGACGGATTCGATCTCCTCGCCGTAGGCCCAGAATTTCGCCGCATTGTCCGTCGTAATGCCCTGTCCCGCGAATTCGTTCGTGGCTTCGAGCCCGATGCTGAGGATGACGGAAACCTCGTCGCCCTTGGCGACATATCCGAACGGAATGGAGGCGTAGCCCTGCATTTTCAGATTCTGCGACGCCGTTTCGCCGCCCTCCGGATTCGCCTCCTCGTCCGAACCGTAGATACAGCCTACGAGCGTGTATTTGCCCGTGCCGCCTTCCAGATCCTGCACGGAAATCGTTCCCGAAGCGGTGATCGTCCTGATGAGTTCCGCGGCGATCTTGCCGTCGGCCATCTCCTGTGCCTTGAGGCTCGCCTCGCCGTCGCTCAGACTGCCCGTGAAGATCGCATAGCGGAACTCCCGGGTGTCCTCGGAGAGGGTGGCGCCGATTTCGACGACTCCGTCCGCGGGTTCGCCTTTGGTGAGGGTCACCGAGTAGTCGTAAACCCTGGCTCCGGGAAGCATGATCCGCTGCAAGCCGTTGGCGTTGGCGTAGAAGAATTTACCGGCATATTCGCCTTCGCTCGGTTCGAGCACGATACCCTGCGCCGGGAAGGTAATCACGCCGTTCTTGAGCGTGCCATATTGTCCGGCCGACTCGTCCATGGCGAAATTCTCCGGCGTCTGCGATGCGATGTACCACTCGCCCATCTCGGCAAAGAGGGTCAGGCCGGTTGACTGGTAGGGAAAATAGACCTTGTTCGGGTCCGAAGCATCGACATAGGTCCAGACTCCGCGGTTCTCGTGACTTACCTGTCCTCCGGCGAAGATGTTCATCAGCTCCGGCGTGTAGGCCTTCATGCGGTAATAGCCCTTCTTGTCCGAACGCTCGTAGATTTCGAGTTCGATTTCGGGGTTCGGATTGGCATTGGGATTGTCTATCGAAGCGAAGTTGCCCAGAATGTCGTCGCGGTAGCGGCCTTTGGTCGCGCCGGTCTTTTCGTCGGTGACCAGCTCCCATTTGGCCAGCACGAGCGATATCGAGAGGGTCACCTTGTCGGGACCGTAAACCGAGGCGTAGCGCGGATCCTCGATGTCGATGTCGCAGGTGTAAGTCGTGCCCATTTGGGCATTGGGGAAGCTGACCGTAAAGGTCGTCTCCTCCTCGCCGGCATCGAACACGATCGGCTCGACGACGAAAATATCCTCGACGTTGGCCTTCACGACGACCGGAACGACGATCGGATCCACGGTGTTGCGCCGTTTGACCGTATAGGTCGCCTCGGTCTGGGCGCCCGGTTCGAACTCCAGATCGGTCCGCGCAGACTGCTTCTTCGGGAAATAGACACCGTAGCAGTCGGGATCCTCCGCGGTTCCCCGGGTATAGTTCACATCGTCCTTGCAGCCGGCCAGAACGAAGAGAGCCAGCAGGAACGGTAATATATGCTTGAATGTCTTCACGGTAATTTGCTTTTAAATTTGACAGCTCGGTCGCAGATGGTCATCAGCCGTTCCACGGCTTGACCGTCTGCGAAGGATCGGGATTGTTCTGCGTGGCGATGACGGGATTGTTCTGCGTCTCGCCGCGCGTGATCACGAAGTTCCAGTAGGGCGCGCGCCCTTCCGTGTTCAGCCGGTACGAATTGGGAGAGTTGGTTCCCACATAGCCCCGTCGGGTGGACATGTCGAGCCGCTTCATGTCGAACATGACGATGCCTTCGCCCCAGAACTCGATGCGCTTCTGGAGCATCAGCTCGTTGGTGAAACTTTCGACCGACGACGACATGTTCGTACAGTCGTAACCTCCGCCCACGATACGGTGGCCGTTCATGAACTCGTTGAGCAGACGGATGCCTTCGCCAAGATTTTCATGCGCCCTGGCCTCGGCCTCGATGAAGTACATCTCCTCGACGCGCATGTAGGGATGGTCTGCGGCTCCGCCGACCTTGAAATCCTCATAGGCGCCCTGCGCCGGACGGAACTTGATGTTCGCGTAATCGGGCAGTTCATTGAAGTATTCCTTGCCCTCTTTACGGCAGCTTTTGTAGTCGTAGGACTCCTTCTCCGGGTCTTTGCGAGCAGGATCGAGCCACGAATGACGGCGGAAGTCGCGCAGGTCGATACTGTTGTAGAGGTTGCTGTTGATGCAGCGGCAGGCGTCGTTTCCGTAGGCGCTCCATGCGTTCTCGGTACTCATGTGCGCCGTGAAGCAGAAAAGGTTGGCGACGCTCTCGCTCGGCAGGGCGAGGCCCCAGATCCAGGCATTGTTCGACGTGGCGCTGTTGAAGCCGTTCGTGGGGTCTTCCCACTGCTCCTGCGTCAGGGGCGTGCAGCCGCTGGCGGTGATGGCCTGCCGGGCGTACTCGGCCGCCTGCGCATAAGCGGCATTGTCCTCCTTCGCCGTGCCCCGCTCGAGCCAGGCCCGGGCTTTCAGTCCGTAAACCAGCGCCAGGCTGATCGTGTACTTGTCGGGGGCCGTAAAGCCGCTCAACAGCTCTTCAGCCTTGTCCAGGTCGGGGAAGATCACCTTGTCGTAGATGTCATCGACCTTGGCGCGGGGGTTGTTCTTGGCCTCGGCCTCGGTGGTCTCGGGCAGCACGACGGGCACGCCCAGCCCGAGAACTTCGGGCGCTTCGGTGTAGTTGTTCTCCTTGAACTCGTACAGACGCACCAGATCGAGGTAGAACATGGCCCGATAGGCGTAGGCGAAGCCCAGATAGGACTTCTGCGTGGCGTCGAGCGAGGAGAAGTCCGAGGCGTCGATCTGCTTGATGACGTTGTTGGCCGCCATGATCCACGCATAGTAGTTGTTCCACGTGAGCGCGCCCACGGCATAGTCGGCCCCGAGCGCTTCGTTGGTTCCCCACTGTGCGAACCAGTCGTAGCCGATATTGCCGCCGATGGCGATGTCGCCCGTCATGGATTCCGTGGCGATATGGATGGCCGGCAGGGCGAAGTCCCAGGCTTGGCCATCCTGTGCGTAGCCCGCGGAACCGGCCTGTACGAGCGAGGCCGGAATACCCTCGATCAGCGTTTCGAGGGTCACCTGATCCTCGGTGGCTATTTCATAGGGGTCGGCTTCTTTGATGCAACTGCTTGCCAGCAAAGCCGCCGCCAGCGTCGCGAGCGTTATGTTTGTCGCTTTTTTCATAGTATATCGTTTGTCGTAAAGTGATTGAGGCCGATTAGAATTGGATGTTGATGCCGCCCGAAATCGTCCTTACGGGCGAATAGGTGGCCTGGCTCGTCGATCCCGAATAGGAGTAGCGGGGATCGAATCCCTGACGCTTGGACCAGTACCAGACATTCTCGCAGGCGAGATAGACGCGCACCTTCTCGATTCCGACCTTCTTGGTGAATTTCGCCGGCAGCGTGTAGCCGAAGTTGATGTTTTGCAGGTTCAGATAAGAGGCATCCATGAGGAAACGATCCGACATGTTGTTCTGATCCTTGTCTTCATACTGCAAACGCGGGATGTCCGACGACGCATTGTCCGCCGACCATGCCTTGAGGATGTCCTTGTGCCAGTTCATGCCCGTCGTCTTGTTGGCCGGCGAGTACATGGCCGCCGCATAGCCCGAGTCGTAGGCCAGACCGCCGATCTGGTAGGTGAAGGCCACGCTCAGGTCGAAGCCCCGGAAATTGACGCTCGTGCCGAAACCGCCGTAGAGATCGGGAATAGGGTCGCCGCAGAGATAGTCCGACGCCTTGGCATATTCGGTCGTCGTGACGCGCTTGCCCGTGGGGTTGCCCTTGTCGTCGGTCTCGTCCATGTACCACATCGAAAGGCCCTCGTCCGAAACACCGGCATATTTCCTCATGTAGAAAGTGTACATCGGCAGCCCTTCTCCGAAGAAAGTGGAGCCGCTCACATAACCGGAGTAGCCATCGACCTGCTTGTTGCGGCGTTCGGGCGGCAGCATGGTGATCTTGTTGCGCAGGTGCGTCATGTTGAGGTTGATGTCCCAGACGAGGTTTTCGCGGCGGATCGGCGTAAAGTTCAGTTCGATCTCGATACCGCTGTTGCGCATGTCGCCCACGTTGGCGTAGTAGGACGAATAGCCCAGCGACGGAGCGACCGGGAACGACAGCAGCATGTCGGTCGTCTTGCGGAGGAAATATTCAACGCCTCCGGAAACCGTACCGCGCAGGAAGCTGAATTCCACGCCGGCGTTGAAGTTGGAGTTGGTCTCCCAGGTGATGTTCTCGGAGCCCTTGGCGTTGAAGACGGTCGATACCTTTCCGTTGGCGTTTTCGATCGTGTAGGTGTTCGTGTAGCGGAAATTACCGATGTTGTCGTTGCCCTGCGAGCCGATCGAGGCCTTCAGCTTGAGGTTGTCGAGCCATTCGTAGGTGCTCTCCATGAAATTTTCCTTCGAAATGATCCATGCGCCGCCCAGCGACCAGAAGTTGCCCCAGCGGTGGTCGGGATGGAAACGCGACGAGGCGTCGCGGCGGTAGGAGGCCGAGAAGAAGTACTTGTTCTCGTAGTCGTACATGACGCGGGCGAAATAACCCTCGTTGTTGTACTCGGTGCGGTAGGAATTGGCCGCCTGCTTGTCGATGATCGCCCCGGCCAGTTCGTCGTTGTCCTGCGTCAGCATGTTGCTCTTGGAAGCCGACAACAAGTAAATGCGGTTCTGGTAGGACTCGTGGCCCAGCATCACGTTGATGTTGTGCGGGCCGATTTGCTTGGTGTAGTTGAGAATCTGCTGCAAGTTGAGGTCGAAATTCCGCTGATGGCCTTTCGAAACCGATCCCTTTTCGCTGGCGAACTGTCCGAACCAAGGATTCAGAACGCTCGTGGAGCGGGTTTCGTCGAGCGAAACGCCGGCGTTGAACGTGAACTTGAAGTCCTTGAGGAACGTAACGTCGAAGTAGGCCGTGCCGTTGAAGGCGTTGCCTTCGGCCTCCTGCTTGTTGAGACGCGACTCGGAGAGGGCGTTGCTGTTGGGGAAGAGCGAACGCTCCATGCCGGCGTTGTCGCCGTTGCCGTAGTCGTAGAGCTTGATGCCGTCCTCGTTGTACATGACATTACCCTCGCCGTCGCGGATGTAGAGCGGATAGATCGGACCGACGGCCGTCGTGTAGGCGAAGACGTTGCCCGACGAGTTGCCGGCGCCGCTGTCGTCGATCTGGTTGTAGCGGAAATGCGTGTAGTTGGCGTTGGCGCCGAACTTGAGCCACTTCTTGGCCTGGTAGTCCACGCGCAGACGGGTCGTATAACGGTCCATGTCCGAATTGTAGGCGATACCTTCGTTGTTCAGGTAGCCGAACGATCCGTAGATCGAGGCGTTCCCGGTCTGGCCGGAGATCGAAGCGTTGTACTCCTGACGCAGGGACGAGCGGAAAGCCGCATCGGTCCAGTCGTCGGGACGGACGTAGTACTCCTTGCCCTCATAGACGAGACGGCGGCCGAGAGTCGCAGCGGGATTGACCTTGCCGTTGATGCCGATGAACTCCTGCCCGGAGGGAACCGTATAGACCATATAGCCCAGACCTCCGCCGCTCGCGGACGACGTAAGGGTCTCATTGGCGCGCAGATGCGCCTCGCCGGCACCCATATCCGAATCCATGTAGTAGTTTTTCAGCGCGCTGTAATGCAGTTCGTAGAATTGCGCCGGGTTGGTGATGTACGCATAGTCCTGGACGGCGCGCGAATTGACGCCCCACTTGGCGTCGATCGTCACGTGGGCCTCCTGCGACTTGGCTTTTTTGGTGGTGATCATCACCACGCCGTTGGCGCCGCGGGCGCCGTACAGAGCGTTCGAGGCGGCGTCCTTCAGCACGGTCATCGACTCGATGTCGCTCGGGTTGAGGTTGTTCAGGTCGCCCGAATAGGGCATGCCGTCCACGATCCACAGCGGGTCGTTGCCGGCGTTGAGCGAACTGAATCCGCGGATGCGGATCGAGGGGCTCGAGCCGGGCTGTCCCGAGGTGTTGGCGATCTGCACGCCGGCGACCTTTCCGGCCAGAGTCTGCGCCACGTTGGACTGCTGCGACTTGGTGATGTCATCCGACTTGATGACGGCGGCCGAACCGGTGAAGGCCTCCTTCTTCGCGGTACCGAACGCCACGACGATCACGTCGTCGATGGCCTGCGTGTCCTCTTTCAGCACGACGTCGATCCGGGTTTGCGACCCCACCCTGATCGTGTGGGACTGATAACCCATGAACGACACGACCAGCACATTGTCCGGTGCGGCCTCGATCGAAAAAACGCCGTCCGCACCGGAGGTCGTACCCCTCGTAGTGCCTTCGACCACAATGGTGGCGCCGACGATGCCGGCCCCCGCATGATCTTTGACCGAACCCGTAATCTCCCGTTCCTGCGCATGGGCGGACAGGAGCAGGCCGAGAACAGCCATCCATGATAGAAAGATTTTTTTGGTCATAAATGCGCCATTTTAACGCTGGTAAAAAAATTGATTGTAGAAAATTCGTTGTCTTCGTGTCCCGGCGCGGAGCCGAAACATATCCCCCTCCCCTTCCGGGAGTCCGGAGGGGGGGGGAAATGTCATCCGCCAGTCCGGTCACCGAACCGGCCGGACCGCAGACTATTCGTAGAAATCGTCTGCAAGGTCGTTCGTCTTCGAACCCGAATACTTGGCAGCCTTGCCCCGGAATTCGATGGTCAGGGTGTTTTCGGTTCCGGACTTATCGTCGCTCCAGGAATCGAACGCGCCGTAATCCAATATGACGAGCGAAACCTGCCAGGTCTTGTCCGCGTTGCGTATGGCGGTAACCTTGGCCATATCGGGACACAATTTCGTAGTCATGCCCCATTGCGTATAGGTGTCCCCGTAACCGATGGAGCCGCGGGCCAGGTAGTCCATGGAGGTATCGTAATAGAAATTCCAGTGGGATTTCGTATTGTCGAAATCGGTCAGGTCGCACTCCTTGCCGGCATCGACTATCGCAGCAGGCAGGATCAGTTGCGGATTAGCCCACTTGTCCTCGACGGACGAACCTTCCGCCCCCGTACAGAAGTAGAAGTAATAGGCATCGAACGTCGCACCGCCGTATTCTTCGCCTCCGTTCCAGCGATAGCCTTTTTCCAGCCGGACCTCCATCCGGTCCAGGGTCTTGTCGGTCCATCCTTCGGGTTCTTTGTTGTCCTTGGTACGGATCTGAATGCTCGGCTCGAACGGTTTGACGGGCTTCAGCTTGTCTTCATCCATCGCGTCGGCCGTCGCAGCCGTCGGCACGCCGTAGTATTCGGCTTCGACCCCGATGCCGTTTTTCAGCGTCAGGCTTACCCGCAGATAGATCTCCTTGCCGCCGGCGGGATTGGGACGGGTCTCGATCGTACCGGTCAGTCCGGCATCCTCGCCGTAGTAGGTCTGATAGGTCTTGTGGTCGTAGAGCCGGAACCAGTAATCGGAGGTCTGCGCCGCGACGTCGATCACGCCGTCGAACTTGGCAGCCAGCACCCGCACATACGCAGCCCAATGACCTTTGGCGAGATCGGCCGGGGCTGCGGCCGTTTCGGCATCGCCCAAAGCGAATACGTAGCTGCCGACCTGCGGCTCCTGCGAGAAGAGCGCGGCGATCGGGGCCTCGGCTGCGGCCGCAGCCTCGCCGCCGGCTGCCGGCTCCGTCACCTTGATCGTATTGGTGGCCGCATAGCCTCCGGCGAACGTGCCTTCGTAAGCGGCACGCAGGCGTTTCCCGTCTTTCGAAGCGTCGAGCGCGACGACGAGCCCTTCGATCGTGCCGAATTTGTCCGTCAGGTACTTCGCCGTCAGCGTTCCGGTCGTCCCGGCGCCCGTCGTGAATTCGCCGCAGCGAATCCGCACCTTCGCGGGATCGGCCGTCGCGAGGTCGATTTCCGCCGTTCCGAACAGCTCCTCGGCGAGCAGAATCTCCACGCCCGCAGCCCCCTCATCGGGAGCGGTCAGGCCCTTTTGCTCGTAGAGGCAGAAGCGGCGGTTGCCTTCGCGGACGTTGCGCCACTCGACGACGCTTCCGACGGCGGCGATCCGATTGTCGATCTCGTATTGGTTCGTCAGTTCGACGTCACGCTCCTCCGTACAGGTATTCTGGTAACGGGCGAGCAGCGTCTTGCCGCTCTTCAATTCAACGCAGGTGTAAAGATTGAGCCGGGTCTCCGTCACCAGATCGACGGAAAGCTCCACGCTTGCGACGTCGTTCATCGTCGTCTTTTTCACCGAAATATCCTTGTATTCGATTTCGAACGGATCGGCGGCCGTGTTCACGCTGCCCTCGGGATTGTCCACCTTCACGCGCAGATAATCGTCGGCCTGTTCCATCTGTTCGGCATTGATAAGCCCCTCGGTCGGCGAGAGGTAAAAGGTGTGGCTGCCGTCTTCTTCAACGACATAGATCGCCGACTTGATGCCGACGAGGTCGCCTCCGTCGTACTGGAGTTGGTCGGTCAGTTTTACGGGCGGCTTCTTTCCGGGATCGTCGTCGGGATCGTCGTCATCGCATGCGCCCAGCATGGTTGCCGATGCGAGCATCGCGCACGCCAGCGCGCGCAGTCTGTAATGGGTCGAGTTTTTCATAGCGATTGTTTTTAATAGCGCGGGGTTCGGGAAAACCCCGCGCTATCCGGTTTCACTTTGTCATTCGGTCATTCCGGCCTTTCGGAACATGACGTCCGGCAGTTTTTCGGCCAGACGGCTCATCGAGACCTTCGGAGCCGGCAGGCGGCGGAGCAGCCTGGGCGGTTCGAGATGATCCTTCTCGGCCGCAGCACCGCCCGCCGTTTGGCTTACGACAGGGCCTTCCCACGTTCCGCGCACATGATGCTTGCGCACGCAGATACCGTCAACCTCGAACCGATACCAGTTCTCCTTGCCTTCGCCCTCGACCTTGGTGATCGTAACCTGTCCGCCGTAGAGCAGGGCGTGTGCGTCCATGTATTCGAAGATCTTGTCGTCGTCTCCCCACATCGAGTAGGACTGATGCATCCACCGGCTGCCGCTCAGGGCGCCGTTCAACATGATGCCGCGCATCATGACTCCGGGCTTGATGAATTCCGGCCAGCGCTGTTCGGTCACCTCGTAGGTTCCCGGAGTGATCTCGTTCTCCTTGCCCGGCTCGGTGGCGAGTTCCAGACGGACGATGTCGCCGCCCGGCTCGCGATCCACGAAGTCCTCAAGACGATCGCCTACCGATTCGATACCGATATTGATGAATTGCAGGCCGCAGTTGTAGGTGCTGACCGGCTTGTAGCCGATGCCCTGGATATAGATTTGGTCGGAGGTATAGTAATGCGCCTTTTTGATCTTCGACAGATCCATGTCGTAGTCGCGCTCGAGCGTCGAGGTGCCGTCGTCGTCGGGCTTGTCGTCGGATGCGTCGGTGATCGGAATGACTCCGGTGTACGAGCCCTTGAGCGTAAAGCCGTCCTTCGAGGTGAGGTTGAACTCGATCTTGTACACCGGCTGGCTTTCGCCTTCGCCGTTTTCGCCTTTGCTCTCGCCGACGGCCTCGATCTTTATGGTCCCCTCCTTTCCGTAGGAGAATTGTCCGAAAGAGGTTCCGTCGTCCAGTTGGACATAAGTGCCGAGCGGGAATACCATCGCTTCCATCGGAATCTCCACGGCGGGCATCCACGACCCCCATTGGAACGAGGTGTTGGCCAGATATTCGTGGGGCTTGATCACGGCTTCCTTCGGATTGCCGAACAGGTCGTTGAATACGACGAGCGCAGCGGCGAGACCGCCCTGCCCCTTCTCCGTGTCGTAGGTTTCGTCGTAAATGTTGATCTGCATCATGCCGGTACCTGCTTCGAGCATGTTGCCGTAATAGGTCGCGGTGGCGCTGAATCCGACCACTTCCACGTCGCGTCCGATCTGCGGCAGGTAGAAGCCGCCGTCCTCCGGCTGATCGACGATCTGGAGCTGTCCCTCATAGACGATGCTCTTTTCGGAACCGTCCGTATCGACGAAACGGAGCGAAACGCTCCAGACGTCGCCTTCGCGGGTGACTTTCAACGGCTCTCCCGGAACCAGCGACAACTGGGTCTTATTGCCCTCGGCGTCGATATACTGAACGCCGGTATATTGGGACGTGAACGTGTGGTCCTCGTTGAGCTGGCTGGCCATATATTCGCCCTCGGGAAGCGTGTAGGCATCTTCGCCCGGAACCGCATAGAGGTCGGCCACGAAAAGGTAACCCGCCTCTTTGAGCGTCACCCGCCCTTTGGCCACGGTATATTCGGCATCCGTAAAGGCCATATAATAGTTGTGCGACTCCACGCCCTTGACCGGGCCGAGGTACCACGACAGCGGAACTTTATCCAGCACCACCTTGTCTGCGTCGTCTCCCTCCTCCGAAGCGTCGGAATTCTTGCACGGTCCGTAATAGGCGACCGTCAGCGTTTTGCCGCCGGTTTCGATTTCGGCGGAAATGCGGGCGACGCGGGCCGAGAGGAACTCGACCGAGAGAGCCGCTTTCGAGGCTTCCCCGACGTTCGAGGAGTTCACGTCGATCTCCCCATAGACGATTCCGTTGCCGGCAGCCGTAAGATCGACGGCTCCGGAAGGCTGTTTGACGGTGATCTTCACGGCATCGTCGGCGATCAGCATGCCGTCCGCATCCACGAGCCCTGCCGTCGGCGAGAGATAGATCGTATAGACAGGGGCGGCTTCCGGAACATCTGCCTTTTCGCCGTTTCCGGGAGTCTCGACCGTATAGACGGCGGATTTGATTTCCCGCACGACACCGTTGCAGATCAGTGCATTCCCGCTTTCCGGCATATCGGGGTCGCCGGATGAGGACGAGTCGTCGTCCGAGCATGAACTCAGCGCGACGGCTCCTGCCATGCAAAGCATGATCAGAAAGAATGGGTACAGTTTTTTCATAGGATGAGATTTAATGAACCGGCTTCCCGGCTTGGTTTTGCGAATGGAATGCACCGAACTCGACGCCATCTTTGAATGGGTTTTACCATTTTACATTCGGAACCCTGAGCGGATTCCGGAAAAAATTACTTATTCGAGTTTTCGGGATTTTTTCAGCTCGGCACGAGAACGGCGCCAAGGAAAAATCCCCCCCCCCTCGCGATTTGACGAGGAAAGAGGATTCTCTCAATAACAAAAGTAACAAAAAGTTTCTATTTTGATTCATTTTCGGCGATTTTTTAATCAGGAAGATGAAAAAAGATACTGTTCGTCGGTGAAATTCAGGCGGTAGGATTTACTCTCGCGTGCAAATTTTTTCCCGTATTTCCCGGATCTCCAGGGCGGGACGGATTCCGGAAAGACGGCCGCACGAACGGATCGTCTTCGGGAACGGGGCCTCCCGGCCGTTTCCCAAACGAACCGGCTCCCGAACCCTTGCCCCCCCCCGACATGTCCCG
>ERZ894232.1110-NODE-1110-length-28242-cov-11.656934_pt1 | contig 28242 bp, 24 predicted proteins | sample MGYA00380296_ERZ894232 | MGnify/ENA primary metagenome ERZ894232 (study PRJEB32331, sample SAMN06328433) | human gut metagenome | biome: human gut microbiome; feature: stool | host: Homo sapiens | collected 2014-08-14 ...
GAACTGGCTCGCATGGCCGGGCGTCCTGAAAATTGCGAGTAGGGCGCGCTTGACCATCTTGACGGGGGTTCCCTTTTCCTGCCGTTTTGGTCGGCGGAAGGTGCCACTCACGGGGCACTCGCTCGCTGTTTTACAGAGTAATCAGTCTTCGCGCCCGGCCATGCGAGCCAGTTCAGCATCACGTTCTTCGCCTGCCAGGCGTTGGCAGCGGGTGAAGGTTTCATCACCTATCACTTCCTTGGTAACCCGGAAATGCCGTTCGGCCCGCGCCGCCAGTTGCGGCCAGTGGGTAATGAGCAGCATCTGACGCCGCCCGGCCAGCCGGTCGAGGCGTTCGGCCACCCGGTTGAGGGTGATGCCGCCCACGCCCGCGTCCACTTCGTCGAAAATCAGTGTGGCTTCTTCGCTTTGGGCCTGCAATCCGACCACGGCCAGCAAAAAACGAGAAAGCTCGCCCCCGGAGGCGATACGGTCCAGCGGCTGAGGAGGTTGGCCGGGATTGGGTGCCCACAACAGGCGCACGCGTTCTTCCACGCAGGCAGGGACATCGCCCACGGCGGGCCACAATTCGTGAGCCGTCATCTCCGGTTCCACATGTACCCGATCGGAAAAGCCCAGTCCGGCCAATTCGTTTTCCAGCGCGCGGCAGAAGGTTTCGGCCGCCGCGCGACGGCCGCCGTTCACCTCGCCCACCAGTCCGGATAGAGTGTGGGCCAGTTCCAGCTCTTGTTTTTCCAGGCGATGAATGTCCAGGCCGCAGGAGTCGAGGAACGAAAGGTTTTGTTCAATCTCTTCTTTAAGGGACAATATCTCCGGGAGGGTCCGGCGCAACTTGCGTTTGAGCTGGGCCAGGGCATACAGGCGGGCTTCCAGTTCCTCGGGATCGCCCGCGCCGGCGGGCAGAGGAGGGCGCCGGAACAGGCGATCCAGTTCCTGGGCTTCTTCGCGGAAACCGAGAAGCGATTCCAAGAACGGGGACAAGGTATCGTCATCACGGGTCAGCGTTTCCAGCACGCGCTCCAAGCCGTTCAAAAATTCCAGCAGGCCGTGTCCATCTTCGCCGCGAAGTATAGTCAGGCCCCGGTCGTATTGCTCGCGCAGTCGTTCGAAACCGCGCAATTCGGCCCGTTGCGCTTCCAGGCGCTCTTCCTCCCCCGCTTCGGGCGCCACCTTGTCGATTTCCTTTTGCTGCATCTCAAGCAATTCACGCCGTTCGCGCAAGGCGGCCACCTTGGACTGAAGCCCGCGTCGTTGTTCGGCCGTTTCGCGCAGAGCCTTCAGGACTGCGTCCCTGCGTTCCAGCAGTGCCGGCGAGGCCATGAAGGAATCCACCAAAAAGGCCTGGTAGGCGGGTTGCAACAGACGTTGCTGGCCATGCTGTCCGGCGTGAAGCACCAACGAGGGGCGCAGTTCGCGAACCGCTTCTTGGGAGCTTAAATCACCATTGAGAAAAAAGCGGCTGCGCCCCGTTTCGGCCACCAACTCACGGCGCAGAATCAAATCTCCGTCGGGTCCGGCAAACAAAGCTTCCACCTGGGCGCGCTCGCGGCCCGGTCGTACCATATCCACGCTGAGCTTATCGCCCAGCAGAAAGCTGATAGCTTTAAGAATGAAGCTCTTGCCCGCGCCGGTTTCACCCGTCAGGGCGTTTATGCCCGGCCCGAACTCCAGCTCCATGTCCTCGATCAGGGCCAGATCGCGGATTCGCAGATATTCCAGCATACCATTCGCTTCGCTGTTGAAGTAGCAGGCCTGCCGTCCGGCGGACCCGAACAAACAGGATAATATGTGCGGCTTATGCGCGCAAGCGGATACGGCCGCGAAACGGCTTTGTTCGTCCGGCATCGATACGTTCGCGCAGCCGGGGATCGAGCAGGTCGCGTAAGCTTTCACCCAACAGATTATAGCCGAGCACGGTGATCAGAATGGCCAGGCCGGGATACAACGACAGCCACGGCGCGATTTCCAGGGTGGCCTTACCGTCCATGAGCATGTTGCCCCAACTGGGGTTGGGGGGCTGGACCCCCAAACCCAGAAAGCTGAGGGACGATTCCACCAGAATGGCTCCGGCCACTCCCAGCGTGGCCGACACCAGCACCGGGGTAAGAGCGTTGGGTAGGATATGAGTCAACAGAACGCGGGCCGGGCTTGCTCCAGCCAGTTTGGAAGCCGCCACAAAGTCGCGTTCACGCAGGGACAGAGTCTCGGCCCGTACCAGACGAGCCACGCCCATCCATGACGTCAGTCCGATAACGGCCATGATGTTGACCAAGCTGGAATCCAGAAAGGCGATGACGGACAGGATAAGAAAAAAGGATGGAAAACAGAGCATGACGTCCACGCCGCGCATGATGATTTCGTCGACCCAACCGCCGAAATATCCGGCCAGCAACCCGAGAAATACCCCCACGGCTACGGAAATCCCCACAGCCACAAAACCCACCCATAGCGAGACCCGCGCCCCATATAACAGGCGGGAAAAAACATCTCTCCCCAGATCGTCGGTACCGAGCAGATGGGCGGGGGAAGGAGGCATGAGTACGGCATCCAGATCATAGGCCGCCGGGTCGTAGGGGGCTATCCACGGCGCCAGCAAGGCCAGCAGACTCATGCCGAGCACGATGACGAGCCCGGCGACCAGCATGCCGTGGCGTTGGAGGCGAAAATTCACAGACCGCCTCCTTTGCCGCCGGACCGAGCTCCTGCCCGGATACGCGGGTCGGCCAGGGCGTACCCCAGGTCGGCCAGCAGGTTGCCGAGCAGCGTGAGTGTGGCCCCCAGCACCAGGTTGCCCATGATCAACGGATAATCACGGGCCATGACGGCCGTGTAAAACAACTGGCCCAGACCGGGCAGGGCGAAGATGGTTTCAATGATGACGCTGCCGCCGATGAGGCCGGGCACGGACAGGCCGAGCAGAGTGATGACCGGCAAAAGCGCGTTGCGCAAGGCATGACGAAAAATGACGGTATGTTCGGGCAAACCTTTGGCCCGCGCGGTCAAAATGTAATCCTGGCGCAATACTTCCAGCATGGATGAACGCAGAAAGCGCGAAGTCCCGGCCACGCCGCCCACCACGCCCACCAGGATGGGCAGAACCAGATGTCGGGCCACATCCAGAATTTTGCCCGTATCGCTGAGGGTTGCAAAATTCAGCGAGGTAAGGCCGGATAACGGCAGCCAACCGAGATCGATGCTGAAGTACAACATAAGCAGCAGAGCCAGCCAGAAACTGGGCATGGCAAACCCCAGAAAGACCAAAACGGTCAACGACCTATCCAGCACCGACCCCTGTCTGGCGGCGGAAACCACGCCAACGGGCACGGCAATGAGCAGGGTCAGCAGCAGAGTGGCCACGTTCATACCCACAGTCAGGGGCAGACGCTCCGCAATTTTTTCTATGACCGGGCGGCCGTCGCTGGACAGTGAATGTCCGAAATCCAGATGAACCAGTCGGTTCAGCCAGTCCATGTATTGAACCGCCAGGGGGCGATCCAGTCCGTACAGGGCGTTCAGGCGTTCACGCACCGTATCGCCGGCCAGCGGATTGAGGCTGACCTGCATGTCGGTGGGCGTGCCGGGAGCGAGGTGGATGACGAAAAAGCTCACCACGGTGATGCCCCACAAGACGATGAGCATCCATATCAGCTTGCGCACGAAGCGCATGCCCAGCGCCCGCGCCCGGGAACGACGGCCGGTGTCGACTTGCGCGCTCTTCATCGTTCCTGTTCCTTCCGGATGCCGCCTTACATGGCGCCCTGGCTGATATCGTGCCGCATCCATTCGGCCACGGCCGCGGCTTCCGCCCCCCAGGCAGGGGAGAGCCGCGCCTCCAGAAATTGGCGATACAGCTCGTCCAACATTTCCAGGCTGCTTTCAATAAGGTACATCTTTTCCAGAAACAGCGCGTCGGGGTCGTCGCCTTCCTCATCTTTGGCCACTGACGGAGTGCGCAGGGACCCGATGCTGAAATCCTCGGCCTTCAGCGTCACCTGCCAGGCCATGCCGTCCTTTTCCATACGCGCCAAAGCCCGCACCACCAGTTTGCCGGTCTGCAGACCGAGCCGAGCCTCGCGCAGGGGAGAAAGAGAGCCGGAGACGGAGGCCGTTTCCAGGTTGTCTCCCTCGCCGCCGCGAACCACGACCCGTTGCTCCATACTGACCGTAAAAGGCTCGCCCGCGTGGCCCGATGATTGTCCCCCCATGCGGAACAAGCCGTTGGATGTTTCGCTGCGGAACCACAGCCAGGTCAGAAATTCCCGCCCTAGTATCAGATCGGTGTTTTCGCCTATGTATGCGGCATCTGCCATGATATGTCCTCAGCTTTTTCGAGCGGATGTTCAAAATTTTTCTGACGGCGGGACGACGGCGCGTCCGCCGTATTCCCGGCGCCTTGCGGGAAGAGGAAATTACAAAAACTTGGTGGATTCCACGCCGTCCAAACGGGCGGACGCCTCTTCTCCCAGCAAAGACAGAGCCAGGCCGTAGGGCAAAAGCTGCTCCAGATGCAAATCGAAAGTACGTACGAAATAATCCAGAAACAGTTCGATAACCTTGTTTTGAGTGGAAGCCAGGTAGACACGGCCGCTACGAGTGGCCCACACCACCTGAAATTCAGCCGGGATAGGCAAAAAGCGGCTCATGAGCCGTAATTTGACCTGTTCGGCCAGTTCTTTTTTACGCTCTCTGCCTACAAATTTTTTGCCCTGTTCACGGATGCGGGCTTCTTCTTCCTGAACGGCGATGCGGGTGTGTTTTTTGAGCACCGCCGGAGGAATGCGGCGGGTATCCAAGCGTAGACTGAAGGTAATATAATCGGCTTTTTCAGGAGGGCTAAGGCGCCAGGTCGTATCAAGCATATCGTCGAAATTCACCCAACCGAAGCTACGTTCCTGAGGGATATCGTCGATATCCTGGAACGCGAATTGCTTTAATTTGTCGGGGATGGCCGCCCAGAGATCGGCGGGAACCTCATCAACCAGACGGAAGCGTGTAAAACTGGTGCTGGATTTCAGAAAACTCATGGGGATCCTTCTCGTTGCGGCGGTCGGCCGAAATTACGAAACGGAGGTAATATTACGTTATGCGCGGCGGACGCGCAAGCAAGAGAGGGATAACCCCGCGCGGACCAAGGGCCCAGGTTTTCTTCAATTGCGGCCCTGTACTCAAGAAGTTTGATTGTCCCATAATGTAAATTATGTAAACTTTTGCTCCATGCACACACTTGCCCGTCTTCCTGCTTTCCGCTAAAAATACAGCAAGAGGTTAAGTTGATATGGTTTGTTTTTGTTGGAGATCCGCTTTTCATGTCGGGAGTTGCGTCCTTGGCGCGTTGCTGGCCTTCAGTCTTGCCGCTTATCCTCAATCCGCGGACGCCATGCCCCGTACCATGCAGGATTTGCGAAACATTACCGAGCAACTGGTAAAAACGGGCCTGGTACACGGCGACATCCCTTCATTGAACAGCCCCGCTTTTGTCGCCGTCCGTGAAGCCAGCATGGGGCTGGAAGCCAATGATCCCGTATTTGTCGTGCCCTTGCCGGACGGCGTGCGTATTTATCCGCAAAAGATACTCGTCTGGCATGAGGTGGTCAACGAAGTCATAAAAGGGGAACCTTTTTGTATTACCTATTGCCCGCTCAGCGGCTGCCTGGCGGTCTACGCCGCGCGTGCGGGCAACCAGAATCTGATTCTGGATGCCGAAGGCCGCTTGTATAACAATAATGCCGTTCTTATCGACAGGAATACCGGCAGCTTATGGTCGCAAGTCTTGGGAGTGGCTTTTGACGGCCCGTTGACCGGCACCGGTTTGCGTATTCTTCCCTGTTATTGGACCACATGGGGCCACGCGCGGGAGTTTTATCCCGACGCCAAAGTGCTCCAAACGCCCCGCGGAGGCTGGCGCAACTACAACCGCGATCCCTATGGTTCGTATCTGACCCCGGGTAATTACTATGACGATGAACGAATCCTTTACCCGCTCACCCGGCTGGATAGCCGCCTGCCCGCCAAGACCCGGATACTGGGCCTGGAAATCGACAATAATTTTATGGCCGTGGATATCGACTACATCCGCAAAGTCAAGGTGGTGAATTTTTATTCCGGACTGACTCCATTGGTGGCTCTGTACGACGACCGTCTGGGGGTGGCCCGCGTCTATGAGCGTTCGGTATGGGAAGGCCGCAGCCCTGCTCTCTTCGTTTGGCAGGACGGCGTTCTTCGCGACGTGCAGACTCGAAGCGAATGGGATATGGACGGACGTTGCGTCAAAGGCAATCTGGAAGGGGCGTCTATGGAACAGTTATTCGGTATTTACGCCTTCTGGTTTGCCTGGGCGGCTTTCAACCCTGAAACGGAACTGGTGCCGGGCCCCACGGTAGTGCCCGACAGCGCCTTGGTGGTGGGCGACGGCGTGACTTCGAGGTAAAGACGGCCCGCCGGGCGCGCGGGAGAAAGCTGCCCTACTCCACCGCCGAAGGCCGCTGTTTCCAGGCGATGAGAGCCATACCGACACAACCGCCCAGGCAGGATTGCCGCGCCACTACCCTGCCCTGTCGGCGCCACTCGTACACCACGCCTTCCAGGCCGCCGGAGGCATCGTAGGCCGCCAGGGCGCCGCGCTTGGCGCAAGACGCGGTCAGCCGAAAAAAAAGTCGGCGCAGCCCCTCGGCGGGGATTTCCAAATTGCGCTCGGCCCGCTGCCAATCTACAAGCAGGGCCAAGGGTGCCAAGCTTTGGACAATTCCCGGCACGGCGTGCCGCTCTGCAACGCTTTTTTCCGACAAGTTCATCTCCAGAACAAGCAGATCCCACGGCAAGACGCAGGCCTTCCCGGCGGGCGACGCAAGAGTTTGCTCGGGCAAGGCCGTCACGGCTGTGGCGGCCATCCCCCGTTTTTTGAACGCGTCAATCACTCTTCGGGGGGGCCCCGTTCCCACGACCAGAGTCCTTGCCCCCACCGGAAGATGTTCCGCCGCCAGATGCGCGGCGCGGGTACTGATCCGGCCCCACACCGACGTTAATCCGGTATTTCGCAATAGGTGGCGGATTGGGCGCTTTTTTCGCTGACAGTCACCCCGATCAGGCGTACGGGCAGGCCGTGCAACTGGGGGGCCAGGCGCTGCCACAGATGTCGGGCCAGATTCTCCGAGGATGGATTGAGGCGGTCAAAGGGCGGCGTGGCATTGAGGTCCGTGTGATCCAATTTCGCCAACTCGGCGCGGAGCAGGCGCTTCAGTTCACTGAAGTCCATGACCAACTCGGTGTCCGGAGTTAAAGTTTCTCCCTCCACGGTCATTTCCGCCGCGTAATTGTGGCCGTGCATATTTTCGCACTTACCCTGGTAATGCCGCAAAGCGTGGGCCGCGGAAAATTCGCCGCGTACCGTCAACCGCCAGATAGCGCGACTCATGCCGCCCCCTTCCCGCGAAACTGGTTGTTCGCCGGTATATTCCGGCGGGATTCCGTCCAGGCTTCCATATCTTTATGAAACTGCGGGCCGGACTGGACGCGCCAGCGCGGACCAAGCTCCATGATGCAACGTTTGCCGTCCAGTTCAAACTGAATATGCACCTGCGAACTACCGTGGTGCTTTTCCAGAATGGCCTTGAATTCCGCCGCGTCGGATTCGGACAGGCAGTTCACCGGATAGGGAACCACCACCGGATGATCGCTGTCCGAACAGGCGTCCAACAGGGGGCGGGCCGAATCGCCCAGCAGCTTGACGTCCAGCGAAGCTTCCTGTTCTTCGGCTTCGTCGTCGTATATGGCCTCGTCGTCTTTGGCGTCCACTGTGCCCACCAGTTCCAGCAAGGCACGCTCGGCATGCAGGATTTCGCGCAACGGCCCATACGTTTTTGGGAAAAATACCACTTCACCGTGGCCGGTCAGGTCTTCGATCTGCACGAAGGCCATACGTTCGCCCTTCTTGGTCAGGGTTTCGCGCAGGCCGGTAACCAGCACCCCCACCCGCACCTGACCGCGCGCCTCACGCACGTCCTCCAGGGACATCAGGCCCAGACGCTGCATGTCGCGTCGGAACGGCTGCAAAGGGTGACTGGTGAGATAGAAGCCCAACGACTCCTTTTCAAACGCCAGTTTCTGATCGTCGTCCCACTCCGGCGTACCCTGCTCGGGGCAGTCGAAACCTATGCCGCCCTGGGGCTTCTCTTCCACCGCCGGGGCGAAGGCCAGCAACGAAACCTGATTGGACTGCTTGTCTTTCTGTTTTTTCTGGGCTCGCGCCACCGTGGCGTCCAGAGCCGCCAATAAGGCGGCCCGACTGAGCCCGAAAGAATCGCAGGCTCCGCCCTTGATCAGGCTTTCGAGCACACGCTTGGTCACTTTGCGCAGATTTACCCGCTGACACAAATCATACAGGGAATGGTAGGGGCCGCCTTCTTCGCGGGCGCGCACGATTTCGTTGATGGCTTCGTCGCCCACGTTTTTGATGCCGCCCAGTCCGAACACCACGGCCTCGCCATGCGCGGAGAAGGCTCTATAGCTCTCCTGCACGTCGGGCGGCAGAACCTCGATGCCCATATCTCGGCAGGCGGCCACATATTTGAGAATTTTGTCCTGGTTGCCGATTTCCGAACTCAGCAGAGCGGCCATGAACTCAACCTTATAGTAAAGCTTGAGATAGGCCGTATGATAGGTAATCAGGGCATAGGCCGCGCTATGGGCTTTATTGAAGCCGTATTCGGCGAACTTTTCCATCAGGTCGAAAATTTCGTTGGCCGTGGCTTCGGGAACATCCCGTTCCAACGCTCCTTTCAGGAAAATAGTGCGTTGTTTGGCCATTTCCTCGGGCTTTTTCTTGCCCATGGCCCGCCGCAGCAGGTCGGCTCCCCCCAGAGTATAACGGGCCACGATCTGCGCGATCTGCATGACCTGTTCTTGGTAAACGATGACGCCGTAGGTATCGCGCAGGCATTCCTCCAGGTCGGGCAAAGGATAGGATACCTCGATTTCGCCATGTTTACGCTTGATGAATTCGTCCACCATGCCCGAATTGAGGGGGCCCGGCCGATACAGGGCGAGCATGGCTATCAGGTCTTCAAAGCAGTTGGGTTTGAGCATGCGCAGATATTTTCGCATGCCCGAGCTTTCCACCTGGAATACTCCGTCCGTGTCGCCTCTCGTGAACACGTCGTATACGTTGGGGTCGGTCAGGGGCAGAGTGTCGAGATCGGGCACTTCCTTCCCCTGATGGCGGATATTTTTGAGAGCGTTGTGGATGAGCGTCATGGTGCGCAGACCCAGGAAGTCGAATTTGACCAGGCCTACCTTTTCCACGACCTTCATGTCGAACTGAGTGACAAGTTCGTCTTTTTTTCCTTTGAACAGCGGCAGATACTCGTCCATGGGCAGGTCCGAGACCACCACTCCGGCCGCATGAGTGGACGCGTGGCGCGACAACCCTTCCAGGCGCATGGAAATATCCATAAGCTTGCGGATGACCGGATCGTTTTTGTACAGCTCGGCCAGCTCGGGCACCGTGTCCAGAGCCTTGCGCAGGGTCATCTTGAGGTCGAAGGGAATAAGCTTGGCGATGCGCGAGGTTTCATTGAAAGACAGGCCCATGGCCCGGCCCACGTCGCGCACCACGGCCTTGGCCTTCATTTTCCCGAACGTGGCGATCTGAGAGACTTTTTCCTTGCCGTACTTTTGCGTCACATAGTCAAGCACTTCCAGACGTCGATCTTCGCAGAAGTCCACGTCGATATCGGGCATGCTGATGCGTTCGATGTTCAGGAAGCGTTCAAAAAACAAATGGTACGGCAGCGGATCGAGGTTGGTGATACGCAGCGACCAGGCCACCACCGAACCGGCCGCCGAGCCGCGCCCCGGCCCTACCGGAATGCCGTGGTCCTTGGCCCAGTTGATGAAGTCCTGCACGATAAGGAAATATCCGGGAAAGCCCATGTCGCAAATGACCTTGAGCTCCATTTCCAGGCGTTCCCAATACTCGTCATGGTTGATGGTGTCTCGGTTGGGATGCCTGGCCAGGCGTTGCTTGAGGCCCTCGCGGGCCAGATTGCAAAATTCCGCTTCCAGAGTCATGCCCTCGGGGAGGTCGTAGACGGGAAAGTGGTAAGGCGGCGCATGCAGCTGAATTTCAAGCCCCGAGCAGATCTCTGCGATTTTCAACGTATTTTCCAGCGCTTCGGGCACATGGGAAAAGGAGGCTTCCATTTCCTCTGCGGACTTGTAGTACAGGTCCTTGGCCTCAAAGCGCATGCGCTTTTCATCGTCCACCTTGGCCTGTGTCTGGATGCACAACAGAATATCATGCGCTTCCACGTCGGCCGCTTCCAGATAGTGGCAGTCGTTGGTGGCCACTATGGGCAGCTTGGTGGCTTCGGCCAGTTCCAGCAGCTTGGTATTGAGCACTCCCTGCTGAGGCAGTGTGTTGGACTGTACTTCCAGATAAAAGCGGCCGGGGAAAAGGGCGGAATATTCCTCCGTCAAACGGATGGCGTCGTCAAAGGTCCCGCCGCCGGTGATAAATTTGTTGGCGCCGAGCAGCGTGCGGGGAATTTCTCCGGCCAGGCAGGCCGACAGGGCGATAAGGCCCTCGTTGTGGTCGCGCAACATGGCTTTGTCCACGCGCGGCTTGTAGTGAAATCCCTCCAGCCAGCTTTTGCTGACCAGCTTGAGAAGGTTTTTGTAGCCGGTCAGGTTCTGAGCCAGGAGAATGAGGTGATGACGCACCCGCGCCAGATCGGATGTGGTATCGGTATGATCGCGGTTGACGTAAACCTCGCACCCGATGATGGGCTCGATCCCCACATCTTTGCAGGCCATATAGAAATAGGCGGCCCCATACAGATTGCCGTGGTCCGTAATGGCCGCCGCGGGCATGCCGAAATCCTTGGCCCGAGCGGCCAGGTCGTTGATGCGTATAGCCCCGTCAAGCAGGCTGTATTCCGTGTGGCAATGAAGATGGACAAAGTTGGACATGGAGAAGTTTCCCCTGGCTAGACCGGACAAAGGGAGTGGAACTTAGTCAGAATACCTGCCGGAAGGGTTGGAATCAACAATTTAAAAGCCCGCGTTCCTGTCGGAACGGGCCTCGGCGGAAGTCTGAGTCGATTGCGTCTCGGTATTTTTTTCGGTCTCCCAGTAGCGCGTAACCCGCCGTACAAAATCTCGCGTTTCCGGAAAAGGTGGAATGCCCCCGTATTTCTCCACGTTGGCCGGGCCGGCGTTGTACGCGGCCAGCGCCAGTTCCACGGAGCCGAAACGCTGCATCAGTTCCATCAGATATTGTGTTCCGGCATAGACGTTGGCGCGGGGATCAAAAGGGTCGATAAGCCCCAGTTGTTCCTGTGTGAGCGGCATGACCTGCATCGCGCCCTGGGCCCCCACCGGTGAAACGGCGGTATGGTCGAATGCCGACTCCGCTCGGATAACGGCCAGCACCAGTTCGGAATCCAGGCCGAAAATCTCCTGATTCTGGTTTTAGCGCTGTATCTGCCCCTGCACCCTATGGTGACGGCCAGTCTTCTGCCGGAGGCCAGCCTTTCCGCCGCGCTTTCGTTGGAAACCGGCGGCAGACTGGTTTTGCTGCTGTGCAAAGAAACCTTGCTGGGGCTTATCCTCGGTTTTCTCGCGGGTATTGTCTTCTGGGCGGTGCAAAGCGCGGGCTTTTTCATCGACAATCAGCGCGGGGCCAGCATGGCGGAAGGCGCGGATATCCTTTCCGGCGATCAGAGCAGCCCTCTTGGGCAGCTTTTGTTCCAGAGTCTGACCTATCTGTTCTATACTTCCGGAGCCTTTCTGGCCTTTATCGGCGTGATTTACGCAAGTTATGAAATATGGCCCGTCGCTCGGCCTCTGCCCTCACATTTTTCCCTGGCTCTTCCTCTGTATTTTGCAGGCAAAGTGGGCTGGCTCATGGGGCACATGCTGCTGCTTGCCGGACCGATTTCCGTAGCCTGCCTGCTTACAGACATTTCGTTGGGACTGGTCAACCGTTTTGCTTCACAACTCAACGTGTATGTGCTGGCCATGCCCATCAAAAGCGGTTTGGCCGCTTTTTTACTCTGTTTTTACTTTGGACTGCTGCTTTCCCACGCGCCGGAACTGTTCGGGAGCATGCGTGAATCCATACTGATCCTGCCCAATTTGTTACGACCATAACCTGTCCATGCCTGCGGTCCGGGGCGCGGCGAGGGCTCGTCACGTTTGAGTCCGCAGAGAAGAACAATCTGAAAATAATCTGCAGAGCAACTATAAGCGCGGATAAAACCAGAAAAAACTATCTCACATGAGCGACGAAAAAACAGAGCAACCAACTCCAAAACGACTTCGCGACGCGAGGGAAAAGGGACAGGTGGCCAAAAGCCAGGACGTCCCCTCGGCGCTTACGGTCATGGCCGTGGCGGTGTACTTTCTCGCTATGGCTCCGGATATGCTCAAAACCATGATGTCCATGAGTGAAATTCCCATGCTGGTCATGAACAGACCTTTCCCGGAAGCGTTGGGAATTGTCGTTTCGGCCACGCTTTCCTGCGCGCTGCGCGTGGCCGGGCCGCTCGTGGGGATGGTCATGGGGGTGGCGCTGTGCGCCAACCTGGCTCAGGTGGGGGTGATGTTTTCCATTCAGTCGGCGTTGCCCAAGCTGGATAATGTCAGCCCCGGCAAATGGTTCAAAAAAGTATTTTCAGTTAAAAATGCCGTTGAATTCCTTAAGAACATCGTTAAAGTAACGGTGCTGGGGGTAACGGTGTATGTCATTTTCGCCGACTATTTGCCGCGCCTGTTCCGTATCCCCCAGGGCAACGTGGGCGATATGTGGAGTGTTCTGGGCGCCGCCGCCGGAGACCTGGTGCTGACGGCGGCGGGAGTGTTCTGCGTCATTGCGGCTGCAGACTGGTTCTTCCAGAAGTGGCAGTTCAACAAGCAGAACATGATGAGCAAGGATGAAGTAAAAAGAGAGTATAAGGAAAGCGAAGGCGACCCGCTGATTAAGAGCAAGCGCAAGCAGTTGCATCAGGAAATGATCGCCCAGAATCAGGTCGCCAACGTCCGAAAAGCGAAGGTGCTCGTGACCAATCCCACCCATTTTGCAGTGGCCCTTGATTATGAAAAGGAAAGAACTCCCCTGCCCGTCATTCTGGCCAAGGGACAGGGCGCGCTGGCGCAGCGCATGATCCGCGCCGCTGAAGAGGAAGGCATTCCCATCATGCGCAATGTGCCGCTGGCGCGCGGCCTGTATGAGCAGGGCGCTGAAAATTCCTATATTCCTCAGGATTTTATCGGCCCTGTGGCGGAAGTTCTGCGTTGGGTTCAGAGTCTGCAACGCTGAAAGCGCAAATATAATCATGACAAGGTCACTCCATGTGCGTTGAAAAAAATGATTCCTCCAGGGTGCTGGAAAAGCTGATCCGGCTGTGCGACGACCTGGCCTGGGGGCGTCCCGCCGATGAAAACGCCCTGTTTGAACTGACAAAAAAAGGAACATCCACCCCGGATCTGGAACGTTTGGCCGAAGCTTTCGGCATGATGACGGTCAAAGTGGAGGCGCGCGAATTCCAGCGGGCCGGACTGATCGAAGAGCTGGAACAGCGCAATCGCGAACTGGAGGAGGCCCGCGCCCGGCTTCAGGAACGCAATGTGCAATTGGTGGAAACTCTACGACGCGAATACAATGTACGCCGCGTTATCGGCCATTGCGACGCTATGAATCGGGTGGTAAGCCAAGCCCTTGCCATCGCCCGTCGTCCCATCAACACGCTGATTCTCGGCCCCACCGGCACGGGTAAGGAAGTCATCGCTAAAACCATTCACTACCACTCCCCTCGTCGGGAAGCTCCCTTCGTGGCGGTAAACTGTACGGCTATCCCCGATTCTTTATTCGAAAGCGAAATGTTCGGCATCGAAAAAGGCGTGGCCACCGGGGTCAACGCCCGGCGTGGCCTGGTGGAGGAAGCCTCGGGCGGTACGCTTTTTCTGGATGAGCTGGCGGATATGTCGCTTGCCAATCAAGCCAAGCTGTTGCGCGTGCTGGAAGAGCGGGAGGTGCTGCGCGTGGGCAGCGCCAAGCCCGTGCCCGTGGACATCAAGATCATCGCGGCCACCAATGTGAACTTGGAGGAGGCGGTTAAGGACGGGCGCTTTCGCGAAGACCTCTACTACCGTATCAATGTGGCCGAACTGCGTCTGCCCCCCCTGCGCGAGCGGGGGGACGACATCCTGTTGCTGGCCCGGCATCTGTTGGAACAGCACGCGCGGGTCATGGGCAGACCGCGACTCAGCCTCGCTCCGGCCACGCGTCAATGCCTGTTGGCCTATGACTGGCCCGGCAATGTGCGTGAACTCAACAATGAAATGGAACGCGCCGCCGCATTGGCTCTGGAAGATGTGATCCGGCCCTCGGATCTTTCGGCCCGGGTATTGGCGGCCCTGGCCGGCAGCGGGGGCATTGGCGTCGCTTCCGATATTCAACCGGATATTCCGGCCCCTCCCCTGCTCCGTCAAGCGGATGTATTACCGGAAGATATGATGAATCTGGACGAAGCGGAACGCCTGCTCATCCAGCGCGCTCTTGAAGTCAGCGGCGGCAACAAGAGTCGTGCCGCCGGCATGCTTGGCATTACCCGCGAAGGCCTGCGCAAGAAGTTGCTGCGTCTCGGCATCCGTACCGATAGGGATAAAAGCGGGGAGTCGGGAGGTGAGGCATGAACATGACGCTCCGGACTCGGTTGGCCCTGCTGGTCGCCGTTTCGGTCGCTCTTTCCGTGGGACCGGTACTGTATCTGACCTGGAAGATGGTCGGCGAGACCATGATTCGCATGGAGGAAAAAAGTTTTTCCTCGTTGATGCTGGTGGAGGAAGAAAGCCTGAACGCCGCCTTCATGAACCAACTGGCGAACAAGGTGCGCGCCGTGCAGGAACGCAAGAGCCAGTTGGAAGAAACGGCGGAGCGGGCCGTCGGCATCCTTGCCGCCCTGAACGAAAACCTGCCGGAAGGCGCGCAGAGGGAGCGGCTGATCAAAACCGCGTTGCTCGGTCTGGATTCCGGAGGGATACGGCTTGAACTTTTGCACCCGGCGTATCTGTTCGCGGGAGGCGTCAGCCGCCTTGGCCTGAAGCCTGATGCCCGCGACGCGAAGCAGCGCAGTTTGATTGAAATCTTGGAACGTCTGCCGCGCGGCGGCGATTTCGCCGTTATGGAGTTGCCGCGCAGTCTGACCGTGGCGGGCAACCCTTTCTCCCTGATTTCCGAACTGGAGCGACCGGCCCTGGTTTTTTTTCAACCCCTGTATTCCGAGCAGCATGAATCAATGCCCGAGCGGGTTCTGGTCGCGCTGACCTCGCTGGAAGACCTGGAAATTCAGGCCGCCGCCTCGGAGACCGCGCTGCTTGATACCACGCGCGAAAAATTTCAGAGTATGGAATTATATCGGCACGGGCTTGTCGCCCTGCTGGATGAAAAAGGAGATATTCTGGCCTCGGGCGGAGACGGGCAGCTTCCCCGCGAAAGCCTTGCCGCCGCGCTGGAGGAAGCGCGGCGAACGGGGCGGGCGCAGCTTACTCTGCCGTCGGTTTACGGGGATCTGCTTTGCCTTGTGGGAAACATTCGCGCTTTCGGCTGGTATGTCGTCATGACCGCGCCGCTTTCCGAAATTCGCGCGCCTTCCGACGCCCTGCTTTCCCGCCTGGGCACGATAAGCGTCAGCATTATGCTTGCGACCTCGCTGCTTGCGCTGTTCATGCTTATACGCTCGCTCCGGCCCCTGGGACTTCTGACGCGTAAAACGGATGAGCTTGCTCGGGTGGATTTCTCCGCTCCGGACGCGTTGGAGAAGCTGGAACCATTGGTGGCCCGGGGGCTGCCCCTTGAACGACGGGATGAACTGGGAAGGCTGGCGCGGGCTTTTGCGCGCATGGGCAAGGCTTTGGCCGAAAATATCCGGGATCTCATGGCAGCCACGGCCAGCAAGGAACGCATGGAAGGCGAACTGTCCGCGGCTCGGGATATTCAGATGGGCATTTTGCCCCCGCCGGACGGCGCTCCGGAAATTTGCGGCTTTTCCGCTTCCGCTTTTCTTGATCCCGCCAAAGAAGTGGGCGGCGATTTGTACGACTTTTTCACCACCCGTGACGGCAGACGCGCCCTGGTACTCGGCGATGTTTCCGGCAAGGGCGTGCCCGCCGCGCTGTTCATGTCCATGACCGTGACTCTGGTACGCTACGCTCTGGATTCCGGCCTTGATCCGGCGGCGGCCATGACCAGGGTCAACGCTATGCTGGAGGAGCATAACCCCGGCAACATGTTCGTCACTCTTTTTCTGGCGCTCTATGATCCCCGCACCGGGGAACTGGCCTATGCCAACGGAGGTCATTGCCCGCCCTGTATCGTGGATGCGCGCTCGGATTGCCCTCCCCGCCTGCTGGAACACTTAAGCGGTCCCCTGGTAGGGGTTATGCCCGACCAGGAATACGAGCTGTTCCTCGACCGGCTGGCCGACGGTGAAACCTGCCTGCTGTTCACCGACGGCGTGACCGAAGCCATGAACGACAATAAAGAACTGTACGGCGAAGAACGGCTCATGAGCTTTATGGCAAAACATAGGAACGCGAAGCCGAAGGAACTGCTTTCTCTCATTTTCCATGATCTCTTATGCTATCGCGGCAACGAACCTCAATCCGACGACATCACCATGCTTGCTTTCTGCCGCCCCGATCCGGAGCCGGATACGGTTCCCGTATCCGTTGAATCCCATACGGCCCGAGTCGACGCTCCCCATGACCCTGAACAAGAATAGGCGATACCAGATCATGACGACGCAAAGAACGGACCCTGGTTATTCAAACCGTAAACGCACGAATCTGGCGGCTCTGGCCGGATGGATCGTCGTGCTTGTATGCAGTCTGCTCATTTATGACGCTTTGCTGTTTTCCTCCTTGAACAAGGAAATATGGAACGATATGCAAGCCTCCGCCCGCGTAGCGGCGGACAATCTCCGTCTGAACGTCGCCACAGGCGTCCGCTTCGGCAAGAAATTGGAAAGCTATCGGGGGCTGGACAGGCTGCTGGCCCACGCGGGAGATGCGGCCGGAATGCCGTTGGCCGCTCTGGACGCCAAGGGGAACGTCATTCTTGCGCACGGCAATTTTCCCCCTTTCGCCTTTCAGGCGGGCAAGGTACTGGCGACGGAAAACGACTTCATCCTGCGCGACGATGAGGACGGGCGGACGCTCATCGTGCCCGTAGACGGTCGGGATGGGAATATTGCCGGTTATATCGGAGCCCGCATCGAACGAGCGCCGCTGGACGCCGAACTGTTCGTCATGGTCAGAGGGCAGCTTGCCGCTCAAGGAGTTATCGCCCTCGTCGGGGTGTCGGCTCTTGCCTGTCTGCTCGTTTGGGCCGGGCGCAAGAATATGCAGGAAGAAGAACGCCAGGGCCGGCTTTCCCGCACCGTGCGCATAGCGGGTATAGCCGTCTTTCTTTTGGTGATGTTCGCCAATGGAGCATTGGCATTGCATGCCGTCAGTTCCCGTTATACAGACAGCCTGGAGCAGGACGCGAAGCGCACCGGAGCCTTGTTGACGGAAGCCCTTAACCGGCTTTTGCTGGTCGGTGTCTCCTTTGAGCGCATGGACAGCGTTGATGCCTATCTTGCCGGCATCGCCGCCGTCCACGATGGAAGCATCGCGCTGGAAATTTTGAACCCGCAGGGAATCCGGGTCGCGGGCAGCGCGCCGGAAGGAACTTCTCTGCTGCCGGAAGCGACGGATTTTCCGCTGTTGAGCGGAGCTTCGGGAGCTTCTCTGCATAAATTGGAAGAAAGCTCGGCAGGTTGGAAGCTGCGCGTCTCGATTGTCCGCGCCCCCTGGTTGGAGCGTCTGCGCGCCACAGCCCTGGATATGCTTACCATGGTGGCGGTTTCGCTCATCTTCATGGTGGAGCTGTTCCTTTTGCTGACGCGCGGCATGGAGCTTATCCACAAGGAAAAAAATAAACCGGCCGCCCTGGCGGGGCAGCATGTCAACCGGAGCGCCCTATTGCGCCCGCTGGTATTTTTCATGCTTTTTGCCATGGATATGTCCATCTCTTTTATTCCGTTACGCATGGCGGAACTTGTCCCGGCCGGAAGCCTTTCCCGCGACATGTTGTTGGGATTGCCCATTTCCGCTGAAATGGGCATGACGGGGATCAGCGTATTGCTGGCCGGAGCCTGGATAAAACGTCAGGGAGCGCGACCGCCTCTCATGGCGGGACTGATTCTGGTGGGGCTCGGCTATCTTGGCTCCATGCTGTCCACCGCTCCCTGGCACTTTGTGGCGGCGCGCGCCGTGGTGGGGCTCGGCTACGGATTGGCCCTGCTCACCGCGCAGGCGTCTACCGTCAAGGACGGCATGTTGGCCGATATGTTCGCCGGGGTATATGCGGGTTCCCTATGCGGCAGCGCTATGGGGGCCATGCTTGCGGAGCGCTTCGGCTACGCGCCGGTATTCCTGCTTTCCGCCGCCATTTTGCTCTGCCTTGTTCCTCTCCCGCGTCTGCTTCTTCAGCCTGGAAGAGACGACCGGCAGGAACAGCGCGCCGCCGCGAAAATCAGCTTCGGGCAAATACGCCGCCTGCTGGGCGACAGACGTTTTTTGGGCTTCGTGTTGCTCAGTTTGATACCTTCGGCCATGCTGTGCGTGGGCTTTCTCAACTATTTCCTGCCCGTTTACCTGAAAAGCGCGGGGACGGCGCAGTCCGACATCGGCCGCATCTATATGCTCAACTGCCTGCTTGTCATTTACAGCGGGCCGCCGCTCAGTCGGCTGGTGATGAAAACCCGTTCCAAAGCGGGTATGGTATGCGTTGCAGGCATCATTTCCGCCCTTTCTCTGCTCGGTCTGGCGGTACTGCCTCCCCTGCCCGCCACTTTGCTCGGGGCAGTGTTGATAGGCCTGGCCACCGGTCTGAATATCCCCGCGCAAAGCGAGTACCTGCTACGGCTTGATATCGCCCGCGCCATCGGCGTGGATCAGAGCATGAGCCTGCTGGATGCTCTTCAACGAGTGGGGCAGGTGCTCGGTCCTCTGTGTACCGGCGCCGCTTTGCTCGTCATGGGCGTGGATGAGGCGGCCCGGATAATCGGTGTGGGATTCATAGTCATTTCACTTGCATTCCTGGCTTTGGCTCGACCGACTCGCGAGACGCGCATGGGTGAAGCATGAACGCGTCCATTCGGGAAAACTGTTTGAAGCAAGTGCGTGCCGCCATTCCCGAAGCCATGGCTCTCGTGGAGGGGGCAGGCGGGGAGCTTTCTCTTGCGGAATACGCCCGTGCCATGCCCGGGCGCGGCGCGGCGCTTCAGGACGGTGAAGACCTGATCGCGCTGGCGGAATCGGAAGCCGCCCGGCTCTTTTGTCCCGCGACGGGAGCCGCCTTGCGTCGGGAACTGGAAAACCGTTTTCTTGCCCTGACGGCCAACCACCACGGCGTGGATTTTCATCCGGAATTCCTGCAGGGAGATTTCATTTTTGCGTTGGGATGTCGGGATGCCGTGCCGCTGTTTACGTGCGGGGGAGTCCCATGTGACAATGTATCATTTCCACGAGGCATTCTCCTCGCTCCGCGTACCCCCGATACAACCAGGCCTTTTCATCTTCCTCTTCTGTCCAATGCGGGCAGGCGCGCCTTCGTCAGCGCGAGAGGCCCCTATGATCCGGCCCAGATAAAAACGGCGCTGGCCGCGCTGCCTCGCACTCCGCTTTCTCCCGCTGAACGGCGGATGGTGGAAGGGCTTGCCGCGCGAATTTATCTAAATCCCCTTGTCCTCAAGCAAGAATCCTTTCGGGAGCAGATGAGCGTGGCGAACGCTCTCATGTGGCAGGATCTGTCGGCCCCCGGATTTCGGTTGCCCCCGCTGACCTGTCTTGATTTCCAAGGTCTTGCAAAGGACCTGATCGTCAAGGATCTGAAGAAAACGGGCACGCTCGCCTACGATCTGCTGCTGGAACGGGAATTTACGGAAGCGGTATTTCATATACTGAACGATTCGCGGGCGTGTTGGACAGTGCATGACGACAAACTGGAGAGAGGCAGTTTTCTGTTCTGGGCCATAGACGAAAAGAGGCGAGGCGTTCGTCTGACGCTGCTGCCGACGGAACACGCCCTGGCGGCTCCGGAACGGCCCGACATGCATTTTCCCCTGACGGCCCAAACATTGATCGTCGCTCTGGAGGAAGAGCGTCTTCTTCCTTCTTTGTATCTCAGCTTTGCCGTACTTGCGATGGCCAGAGGGCTCTCTTGCGCGGGGGGAGTTTTCCAGTGCGCGTATCTGCCCCGCATGGCGGAAGGCACGGCCCAGGCCCTTCGACGTTGCGGCGAGTCGGCCCGCGCGGACCGACTTGCCGTCTCCAGCCCCCTTTGCACGGGAGCGCTTCCCTTGCGGGCTCGGTTTTCGCTTGCTCATGAGCAGGAAAACGTCGACTGCGCGGCAGGCGCGATGGAAATTCTTATTTCCGGCGGCATCACCGACTTGGAATGGGCAGAGCTTGCGGAAACAGTTTTTCGAGACGCCTTTCTCTGCGCCCTTCCCTATCACTATGAAGATCTCATCCCTCCGAATGAACGAAGCGCAGGTTGGATGGCGGCGTTGACCCGCCCCGCCCCCGTGTTGCTGCGCGAAAAAGCGTCTGCCCGACAATGAGTAAAGAGAGATTTGCCATGCCCAGAATATGTCTTGATAGGAGCGCGTTGGAGCATAATTTCCACATTGTGAAGCGCCTTGCATCCAACTGGAACTTTCAATGGCTGCCTGTCCTGAAAATGGTGGCGAGTTATCCTTTTGTTAAGGATTTTTTACGGGAAAACGGATACCCCGTTACAGGGACGGCGGATATTGACGAATACCTGTGCACCGGCGTTGTTCCGGCCCCGGATGAGCATGTCTATATCAATATCACGCCGATTCATCGGGCCGGAGAAGTGGTGCGTCGCTTCCGGCGCAGCGCCGTATCTTCCCGAGAAGGGTTGCTGGCGTTGGAACAGGCGGCGGCCCGGGCTGGACTTCGCCATGAAGCGTTGCTTATGATCGACCTCGGCGACGGCCGAGAAGGCGTTCCCCTCGGCCCGGAGATGGATTCCCTGCTGAAATCCATAGAACGCCGCCCTCCCGCTCATGTGCGCATTGCCGGAATCGGCGCGACACTGGGATGTATGAACGGCCTTTGCCCGGATGACGACATTATGCGCCGTCTGACAGACATAATGAAAACTGTCCGGAACATCATTCCTCCTCCGGCGACAGTCAGCTTGGGCGGCTCCATATTCTGGAACTGGTTTGCCCTGCACCATGAGCGTTTTCACGAGGAAATCCAAAAGATTTCCGGTTGGAAAGTTGAACTGCGTATGGGTGATCCCCTATTGGTGGGATTTGACATGTATCGCAACACGGCCTTTCTCGGAGGAGAATTCAGACGCGATGTATTTGCGCTTCAGGCTCAGGTTCTTGAGGTACAGGACAAACGCCCGCAGGTGGAAGGGACGCATGCGGCCAACGGCCACGGCGGCCATCTTGATGAAACACAAGACGGCCCCAGGGTGCAGGCGCTGCTGGACTGCGGTATTCTGCACACCGACATGACTGATATAAAGCCGGAGCTGCCGGGAGCGGAGCTGATAAACTACAGTGGGAATTACGCAGTTCTTGATGCTACGAAATGTTTACAACGCCCCGTTCCAGGAGATGTCGTACGGTTTTATCCCGGATATTGGGCCGTGGCGCGGGCATTCCGGACACCGCAGACTGAAAAGACCGTATGCGCAGGATGCACAGAATAAAACGCAAGGACACTATCATGACTTTTTCCCGTACATGCTCTCATATTGTTTTCTTTTTGCTTCTGTCCGTATTGTATGCGATTCCGGCTTTAGGGGGGACTGTGGAAAAAGGCGAACGCCCCTGGCGCGTCGCATACGTGGAAGGCGGTCCTTTTTCAGATTATCAGCGCATTCTGCGGGGCATTGCGCTCGGCCTCCAGCGGCTTGGCTTTATTGAGAACGGCAACGTGGCGATCCCTGAAGACAGTGAGGATGCCGCGCCTATGTGGGCCTGGCTTTCCCGGCATGCAGGCGGGCGCAAACTTGAATTTGCGGATGACGGCTTTTATTCCGCCAACTGGGACTCCGAACAACGTGAAGAAGTGACGGGGGAACTTCTGCGTCGGATACAGGAAAAGGGCGACATCGACATGATTCTGGCCTTCGGCACCTGGGCCGGACAGGATTTTGCCTCGGCGGAGCTTGATATTCCTGTGGTTGTCACATCCGTTACCAATGCCGTCGAATCAGGGATTATACCCTCTGTGGAAGACTCCGGCAAAGACAATCTTGTCGCGTCCATTGAGCCGGAGCGTTACAAGCAGCAGGTTATACTCTTCCATAATATTTTTAATTTCAAAAAACTGGGCATCGCCTATGAAGATACTCCGTCCGGAAGGAGCAGCATCGCCCTCGGTGAAATCGAAAAGGCTGCGAATGAACTGAATATCGACCTGGTACGTTGTACGGATATCTTTGATATAACAGATACAAAACTGGCCGCCTCGCGCTTGAAAGTCTGCCATGAGCAACTGGTGCAACAAGGGGCGGACGCCGTGTATCTTACGCTTAACATAGGCCTGCAACCCGATACCACCGCCGATGTCCTTTCCCCCTTGGCAAAGGCGTTTTTGCCCACCTTTTCCCAGACCGGTCAGGTGGATGTGGAGCACGGCGCTCTGCTCAGCATTTCTCAGGTCAATACGGAAGAGGAAGGCGTCTTCACGGCTCAACAAATGGCCGCCATCATGGAAGGAACAAGCCCCGGAGACTTAAGCCAAAAATATGAGGGCGCCGTCAGCCTGGCCCTGAATCTGCGCATGGCCACGCTCATCGGCTGGAATCCGCCGCTGGAAATACTTGCCGCCGTGGACGAGTTCTACCAGGAAATGAAGTAGGAATTAAGCCGAATTGTAACGGGGGGCTTCACTCCAGGCCCAGAAAGCGATCCACCGCTCCGGCCCCCGTGGTTTGTTGAACGGGGGCCCCCATGAGTTCGGCTCTGTCGAACATAACTTCATTGCCGATGCGGGATTCCAGATGGGAACAATCGTTCAATTCACCCAATGCCTCCCGAACGGGCCGGAATCTTTCCGCCAAGCTGTCGCGGTCATGTCCGGAGGGCGGATGACGCAGCAAGTTGCGCATATTGGTCAGCATGACGTGCACGCCCCCGCTTTTAGCCAGGGGGGCTCCGCTTTGCAACCCCTCAAGCAGCGCGGCATCATTCTTCGCCCCTTCCAATAACGCCTGATAGGAATTTTTTACTCTGTCGGGAATACGTTCTTTGCGGCTGCCCGCCGCGCTGCCTTGACCTCTGGTCTTAAGAAAGCTCAAGCCGTGCCCGATGGCGCTGAACAGATCCGAAGCCCGTTTCGGACGGTCCGGCACGTTATCCTGCCCGTGCGTATGATCTCCCCTGGAAAGGGTGTTCAAACGGCAGCCGTGGGATTCGGCCTTGAGAAAAATGCGTCGGGCAGGAACTCCGCCCATTCCTTCGGGGATGACGCCGAACAACACTGTGGCGTGCCCATGCAAAAGACCATCCGTGCCGCCCGGCATGTCTATGCCGCGATGGGTATTGCGATGGCCGTCCACCTGCTGTTTTTGCGTGTCGTTCAGATGGCTGGAACTACGCTGATATTTTTCCGGACAGCGGTTGAGAAAGGCCGCCAGGCGGCCGTCGGGGTCTTCAATACTGAACGCCCCTTCCGCGAACCCATTGCCGGAGGTCTGCGCCCGGGCTTCCAAAAAAAGCATAAGATCCGCCACATCCTGCGCTCCCGGCGCGCCCAAATCTCCATCAGACTGAATAAGCGACATCAGGGCGGCTCCGTGTTCAAGGCGAGCCTCCAGCTTTGCCGCGAGGTTCTCCCTCGCGGCGGCGCGGTCCAGACGGGGCAACGATTTGATCATGCCCGCCAGACTTTTGCCGGAAAAATCCACCGTGCCGCCTCCCGGCATGGGAACTCGAACGGTTTCCGGTAGTCCGGCCCGTGCGCCCAGAGAACCTTCGCGAAACCAACGACCAGCTTTACTCCAAAAACCTTCCGCCCCCGGAGTCGCGGCCCCGGCCAGGTGAAAATCCATGAGGGGTTGCCGTGTCTCTAGGGGCCGCGCACTAAGCGCTCGTGCCTCTAGGGGCCCTGCAGGAGTTATATCGGGCCTGCCACCGGACATGACGTTTGACGTACCGGGCATGACGGTTGGGGTGCTTTGTGATAGCTCCGTGCGCGCTACTACCAGCCCCCCGGACACCGAGATTATCCCCTGACTCATAACACTTCTCCTTGCGGCGGGGCGGGCGTACTTATGTCGCGCCGATCCGCCCCATACAAAGGTTCAACTTTCGTTCAGGAAAACAAATATTGAAAAACAGGATATTTTCCTGAGGGAACAATTTTGCCGGACGAAAGGCTTTAAACCCGCAACATACCGTTGCTTTCAAGCAGTTCCACCGTTCCCGTCGCGGGCTCCAATCTGGTTCGCCAGTACCGCGCGGCCCCTACCAGCGAGGAAAACTCATCGATAAACGAAGCCGGGGGCATGGGAAGTTCCATCATGCGATGGACGACCAACAGACCGCTTTCCTCGTCAATGGCCAAGGTGCCGTCGCCGGAGGCGGACCACATGTAGTTGGCGCACAGAACATCGCGCAGCAGTTCCGCGTCTTCGGGATCGGGGCGTCCGACGACCACACAGGCCACAACCGCCTCATCCCCCGAATCCTCGTTTTTTTCCGTAAACAGCACCGCGCCCATATCCTCATCCAGGCCGAACAGAACCCTGCCCCGCTCGTCCGTCTGCAACGGCGCGCACTCCAGAGCGGAGGAAAGAGCGGCTAGTATCTCGGTAAAATTCGAGGGCATTCCCATATTGCGGTCTCCTTGTCACGGCAGTTTTTTTATGGCCGCCCGTTTCATCGGCTTTTACACGGCGCGCGTCACGGTATTAAAGAAAGCAAATCTTATGCCAGGCCGCGTGTTGCTTCATACAGTCGGATAGATAACGGCTCATACCGTCGCTTTTTTTAAAGAACTGAATTCATATTGCCACCAAAATTGGCGTTTGGAAAGCGTTTGTTCCTTTCATGACCGTCGGCCTATTCTTCTTGCATCCCGAACCGCCGGGCGCTAGGCTGCGTGAAGCGCGACGCAGGAAAGGGCTGTCGTGATCCGAGGGAAATATAGGGAAATATCCGGTACGGGGCGCGACCATATTAAAGATTAAAGCCGGACGTAACGACGAAAAAAGCGTGCAAACTCTTCTATGTGGGAAAGTCTGTTTTTAAGCCGCTGGGGCGGTTATATTGTCATGCTGGCGGTGCTCGGGGTTATCGTCCTGCTTCTGCGGGCTCTGTTCGGGCCACGTGGCCTATGGCGCGACCCCTATTGGGACAAACGCAACCAGGAAATCCGTGCCGAGGAAGCGGCCGCCCGCGAGGCGCGGCTGCGCGCCTGGCGTAAAAAATACGGCGTGCCCGAACCTGAAATGAAAGGTGGGACAAAAAACGCGGGAAGCGCCGACACCGGCGGTCGACGCCACGAGGACAGCCATGACCATTGATATCATGGGACACCGCGAACGGTTTTTAGCTTTTGTGGAAAACTATGTCGCCGGAGCGCAGAACGGGCCGCTCCGTCTCAAAGTGGAACATTCGTTTCGGGTGCTCGAACATGCGGAACTGTTGGCGACGACGGAACTGTCCGCAGCCCCGGAGGCTGCGGATCAGGAAACGGCCCGAGCGGCTTTGCTCGCGGCGCTGTATCACGACTGCGGACGTTTTCCTCAATTTCGCGATTACCACACCTTTATGGACGCCCAATCCGTGGATCACGCTCAACTGGGGGTCGACGTCATTCGGGAACAAGGTTTTTTGCGGAGTGAGCCGGACCGCGTACGGGAATTGGTCGAAACGGCCGTTCGGCTGCATAACCGATACGCTCTGCCCCCGGACCTGACGCCTGAGGCCCGTCTGATCGCCGACATGGTACGCGATGCCGACAAACTCGATATCCTGCGCATCATGGTGGAGCACCTGGACGGCGCGCTGCCGGAAAAGGATTCGGTTTTTCTCAGCGTGCGCGACGACCCGGACGCGTGGACGCCGTCCGTCGTGGCCGACGTGCTGGCCGGTCGCGTGGCCCGATACGGAGACTTGCGTTACGTCAACGATTTTCGGCTGTTGCTCGGCACCTGGCTGCACGAACTGAATTTCCCCGCCACCCGCGAAGCTCTGGCCCGCAGCGGGCTGATGAACACAGTGCTGGACGGTCTGCCGCACGCGCCCGAAGTGGACAAGGCCGCCGCCTATCTGCGCGGTTTGCTGCCGGGAAGAACGACCGACTCCGCCAGGGAGGCGTCGGACGTTCAAAACCTGAAAAAATAAAAAGGCGGCTATGAACATCCTGGCATTGGGCGATGTGGTGGGCAAGGCGGGACGCCTGGCCCTCAAACAGCGGCTCCCCGAACTCAGACGCGAACTTCGCCTGGATTTTGTGTTGGCCAACGGCGAAAATATGGCCGGGGGCGTGGGGATGACTTCGGACACGCTGGACGAAGCGTTCGCCGCCGGGGTGGATGTGATAACATCGGGCAATCATGTCTGGAAACACCGCGAAGTGTATTCCCGTTTGGATTCCGATCGGCGCGTTGTACGGCCCGCCAATTACCCGGATTGCCCTTCTCCCTCGCCGGGGCGCGGTCACACGGAATTGAGCCTGCCGGACGGGCGCAGGGTGGCTGTTCTGAATCTTCAGGGGACCACCTTCATGGACGCTCTTCCCTGCCCTTTTGCGGCCGCGTTGGAGCGTATAAGGCTTTGGGATGAAAGCCTGGCCCCACGCGTGCGTCTGGTCGATTTCCATGCCGAAGCCACCAGCGAAAAAAAGGCGATGGGATGGGCGCTGGACGGCCGGGTAAGCGCTGTGTTGGGCACCCATACCCATGTACAGACGGCCGACGCGCAAATTTTACCCTTGGGTACGGCCTTTCTGACCGATTTGGGGATGTGCGGAGTTGAGCCCTCGGCCCTGGGCATGGACGCCGACACGGTGCTGACCCGTTTTCTCACCCGTCGGCCCGTATCGTTCAAACCCGCCAAAGGTCAGGTCTGCCTGACCGGCGCGCTGCTCGACATCGACGACGAAAGCGGCCTGGCCCGGTCCATACGCCTGTTTCGAGAGGGGTGCCCGCCCGCCGTGCGATAATATGAACGAAAAATTTCCTCGGACCGGCGGATGCGTATACTTATGCGCATGTACTGTCTGTAAAGGAAAACACTTTGTCTTTTTGGTATGTTAAGAGTAAAAACAAGCAATTTTCGCCTGTAGGAGCATTTCATGCAAACATTGCTGGCCGCCAACTGGAAAATGTTTAAAACCGGCCCCGAAGCGATCGCCGCCGTGCAAAACCTGGTCGAAGGACTGGGAGGCGTCTGCCCTGTCGGACGCGAGGTGCTGATTTTCGCTCCCTTTACCGCCCTGGAGGCCACGGCCCGCGCCATGAACGCCTTGCCCGGCGGCATGGTCGGCGCCCAGAACCTTTATCCCGCCGAGGAAGGCGCGTTCACCGGCGAAATTTCACCGCGCATGATCGCCGCCTGCGGTGCGACGTGGGTCCTGACGGGACACTCTGAACGGCGTCATATCATGGGTGAGACCAACGCCTTTGTGGGACGAAAAACCGGCTTTGCGCTCAACCGCGGGTTGCGTGTAACGCTGTGCGTCGGCGAAACTTTGGAGGAACGCGAGGCGGGCAAACTGGAAGAAGTGCTGTCCGCGCAATTGCGCGAAGGACTGGCCGATCTGCCCGAAACTTTCCCCCCCGAGGCTCTGGCGGTGGCTTACGAACCTGTGTGGGCCATCGGCACCGGCAAAAGCGCCCGCCCCGAGGACATCGTAGACGCCCACGGACTGGCCCGGACTCTGCTCAAGAAAATTCTCGGTCCGCAGGGACAGGAAACCAGGCTGCTGTATGGCGGAAGCGTCAAACCCGACAACGCGGCATCCATTCTGGCGCTTGACAATGTTGATGGAGTCCTGGTAGGAGGTGCTTCTTTGCAGGCTGAAAGTTTCATCAAGATCGTCACGGCCTGAAAGCAAGGAGCGAAACGTGCAGACAGCCATTCTGACTCTTCATGTTATCGTCTGCGTGGTGCTGGTCATACTGGTACTGCTGCAGGC